>Ga0351889_10205_pt1 | contig 19399 bp, 15 predicted proteins | sample TotcelFGM3001M14_FD_206767 | JGI IMG/M metagenome (GOLD analysis project Ga0351889, IMG submission 206767) | Enriched cells from coal bed in the Powder River Basin, Montana, United States - Total cells FGM rep3 HSBNCT.FGM.300.1.M14 ...
CCTCGACGAACTGCCGGTACTGGCCGACCGTGACCGGATAGCGGGCGATGCCATACGCGTCCAGATAAACCTCGTGCGGCGTTTCACGCCACTGGTCTGTGTAGGTGGACTCGGGATCGTAGTTCGCACCCTCGGGATTCTCGGACTGGGCGCCCATCAGAAACCTGCCGGCCGGGATCGTGACCCAGTAGTCCTCGCGCCGCTGGTCGATCCGCGCGTCACCGGCCTGGCCCAGCGCATCGGCGGCAGCGATCCGCTCGGCCAGCGGCACCGTCTGCGAGCGATCCCGGTCGAAGATGGCCGTGACCGCGTCGAGCAGACCGTGATAGCGGGGGTCGGGGAATTCGTACTTCAGCGGCACCAAGTCCTGCAAAATGCTGCCGATCAGGCCGGCACAGCGCGCCTGGTCTGCCAAGGATGGCGACGGCCCCAGCCCGTCCAGCACCCCGCCAAGAAACCCCGCGACCTTGGCCTTGCCCTGCTGGTGCAAGGCGCCAGCGTACAGCAGCACCACCTCGCGCCAGTCGGGCAGATAGACTTTGTTCCGATCGCTCAGCAGGATCTGCCGCTGCTGGTGATCCAGCCGGCTGGCGATGGCCTTGGCGGCCAGGAATTCCTGGAAGGTCAGGTGCCAATACGCCAGCTCGTTGCCGCGGCCGACGATGATCCCGCTGTCCACTTCCTCTTCGTCCAGAAACCGCTCGGCGGCAGCGACCGTGTCCTTGGTGACGGGCGCGCCGGCCAACTCGGCGGCGATCCTTTCGGCCCCCCAGCGTTTGGACACCTGCGTCTTGCGGCCTTCCGGATCGTCCTGCATGGCCAGGGCCAGTTCCTGCAGCAGCACGACGGTGCGATCTGCCGTCTCCCGGCCAGCTCGCTGCTCGCGGGACCGCGATAACCAGGTGATGATCGAGTCGTACAGATCGGCCCGCTGTTCCGGCAGACGGCGCTCGTTCCAGTGGACCACGGCCAGCGCGGTCAGCATCACCGGATTGCGGGCCATGCGGCGGATCTGCGTCTGGCCGCGGACGGCGGCCAGCAGTTCGTCGCAATGCGCGGACGCCGACGAATCGCTCTCCCGGTACGCGGCGCCGCACCACCGCGCGAGGAACGTTTCAACCGCCGCGTCGGACAGCGGGTCGATGCGGGCTTGGTCGAAGGCGGCCAGGACCGTGGCGCCGGTGTAGGACACCGGGCGGCTGGTCACGACGTAGCGGCAGTCTCCGTAGGCCGTGGTCACGTTGCCGATCAGCCGGGACATCTGCTCCCGCACGCGCCGATCGGGCGCTTCGTCCAACCCGTCCAGCAGCACGGTGCAGGCGCCGTCGGCAAGCTGTTGCTGGAAGAACCTCGCGTCCAGGCTCCAGGAGGCGGCGGCGCTGGCCGCAGCCAGGTAATGGGGCAGCCAGGCCGCGGCGTCCTCGCCGCGCGGCGCGTCGGCCGCGTGCGCCGCGCGTTTGACGTGCTCGGCCAGTTCGTTGATCCGCACGTACACAGGGAAGGTGCGGTCCCGGATTCCCAGCCGCTGGTCGGCCGCGTCCGCCACGTCGCCCAGCCGGGTTTGGCACAAGGCAAACGCGATGCGGCGCAGGAACGTGGTCTTGCCCGACCCAGGCTCGCCCACCACCACCAGCCGATCGCTGCGCAGCGCCGCGTGCAGCGGAACCTCCCGCCCCGTATCGTCGGGCAGACCGTCCGGGCCGTGAGCGCCGCGTCGCTCGCGCGCCCCACCGCCGGGCACCTGTTCCGGTCCCCGTGCCACGGCGCCAGTCGTGGTCAGCGAGATGTACAGATCCTCGATCGGAAAGCGGTTCGCCCGCTCGGTACCGACCTGCAATCCGCGGATGTCGATCCAGGCGGATTTCTCGAGCACGTCCCGCAGGTACTTGGTGGGATCGGACGGCGGCGCGGCGCCGGGCGACGGGGGCTCCAGCATGTGCAGCGTCCTGCGCAAGTGCTCGGAGACTTGGTTCTGAAAACTGTCGTCGCCGCCGCGAACGCCCGTATAGCCGCAGACCGCGCCGAGCGGTTCGAGCTGGTCGCGCAAGGTACAAACCTCGCGGTAGGCTTCGAACTTGGTTCGGTGTACGCGGGGCTCGTCGTCGAAGTAGAACTTGATCCACGGCGATCCCATCGTCTGCCAGCGGTCCCAGGCCTGGCGGAAGATGTCTTCGGTACCGCGCTCGCCGAAGGCCGCTGAGACGATGCCCAAGAAAAGGTCGCCGCGCGCGGGCGCAGCCGCCAAGCCTCCGGGGACTCCGACAGCGCCCGGTTGCGGGTGAAGTTCCGCCGCGTGCAGATCCAGGCGGACTTGATGCGCATCGCCCTCGGTGCGGTTGATCGACGCGACGACCTCGTTCAACACAGCGCGTTCGTCTTGGGCATCCTTGGGGCAGGCGACGAACACGCGGACGATGCGCACGCCCGTGCCGCTGTGCGAGATCCAACGGCGGAGCAATTCGGCCAGTCCTTCGCGGGACAGCGTCTGGTGGTCCACCGACCCGCTGGCCAGGTTCTCGATCAGCAACGCCACCAGATCGTCCAGCTGTTCGGCCGTGCGGGTCGGCAAACCCAACTTCGGCAGCAGGCCGTGCAACTGGTGTGCAGCGTCGCTCTTAAATTGGGCCAGATCCAGGTTCTTCGGCGTGGGGACGAGCACGTCGCCCACTCGGCCAAGCTTCGCGACGGCCGGCGTGGTGGGACCGACCAGGATCAGTTCGTACCGGTCGGCGCCCTTCCACCTTTGCAGGTCGGCCGCCCACTGCTCGACCTGCGCTGGGCTGAACGGGTTCTGCGACGATTTGACTTGGACCGCTTTCGTCGATCCGTCCCGGTAGGCCCAGAGGATGTCCACCTTTTCCGAGGCAACATCCGGTTCCAGGGTAACGCTGGTCCAAGGCGGATCGTCCTTCAGCGCCTCCAGCAGCGCGATCAAAGTCTGAACCAAAAATCCCCGGATGGCCGGTCCACCACTCATCGTGTGTCTCCCCTGTTTCACAAACTCAAGCCAAGATAACGGCCACCCGACCTTTGTGGTAGCCAGCTTCGGGAGTTGGCGGATCACGTTTCTGGTTCACCGCGGTGGCCATCGACGAAACCCACTGGTTGATTAACGGCGAGGTGACGTACAATGAGCACGATAAGACCGGATCTGGGAGGAACCGGTGGCGACACCCGCGATTTCAAGTCGCCCTTCCCCAGCGACGCGGTGCCGCTCTTGACGCTCCCAACACGATGAAGACTCCATGAGCAAAGGCCAGAACTTTATGAATATCATCCGCAATCTTTTCCTCATCTCCTTCAGCTTGGCCCTGCTTCCACCGCTCCAGGCGGCACCCGTCCAAGTCAGTTTTGCGCAATCCGCGCCCGCGGCGGAGGTCTTTGATTTCGCCGAGGTGTCGCTCCACGTTGTGCAACCTGACGCCGCCAATCCGTTCACGGACGTCACGGTCAGCGGCGAGTTCGCACGCGAGGGCGGCGAGCCGCTGACCGTCGACGGCTTCTGCGACTCGACCGACGGCAGCGTGTTTCGCATCCGTTTCATGCCCACGGCGGCTGGGAACTACAAGTACACGGTGCTTTATCGCCAGGGCAGCTTCGAGCGGTCGCAAACCGGCGAGTTTACGGCGCGCGACGCCAATCGCCGCGGGCAACTGCGCGTGGACCCGCAACGCCCCGAACATTTTCTGTGGGCGGGTACCGGCGAGCATTATTTCTGGAACGGAACCACCACCTACTACCTGATGGGCTGGCAGAGCGACGAGACCATCCGGCAGAACATCGACCGGCTGGCCGAGCACAAGATCAACCGGCTGCGCGTGCTCGTGTACGGGCGGAACAACGACCGGCCGTGGGGCCAACCGGTACGTTCGACCGACGAATTTAAGTTGTTCTTGAACCCCTGGCCGGCTGCTCGGCCTGACGACGTGAAGAACCCGGGCTTCGAGCTCGCGCGGTTCGACGTCGCGTACTGGCAGAAATACGAACAGATGCTTCGCCACGCGCGCCAGCGCGACGTGGTCGTGTCGGTCATCTTCTTCATCGGCGGCCAGGTGCTGCCGACTCCGTTCGCAGCGTACAGCGACGACGAACTGCGGTTCTACCGCTACGGCGTGGCGCGGTTGGCCGCGTTCTCCAACATCACTTGGGATCTGGGCAACGAGCACGATTTCCACCGCGACGTGCCCAAGTGGGCCGATTGGCTCGGCCCGCTCGTCAAGCAATGGGACCCGTATGACCACCTGCTTTCGGCACACAACAAGGTCTACCGCACGCCCGGCCAAACGTGGAACGACCTGCAATTGATCCAGCGTTGGGACGCAGGCCAGCACGCTTTCATGCTGGGCGAACGAGCCAAGCAGGCCGCCACGGGCCGCGCGATCCCGCAGGTGAACGAAGAGTACGGCTACGAAGATCTGTGGGAGAAGTCGCCCGGCCAGCGGGCCGCGGAAACCCGCCGCCGGTTGGCTTGGGAGATCTCGATGGCCGGTTGTTACCAGACGACCGGCGAGACAGCCAACCGCGGCACCGGTTTTCCGCCCGACACCGGTGGCGGCTGGGTCAACGGCCGCGGCGACGATTCGATGACCATGCTGCGGGGCTACGCGCATATGGTCGATTTCTTCACGTCGTTTGACTGGTGGCGGGGCGAGCCGCGGAACGATTTGGTGCGCGGCGGCGCGTTCTGTTTGGCGGAACCCGGCAAGTGGTACGCCGTCTATTTGCCTCGTCCGGCCAGCGTCACGCTTGCGCTCGAGCCAGGCAACTATCATGCCCGCTGGTTCCATCCGCGAAGGGGGCAATGGCTCGATGCGCCGGTCGCCAGCGGCCCGACCTGGAGGCCGCCCGCGGCGCCTGATGACGGCGATTGGGCCTTGCTGCTGCGTCACGACCCGAATCTGGTCGATACGACGCCGCCCAGTCCCGTGACGGCCGCGGGCGATCTGCACCGCGGCGAAGTGCGAGTCACGTTCAGCAAACCGCTCGATCCGCGCAGCATCCGCCCCGAGCACTTCACCCTGGAACCGGCCGTGCAAGTGCGCGCCGCGGGGTCCGGCGATGCCCCGAATACGGTGCGGCTGTCGACCGGCGCGTTGGCGGACGGCACGGCATATACGCTGACCGTGCGCGACGTGCAGGACCGTTCGCCCGTGCCGAACCGGCTCGTATCTCCCGCGCGGATCGGCTTTAGGGTATACGACGCCTCGCGGCCGATCGTCGAATTGCGGTTCAACGAAGGCCCGAGCCGGACGACTGCCAACACGGGCACTTCGGCCGGCGCCCACGCGATCTCGCGACTGACCGACGACCGATTGGCGTGGAGTGCCAGCGCGCCGTCCGGAGGGAGCGGTTCGCTCGATTTCGGCGTCGATCATGCCGACCGGGCCGTCGAACTGGACGGCGGCCCTGTTGCGGCGCTGGGCGGACTCCGATCATTCACTCTGACCGGCTGGGTCAACTGCCGCAGCTCGCGGGTTGGCAGCGGTGGCAATCGGATCGTCACGGCCATCAACCACGGCGGCGATGGGTTCGACCTGGTGATGCTCGCCGACGGACGCCTGCAGCTCGGGGTAAACCAGTGGCCCGACGGCTCGCCGGCGAAGAGTTCCCCAGGGCGCATCCCCGCCGATGCCGAAGCGCCGGCGGCCAACTGGCGTTTCTTCGCCGTCACCTACGACGCGACGCAAACGCCGGCCGAGGTGAGATTCTACTTCGGGGGCCCGGACCAGCCGGCGACGCTCGACACAACCGTCGGCTACGACGCCGGGCCCGTAGGCGAAGACCTCGGTCCGCTGGCCGTGGGCCACTTCAACAGCCGCACCCGCCCCGGCCACACCGACCGCATGTTCCGCGGTCTGATCGACGAAATCCGCGTGTTCGGGAGCGTGACGGACGCCTCCGCCGCCCTGGATCTGGAGCAGATTCGCGCCTTGCAGGGAATCGGCCGCTAAGCCGCGCCGCGGGCGGCATTCGTGAGCTTAAACGGCTGGGCCGCAAGCTGAAGCCCTACTCTTTCACTTAATCTCTTCCCACCGCCTTGGAGCCGGGATGACTAGGTGAAAGATTAGGTGAAAGATTAGGAGAGCACACATGAACCGACGCCGCTTTCTTCGGCAAACCGGGGTCTGGGCAGCAGGTGCCGCCTGGATGAGCGGATTGAGATCATTTCCGATGGCCCTCAGGGCCGAAACTCCCGCGCGGGCTGCGATGGCCGGTCGGCTGCGAGTCCCCTCGGAAAACCCGCGTTATTTCGCCGACGGCAACCCGGAACGCTGGCCGTGGCCGTCGCCGGTGGTGCGCTGCCGGATGACCGCGTCTTCGGCGGTTGCGACCCGCTGTCCGCGCTGCAAGGCAAAACGGCGTCGCCGCATCTCGCGTTGCACTGGATCTGGAACCAGGGCCGCAACGAGCAGTGGCGCGGCATGCGCGAGGGTGACTGCAAGCTCCTCCGCTCCACCGACAGCAAACCATGGCAGCTCTTCGGTGTGTGCAGGACGTCGGCGAACAAACCGATCTCGCCGCAAGCCGGCCGGAGAAGCTCAAGGAACTGGTCCAGCACTTCGCCTAATGGTGCGCCGGCCTCGCCGCCGCTCCCTCGCGCAGTCTCAGTCTGCGGCAGCGATGGACGGCTTGCATACTTTCCTGACATGCCATGCTTGGTGCAACCGCCGGTGCCATCGCTCCCCACGCCACCGGTCGAATCCGTAGCAGCCAGCGGCGTCTTACTCCTCCAGCAGGTGCCTCATTGCTTCGGCGAACAGTTCGTAGACCAGCTCGCGGCGTTCCGCGAAGACGCAGCGGGCGACCCGTTGGTTTTCTTCCATCTCGTATCGGTGCCTTCATCCAATGCACGCAACGGATGAAAGGCGAGCTTCCCGGCCTCGTGCTGCCGGATGGCCTTCATGGCTTCCGGACTGCCCAACACTTCCATCGTCTCGACCAGAGCTTCGAGCCGGGCCCGTGGAATCAGAAAGGCCACGGTCTCGTCGCGTTTGGAGATAGCGATCGTTTCCCCTGCCTCAACGTGCCGCAGCAGGCGTGAGAAGTGGACCTTGCCGTCAGCCGCTGTGACGGTAGTCTTCATGTCTGGGCGGTAACCTGAATTCAGCGGAAGTTCTCTTCTGTTTGTTAATCCTAGCATCCAAGAGGGTCGTCGGCAATCGCGTGCCCAGCAAAGAGGAACTCCAACGCAAGGTGCTCGAATGGGCGCAGGAGGCGGGCGGTGAGTAACATGTTGCTTCTAGTCACAGCGAGGTTCCATTGCCTGAAACCCCTTACTTCGTTCAGCCTGCTCCTGGCCGCCTGGCTCCTGGCCACGTCGCTTGCGAATCCTGTTTCGGCCGCGGCTGGTCCTTACATCGAGGGCCGGTTCCAAGGCCGCATTGCTTCCAGTTGCGATGGCAACCACAACGCCCGGACGATTGGGCCGCTTCGCCCGTGACGTTGGCCATCCTCGCCGAAGCGGGACTGAAAGAGCGGTTGGTCCACTTCGACTACAACTGCATCCTGCCGTTGACGGATCCCGAGTGGGAGAAGATTCACGCCGAGAGCGTACTCGGCGCTGCGGACCGATATGGCTTTAACCAAGCCATGCGTTGCCCAGGAATCCAGGGGTCCGCAACTGCGGCCACGTGTGATCATTGAAACCGACGCGGAAACGTGCCGGAGTGAAATCTCATGGAGAGGCTGTGAAAAAATGGGACTGGCTCCGAGCGGAAACAGCGAAGACCTTGGAAAACTGGCGGGCGCGAAGGTGCCTGTCCCAATTTATTCACAGCCTCGGAACGCTTCCAACGGCTTGACAACCCGCTTCACGGCGCTGAAAGTGAAACGGGCGGAAACCATCCATGTCATCCTCCGCCGCCAGGATGATGGCTAGCCGCCGCGGTGCGTCGATCGGCTCGCCGTAGTTACGATGAGACCGTGAAGAAAGGAGCTTGGGATGTCTGGGATCATGCGAGTGGCCGTATTCGTGGCGTTTGCGGCTTGGCTTTCGATCAACTTTGCCGGCGCGGCCGCTGCGGCGGACGACGATTCCGGCGAGCCGTTTGTGTCCGCCGTGCGGGCCTTTGCCGACACGGTGCTGACGCACGGGCGAGATGGCTACGGCCCGCAGAAAACGCCGCTGTTTGTGGACGGGCTGGAAGTCGAATCGCTGGAACCGGCCCGCTGGCAGAACAGCGGGCAGACTTGGGTCCTGTCCAACTTCGCCAGCCAGCAACCGCTGTTTCGCCTGTTGGACGGACTGACCGGGCTGACCGGGGAAGCGCGATATCGCCAAGCTGCCGAGGAGGCGGCGCGGTACGCTTTGAAGCACCTCCGGACTCCCAACGGACTGCTGTACTGGGGCGGCCATCTGGCCTGGGATCTGGAGACGGAGAAGGCGGTCGGGCAGGGTGCGGACACACACGAACTAAAGACGCATCAGCCCTACTTCGAGCTGATGTGGCGGGTCGAGCCCGAGGCCACTCGCAGACTGATGGAAACCATCTGGGCCGGCCACGTACTGGATTGGGCACGCCTGGATTACAACCGGCACGCCAATGCCAAAAAATTGGTCCGTCCGCGGTGGGACGCTGCTTTCCTGGAAGACATCGAGGTTCCGTTCCCGGCCGAGGGTGGACACTTGTCCTTTGCCAACGTCACCCCGCCGCTGCTGCGCGCCGGAACCATGCTCGCCGTGCTGGGGGATGACGGCGAGGCCCTGACTTGGATGCGGCGGTTATTGCACCGCTGGCAACAGGGCAAGGATGCGCGCACCGGACTGTGCGGCGGCCAGTTGAGTCATCGTGCCGAAGACCGTGCCCGGGATGCACTGGGGCACGTACATCCAGAAATCAACGAGGCCAAGATCGTGGCCAGCTATCACCAGACCTCACGTTATCACCATCTGCCGCTGGCCCAAATGCAAGCCGGCGAAGCGTTGATCGCGGCGGGCGGTGAGCGGGCAGAGCAGGGCCGCGAATTCATCGAATGGGCGTTGGCCGACCTGGCCATCTACGCCCAGCGCAGCTACGATCCGGCGTCGGGTACGTTCATCGCGCTGATGACCGACGGCACGCCCCTGCGCTGGCAGGAAGCGAAGACCGGGTACTACGTCCCCGAGTCGTTCGCACCGCTGGCGCCGGACGGTGTTTTGCTGTGGTCCTACGCCACGGCCTGCCGACTGGGCAGCGAGGAAGTCCACTGGCAGATGGCGCGGGCGATTGCCAAGGCGCTGGACCTGGGCGAAATCGGCGAACGAAACGGCGCGCGGGCGTTGCGTCACGAGACGAACCAAGCCGGTTGGCACGTGATCTACGCCCTGCTGGAACTGCACCGTGCCACGGGCGACCGTCAGTTTCTGCAGTTGGCCCGCCGCGTCGGGGAGAATGTGGCGAAGTTGCAAACGCCCAGCGGCCTGTTTCCGCGGCCGGGCCGCACGCACGCTCGGACGGGGGACGAGGTTCCCTTGGCACTATTGCACTTGGCGGCCGTCCTGGCCGGCCAGTCATCCGTCTTGCCGCCCCCGACCCTCGACAGCCGTTTCTTCCATTGCGAATACCACGGTCCCCTGGAGCCGCACCAGCAGAAACGGGCGGACAAACGCACCTACGACCATCTGGTCTACTACGGCGGACCCTGAGCAAACCGCAATCCGGCAACGATCGGGTGCTGGTGCTGGAATCCCCGATTTTGATCCAAGGAGTATGTTCATGACCTCAGCCAAATTCGTCCGTTCTCTCTTCACTTTGCTCGCGATGTCAGCCAGCGGCGCCGCGCTAGACGAACAACAATCGGTGCTTTCGGTCGACGGCAAGCGATTTCTTCTGGACGGGCAACCCATCGATCTGTGGGGCATCCGCGTCGGCAGTGCGACGATGAACGATCCGATCTGCCAGCATCTGATCGACCATTTGGACGACTACCGCCGGCACGGCGTCAATGCGGTGACCGTGTTCTACATGGGGTGCAGCGGCGGATACCACGATCCGTTTACGCCGGACGGGCGAGGAATCGACGCCGATCATCAGCGGCGGATGGAGCGGATTCTACACGAGTGCGCCCAGCGGCAGATGGTGGTCATCGTGGGCATTTTCTACCAGCGGGTTGAACTCGGCCTGGAGGACCAGCAGGCGATGCGTCGCGCGGTTCGCACGGTGACCGAAAGGCTCGCGCGCCACCGTAACGCGATCATCAACATTGCGAACGAGCAAAACTCGCGGCGTTACCAGAACCTGGCCCAAACACTGAACGATCCCCGGACGATCATCGATTTGTGCCGGGTCGTCCATGAAGCGGACGCCAAGCGGTTGGTCGGCGGAGGGGGATACGATCACGCCAAGAACGAGGTGATCGGCCGCAGCGAGCACGTGGATGTGTTGCTGTTCGACACCAACGGTCCCAAGCCAGGTTCGGCAGACCTGTATCGTCGCTTCCGTATCGCAGGCGTGCAAGACAAGCCGATCGTGAACGTCGAGACGTTCGGGGGCTGGACGGCAGAGTTTCTGCCGGGCGTGTTTTCGGCAGAGCTGCGCGCCGTCTACCGGGCCGAAGTCGACGCGGCGATCGCCGAACCCGGGCTTTCCGTCTTTTTCCACAACAACCCTTGGCTTCAGGACGCTCCCATGCGATATGATCTCGGCGGCGAGGGCACCGCAGATGCCCCCGGCATCCGCTGGTACTTCGAGTACGTCCGATCACAAAGATCGCGGTAGATCCGTTGCGTCGTGTTGCCACCGATCTGTTACCTCTTCAGTACCCCGAGCGCCGTCGAATGTAACCAAAAATCTTCTGGGCGGATCTTCTGGGCGGATATTGCCAGCCTGGGCTGATCGGCGCAGCATGGACGTTTTTTCCCGATTCGGCGACATATTCGCAGCCTTGTGGCATACCGAATCCAAGACACGCGGAATCCTGGACTTCCGCGGCATACCATGAAAGACAACCCGACCCGGCTGATCGGCGTGGCAGGACGCTGAGCTACCCTTTGGCAAATGCCCCTCACAATGCAAGAAGGAGATCGATGAATGTCTGTAAGAAACAAGCAAGCTTACTGCGCGGGAATGTTCGTTCTGATGATGGTGTTGTCGTACGTGAGCCTTCCCGCGTTGGCCGATGACGACCATCGCATCCGGCCGTATGCCGAAAACCCCTCCTATTGACAATACAAGGGTCGGCCCGTGTTGCTGCTCGGTGGATCGCGCGAGGACAATCTGTTCAATCATCCCGAAGGTTTGGCCGAGCACCTCGACACGCTGGTCGCCTGCGGGGGCAACTATATCCGGAATACGATGAGCAGCCGCAACCCTGGCAATCCCTGGGCGTTCAAGCGGCTGGACAGCGGCCAGTACGACCTGAACCAGTGGAACGACGAGTACTGGACCCGGCTGGAGAACCTGCTGCGGTTGTGTCGCGAGCGGGAGATCATCGTGCAGATCGAGGTCTGGGATCCGTGGGACTATTTCAAGACCGAAGCACCGCTGGGCTACGGCCCAGACAACGTCGGCTGGGAGAGTTGCCCGTTCAATCCCGCCTTGAACATCAACTACACCGTCGCCGAGAGCCGGTTGGCCGAGACGATCGACTACTACTCCACAAACAAGCCGACGAACCATCTGTTCTTCCACACCGTGCCGGCCTTGAAAGACCTGCCGCTGGTGCGCAAGTACCAGGAAGCCTTCGTGAACAAACTGCTCTCGATTTCGCTGGCGTATCCCAACGTGCTGTACTGCATGAACAACGAGATCGGCGAGCCGCCCGAGTGGGGCCAGTACTGGGCGAAGTTCATCCGGGCGCGGGCCGAAAAAGCCGGTCAGCGGGTCTTTCTGACCGACATGCGCCGCAACTCGAATTTTCAGTCCGACGAGCAGGTCAACCTGTTGCGCGACCGCCAGCACTACGACTTCTTCGAGATCTCGCAAAACAACGCGAACAACGACCAGCGGCACTACGATCACATCCTGCACATCCGCTCGAAAGTCGCAGCCAGTCCCATCCCGATCAACAACGTCAAGATCTACGGCGGGGACATCGGCCGCTGGACGACCAGTGTCGAGGAGGGCACGCGGCGGTTCTGGCGCAATGTGTTCGGCGGCTGCGCGTCGTCGCGGTTTCACCGCCCCGGGCCGTCGCACCACTTCTTTGCCATCGGCCTGAGCGACCTGGCGCAATCGCACATCCGCAGCATGAGAATGCTCACCGATGCGATGAATGTCTTCGTCTGCGAACCGCAAAACAGCCTGCTTGGCGAACGCGAGCCGAACGAGGCCTACTGCTTGGCTCAACCGGGCAAGCAGTACGCTGTCTACTTCCCCGACGGCGGCCACGTAAAGCTCGATGTCTCGGCGGCTCGAGGAAAGCTCGGGGTCCGCTGGTTGGATATCGCCAACAGCAAGTGGCAGCAGCCGCAAACGACCGACGCGAGTCGACCGCTGGATTTGAAGACGCCCGGCAAGGGGCCCTGGGCGGTGCTCGTTCTGGCCCGAGATTAGGAACCGCCAACAAGACTGCGTCCGTCTCAATTGAACTCACCCGCTGCGTCAAAACCTGAAACCCTAATCTTTCACCTAATCTTTCACTTAATCTCTTTCCCGCCGCCTTCGAGCGTGAGGAAGATTAGGTGAAAGATTAGGGCGATCGTCAGGCCAAACATTCCAAATTCGCCACTGTTGCAATTTCCTGTAAAGTTAAGTTGACTGAGGAAAAAGCCTCAATACCAGGAGACATTTGCCATGAAACCCACCGTACGATTCCTCCTTGTCTTTCTCGTCTGCCTGCTAGGTTCGATCGACGCCTCGTTCGGGCAACCGGGGACGGAAAGGACTGGGACCACTCCCGAGGTGCGCGATGCGCAGCGCATCCAACCCTGGACAGAGAACCCGCGTTATTGGCAGTACCGCGGCCAGCCGGTCTTGCTCTTGGGCGGCAGCAAGGACGACAACTTGTTCCAGATTCCCGACTTGGAGGAACATCTTGATGAAATCGTGCGGGCCGGAGGCAACTACATCCGCAATACGATGAGCGACCGCAAAGACTACGGCTTCGAGGTCTATCCGTTCAAGCCGCTTGCCGACGGCAAGTACGATCTGGACGATTGGAATGAAGAGTACTGGAAGCGGTTCGAGAACATGCTTCGCGGGACCGCCGCGCGGGACATCATCGTGCAGATCGAGGTCTGGGACCGATTCGACTATTCGACCGTCAACTGGCCGCCGCATCCGTACAACCCGAAGAACAACATCAATTACACCCACGAGGCGTCGGGCCTCGCGCCGGAATACCCCGATCATCCCGGCAGAAATCGTCAGCCGTTCTTCTTCACCACGCCCAGGCAGCGCAACAACACCCTGGTTCTCAAGTACCAGCAGCGTTTCGTGGACAAGATGCTTTCGTGCTCGTTGCAATACGACCACGTGCTGTACTGCATCGACAATGAGACTTCGGGCGAGGAAGCCTGGGCGATCTACTGGGCCGAACACCTCCACCGCCGCGCTACCGAGGCGGGCAAGCAGATTTGCGTGACTCAGATGTGGGACGCCTGGGATTTGAAAGCCGAGGAGCACCGCCGCACGCTCGACCACCCCGAGCGGTACCGGTTCGTCGACGTCTCGCAGAATAATCAGAAGAAGGGCCAGGAACATTGGGACAATTTCCAGTCGGTGCGGCAGTACATCGCCAAGGTTCCGCGTCCGCTGAATACCACGAAGACCTACGGTGCCGATGGGTTCCGCTTCGGCAACAACCAAGACGGAATTGAACGCTGGTGGCGGCACGTGATCGGAGGAGTCGCCTCGGCCCGGTTCCACCGGCCGCCCGCCGGTCTGGGACTGTCCGATCTGGCAGTCGCCTCGCTCCGCGCCGCCCGAAAGCTCGAATCGCTCGTCAAGCTCTGGGAGGTCGAACCGGACGTCAACCACAGCCTGCTGTCCGACCGCACGGACAACGAGGCCTATCTGGCTGCGGCGCCGGGCCGGGCCTACGCGCTGTACTTCCCCGTCGGCGGTTCGGTGGGACTTGACTTGCGCAAGCACCCGGGCCGCTACACGCTCCACTGGATCGACATCGCCACCGGCGAGTGGGCCGGCACGAACGACGTGGACGGCGGCACGGTGGCCACCATCGCCGCTCCCAAGAAAGGTCATTGGCTGGCCGTCATCGTGCGGCAGGAGAATTGACCGCTAGAACGGATCATGAATGGCACCCCACCAGCATCCGCACACAGCCCGGTCGCATCTGGAATGCAAGAGGCACGGCTACTGCCAGCTCAATCTCGCTTTTGAATTCTAATCTGAGGAGGACGTCCGTGAAATACTTTTACATCATTCTCTGCAGCCTGCTTGTGACGACATCCCTGCTTTCGGGCGAGCCAGAACCGCCGCGTGGTGGCGCGCTCGCGGGCGAGCGTTTCCGCGTGATCGTCTCCACGGACATCGGTGGCTCGGACCCGGATGACTACCAGTCACTCGTTCACTACTTGGTCTATGCCGATCTGTTCGACACCGAGGGACTGATCTCCTCGCCGCCGCACGCCGGCCGCGCGGCGCACATCCACGTGACACTCGACGCCTATGCCAAAGACTACGAAAAGCTCATCACGCATTCTCCGCGTTTTCCAGCGCCGGACGCTCTGCGCGACGTGACGAAGCAAGGGGCTACCGACCCCGCGCCAGCGGCGGGATGGTCAGAGCCGACCGAGGGCTCGCGCTGGATTATCGAACGCGCGCGAGTTGCCGACCAGCGGCCGCTCTACATCCTCGTCTGGGGCTCGATCACCGATGTCGCGCAGGCGCTCCACGATGCACCGGAGATCACGCCCCGACTGCGCGTCTATTCGATCGGCTCGTGGAACACGCGCATGGATCCGGCCGCGCGCGACTACGTGGTCAAGCATCATCCGGGGCTCTGGCTGATCGAGGCGGACACGACCTTCCGCGGCATGTATGTCGGAGGGCCGCAGGAGGGCGACCTCGGCAATGTCGCCTTTGTTGCGAGTTACGTTAAGGGCCAGGGCGCGCTGGGCGACCTCTTCTTCGCGAAAAAGAAGGACATCAAGATGGGCGACACGCCGTCCGTGCTCTACTTGCTGCGAGGCCGCGCTGAAGATCCGTCTGGCGATCACTGGGGCGGGGCGTTCGTCAGACGCGACACGGGGCCGAACCACTGGACCGACGATCCCGCTCCCGCGCTCCGGGAGAAGAATCATCCTGGCGCGCGCACGGTCAACCGTTGGCGCGAGGCTTATCTGCGCGACTGGCAACGCCGCATGAAGATTTTGAGACGGTAAGCGGTCTTCCATCCCCAACCGGTCACCAATTCAAGAAGGGCACACACGAGGATGAAAGCACTAATTCTTGGATTTCCCTTTCCCTTTCGACAGGAACCTTTGCAATGCTCCACGCGCAAACCTCTCGCCGACAAGGCTTGTCCCTTTTGATTCGTTTGTGCCCGCACGCCGCCTTTGCTGCGATCAGCTTGGTCTTCGCGGTGACGACCATGGCCGCTCAGCCGCAACCCGGGAAGATGCGGGTGATCATCGATGCCGATACGGCGAACGAGGTTGATGATCTGTTCGCCATCGCTCGAGCCCTGGTAGCGCCCGAGTTTCAGATCGAGGGGCTCACATCGGCGCTGTGGCATCATCGCGGTACGCCCAATTCGGTGGAACTGAGCCAGGCGTTGAACGAGAAACTCCTCGACCACGCCGGGTTGCGTGACACCATCGCCCACCCCCAGGGCAGCGCGGAGCCTCTCCGAGACATCCGCACCCCTCAGGATTCGCCTGCCGCACGGCACATCATCCAGCGGGCCCATGCCGGCAGTGCGACCGACAAACTGCATGTGCTCATTCTTGGCGCCGCGACCAATCCCGCCTCCGCCCTGCTGCTCGATCCGACGATCGCAGACAAGGTGGTTTTCGCCTTCATCGACGGGGATTTCCGCGACGGAAACTGGGGGCCGGGAATCTACAATTGGAGGAACGACATCGCCGCGGTCCAGGTGATGTTTGCGTCTTCGGTCGAGTACTACCACATGCCGGCGCCCGCGGTCAGCGGCGACTTGGTCATGACCCGCAGCGACGTCCGGCAGCACTTGGCGGGCCGCGGCGCGCTGTGGGACTTCCTGGTGGAATACTGGGAAAAGCACCCTCGTTACGGCAAAATCGAGCGGACGCGGATGTGGGATGTGGCCTTGGTCCAGGCATTCTTGCGTCCCCAGCTTGCACAGCGCACCATCACCGGTGCGCCCATCGTCCATGCCGTGGATCGAGTCGAGCAGTTCCCGGATAATCCGCGTCGGGTGACTGTATTCAGCGAAATCGCCGTTTCGGGCATGCTCGCCGATTATTGGGAGGCCGCCCGCGATCGTTGAAGAATTGCCTCGATGGTGTTCGACACCTGGCCGCCAAATCGGTCGCCGCATTCTTCCGTTGCCTCAGAAGGGTTCTGCTCAGTGACAAGACACACCATGTCGGCACGCGAAATCCTCTTGGCTCGATTCGATGTGTCCGATGCTAGTAATATTGCCGGATGTAGCCGTACGCTCGGTCGAACAGATCCTGGTCCTTGTGCAGGTGGTATTTCAGCAGGGTCTTCCGCAGTGCTTTTTGCACCTCGCGTTCGCCCGCCGAGGTTTGTTGCCAGCCGGGGAATCGCACCATCCGTACGATTTCGTCGATGTCCGCTACGATCCGCTCGACGATCACGGGCGTCTCGGCGTTTTTCACCTGCTGGAACAGTTCGGTGAGCGCGGCCTTGGCTTTGTCCTGCTCTTCAACTGGATCGACCTGCTTCTCGGCTTCGAGAACATCCCGGGCCAGTTCCAAGAGCTGCTTCAGGAACTCCTTGCTGTCGAGCAGCCCTTGCTCGTGACGCTCCTTGATTCTCTCGAGTCGTTCGCCGAGGGCGACAAACTTTGGATGGTTGCCGTGTTTTCGCAAGCGAGCGACGAGATTGACTGCCAACGTCTTGCCCCGCTTTTCCAGGTTGGGAACGCCGATCACGCTCTCCAAGACCTCGGCATCCATGACCAGGGTCTCCAGGTCGTCGCGGATCGTATAAAGTTCCGTGTTCTCATGGACCAGCTCGATCGTCTTCGCGCCCAGCATGTGCCAGAGCAGCTTGCCGTTGCCGCTGGGGGGCTTTACGGATTCGTACACCTGCGTCAGCCAACGATAGTCGGTTTCGTAGGCGGAAAGACACGGATCGGGCGACAACGCCTCCCAGATCCGACCCAGCACCGAGTATTCCGCCGCGAACGCATCCCGCCGCTCGTTGTTCGGCAGACAATCCTGGGCCGCGATCAACCCCTCGTAGCCGCCCACCGTGCGGTCGACGCCGGGAAAGAATGCCAGGCATTTGGCGACTTGCATCGGCAACTCTTTCCGAACATCGTCCAGGTTGCTGATCACCTGCTGCATGGCTTTGTCGTCGAACGTCAAAGCCTGGGCGACGTCGTCGAAGATGCCGATGTAGTCGACAATCAGGCCATGCGTCTTCTTGGGAAATGGACGGTTCGTACGGCAGATCGCCTGCAGCAGATTGTGGTCCCGCATCGGTTTGTCGAGATACATGACCTGCAAAATGGGCGCGTCGAAGCCGGTGAGCAGCTTCGAGGTCACGATCAGATACTTCAGCGGATCGCCCGGATCGCGGAACCGGTCGAGCAGCTTTTCTTCTTCGTCCCGGTCGCGGCCGTGAACTTTCCATTCGGCCGGATCGCTTGGCGTCGTGTGCATCACGATGGCGCTGCACTCCGGGTCGCCGGTGATCTCGTCCATCGCCGCCTTGTACAGTACGCAGCATTCGCGGTCGAGCGTCACCACTTGGGCCTTGAAACCGTTCGGCTCGACTTTCGACCGGTAGTGATTGACGATATGTTCCACCACGCCCCGCACCCGCTGGGGTGTCTTCACCAGCACCGCCATTTTGGCCGCCCGCTTGGCCAGGTCGTCGCGATCCTGCTCGCTCAGGTTGTCGGTGATCTGCTTATACGCCTCGTCGATCGCCGTCTTGTCGATCTTCAGTTTGATTTCGGGCGACTCGAAATGCAGCGGCAGCGTCGCCTTGTCGCGGATCGACTCCTGGAACGTGTAGCGGCTCAGGTAGCCCTTCTCGTCTTCGTCGGCGCCGAACGCCCAGAACGTGTTCTTGTCGGCCCGGTTGATGGGCGTGCCGGTCAAGCCGAACAGGAAAGCGTTAGGCAGGGCGAAACGCATCTTGCGGCCCAGGTCGCCTTCCTGGGTGCGGTGGGCCTCGTCCACCATCACGATGATGTTCTTGCGGTCGTTCAGCACCCCTTCCGCCTCGCCGAACTTTCCGCCGTTGCTCGTCCTTCGGCGGCAGCGGGAACTCTTGCATGCGAAGCGTCTTCCAATTGATCGTTGGCGATGGGGATCCAACCGATATGTCGATGGCCCGCTCCATGAACAGGTCGGACTGCATCAGAAACGGCAGGAACTCAGGATCAACCGTTTCCGTGTTCGCTCGCAGGACCATGGCGTGCGCCGAGCAGATGCCGTCGAACTCCGCGACAGCCAGCTTTCGTTGGTACGCGCGTCGCCGCCCGAAAATGATGTCCCCTTTCCGAAATTGCAGCTTGTCGCCGATCACGTCGCTCGGTGTTCCCCAGCGGCGAATTTTGAGCGAATCGGAATCGAGATGTTCTAATCCGACGTAGATCTCAGCATCAGTCGCAGATGGATCGACCCGCTCATTAACAATCTGCGCAAGTTCATCGAACCGCACGATCCGCCAGCCTTTGGGAAGCTGATCGTTAGCGGCGGATGGTCTGGGTTTGACGGGCGCACTCTTATTGTTGCGAGCCATCAGGGCGTGTTCTCCTCGGCGCGTAATTCGAGACGGGCACGGGCGGCGCGGACGGGGGCATGACGACACAGGCAGCCACGGAGTGGCGACAGCGTGTAGCCCTGGGCGTCAGCCCATGAAACAGACGCCAGCGTCGATCTGCAGTCGCGGCGCGGCGACAGTAGCTTATCCATGGTGTTCGTCCTCAAACAGATAGCTCGGATCGAAATCGATATTGTGACGCTTCAGGAACTCCACATACTCCTCTCGAAATGTCCTCGTGCGGTGGTGTTCTTCCTGGTTTTGAATATATCGCCGAACCGCATCGATCTGCGAATAACTGACGGTAAATGCTCCATACCCTTTCTGCCACTCAAAGCGATCCCGGATTTCTGCCAACTCGTTCACCCATTTCGATGAATTCGCCTTAACGTCGCGAATGACTTCCGCCACGGCCACCGTCGGTGACAATTGTACCAAAACATGAACGTGGTCCGCCGTACCGCCGATTTCGATCAGGTGGCCGTTCACTCCGCGAAGGATTCCTCCGATGTACTCGTACAGACGCGGCTGAAGCGTCTGCAAAATGGCTGGTCGTCGATATTTCGTTGCGT
>Ga0351889_10206_pt1 | contig 19166 bp, 11 predicted proteins | sample TotcelFGM3001M14_FD_206767 | JGI IMG/M metagenome (GOLD analysis project Ga0351889, IMG submission 206767) | Enriched cells from coal bed in the Powder River Basin, Montana, United States - Total cells FGM rep3 HSBNCT.FGM.300.1.M14 ...
TCAATTTTCTTTTCTCCTTTTCCGGTATACGCAATAGCTGATACAGAGAATCGCGTTCTTCTGCGTTCGGCTTCTTTAGAAAGCACATGCGGCCTTCGCATCCTCTGGATACAGCGATATTGCTGACACGACTCCACTCGCATTGCCGAAGATCACATTCCCTCGGAACCTCAAAGTAAGCCTCTACCTTTTCAGTATATCGAACGACTAGCTTTGTTTCACCAAATTCTCCAAATCTTGTTTTAAATCCATAAGACATCGCAGTGTCCTCTGCTTCAGCATCGATAAGAATACGATCATTCTTATCAAAGGACACTGTGGACCGCTCTGTCAGATTCAAGCCCAGCAGTTTTAATCCGTATAGAAACGCCACCTGCACATAGTTTGCATAGATTATGCCAACACTACCTTGAATGTCATCTGCCGCATCCTTGCTTGCTTGCGAATCTGTCTGCTGTGTTATCCGGACGACGCGCCAGAGATCATACAATTCCTTATACCTCTGATCGTTCTTGAGGATATTGGTCAGATGTACATTTTTGTCGATGCGTTTCTTACGGTCAATACTCTGATAGAAAGCAGAACCGCGGATCGTATTTAATATACGGCTAATTTCCATCCAGTTAAATAGCGCTTCGTCGTAAACTCTGTTTTCCCTTGACATTGTTTCGGTGCTCTGCGGCAGAAGTTTCTGTAGCAGCGTGATACGCTTGTAGTCGTTGACGCTGGCTGCAAAGCTGTCCCAGTCGATGGCTACCGCGTTTTGATTCCGTGCTCGTTTGATTGCAGTAATCTGCTCTTGCACGTAGGCGGTGATATCATCGATTGCCATCCTAAAAAACAGGTTTTCATAAATGCTAATGTTATCCTCAATAATATCCGCGCGAAGGCGTTTGGGAATAAGCCCTGTAAGAGTCCGCGTCTTCCAGTGCTCTGTATGGGATGAAAGGTGCACAAGCGTACTGTTGTTGATGCGCTTAACGCTGCTCACTTCTTGAATCAGTTCCTCGACCATTGTGCCCTGCTTTGGGCTTGAGCAGATGGCCCGGATTTTTTGATTCAGTCCATTTGACAATCTCGCTGACAGGCTTGTATCGTCATAGCCTGTCAGCGGTTTGGCTTTCATTAGTAGAGGAACACTGCCATCACCAATGCTTTTCAGCAGTCTTGATAGTTGATATGTTTCACCATCAGCATCCGTTTGAAGAGCTGATTTTATACCATTTGTGAAATCTATTAAGTTGCGAATGGCATGTTCGTCGATCTCGCTGCAGCCTTCATAGAACAGGTTGAAGCTGTCTGCTGTATTGTCATATTGGAGGGTCATCTTGCAGCGCCCCTTCCGATCCAGGGGAATCGGAAAACAACAGGTGCCCTCGTTCAACATTTGTACTTCAATGTCGTTGAACTTCAATAATGCCCTTTCGTTCTCATACAGTAACAATTTTACCAACGAAAAGTAATCAGGCAATGAATATCTTACGTCACCAGTGTTCAACTGTGCACCGCCTGTTTTCCCCTCAATAATAATCTTCATTCATTATTACCCGCATTGAAATTTCGTTTCCGAATGATTCTGATCTTCTTGATGCATTGTGTAAAAGTACCGCTCCCAAATATTTCAATCAATCCCATTTCCAAATCATCTAGGCATCTCAACACGTAAGCATCATACTTCTCTTCGAGCTTTCTCAGTATTTTATGAGCCAGGTAATAATCCATTGCTCCTTCCTTTGTTCCACCACAGGCAACATATACGGGCACAAAATCTTGCAACTGCGTCTTAATTCGGTTTCCAAATGTAATATCCATCGGCTGAAGAAAGCTCTTATCAATCATTGTCAACTTTGTCCAGTCATCAGGCTTCATGCAGGCATCCTTGTCGTTTCGGGCTTTATGAAACAACGTTTGCAATGTGGTAAGATCAAGATACTGCTGTGCGAGTTTTTCTCCGGTAAAATCGGGCTCTCGGGAGTCCATATCCAGAATCTGAGCACGATCGTAGACTTTATCAGTAATCAGCGAAGTGGAATCGTCGTTGTTGGCAGTACCAATGAACCAAACATTTTTCCCGACAACAAGGCTGGCGGCTTCGTCATCATAGTTCAGGTATCGGGGCTTTTCATCTTCGCTGTAACTTGGAATCAATTCCACCAACCAGTGGGCGTTTCGCATTTCCAGTATTGATAAAAAATCCGCAAAGTAGTATTCGATCCTTGCCAGGTTCATTTCATCCAATACAATCAGCGTTATCTGATTTTGATGAATAGGTGCAGATGCGCGATAAACGCACTTCGTGAATTCTGTTTCTTTGAAACGGTTAGTAAAGTCATTATCGTAGCCCAGAAGCTCCCGATTGTCGCGCCAGGAGGGCTGAACGGAAACCAGATTGACAGTAAACCCCAGTGCCTCCCCGAACAGACGAGGCAGACTTGACTTCCCTGTTCCGCTTAAGCCTTGTAGAATCAGAAGGCGTGAAGCCGGCTCGGACGCTGCTAAGGATGCGACGAATACGCGGATGGTCTCTTCAGAATAAAAGAGAGGGTGCTTCGTGTTACTGGCTCCGTAGCTGCGTATATACTGTACCATTGCCTGCAAAGAACCAGAGAATATCTTGCCCGACGGTCTAGCTGCCTGTTCCTTGTCAATGGCTAACAAACCGGGAAATTTACTTTCGCTTGCGCTCTTGTATTGGTCGCTGATATATCGCAGCTTTTTTTGCAATTGGTCATTCAACACTTCCAAAGCGGAAGCTGTAACCCGCGCATTTTCCAGTTCTCGATGGCTCAAGGCTGCCCCATTCAGTCGGTTTTGCACTTCGGCATATTTGCCCTTTAACTCATCTAATTCATTTTGGCATTGACGAAGAGCCGTTTCACACAGCTGCAGTTCAGCAATCCGAGTCGAAGAAGGCATATCAGCATATTCATCCAAACGGTCTTCCGCTTCACGAAGCCTACCTTCGAGTTCGTCGATATGCGCTTGAGCCGACTGTCCGTTACTAACCGCCTCGCGTACCTCGTACCTGGCGACCTGCTGTCTCAATTCGGAAATCCGCTCTTCGTAGGTCTGAACATAAATCTCCAATGACTTGACTTGTTCCCGAAGTTTCAGCACTTCGCTTTCTGAGCAGGATTTGTACTTTTCTTTCAGCTGTTCGAGATACTCCCGATCCCCTTCTTGTTCTTCAATTTTGATTTCCACCTCACTGCGCAGGCGAAGTTGTTCTCTAATGGCTTGGCGCAATTGTCCGGTGAGTTCCTGATATTCTTTTGTGAACTGCTCATACTTCCCCAGGATTTCTTTATCGGCAGCATGAATTCGTGATACCTTTTCGCTTTCAGCCTGTGCCAATGCATCATGCGCTGCACATAGCTCCACATCGACCTGCGCTCTTTGGTTGGCCAGATCTCTTTCCAAGCTGCTGAGCTTTTCCTGTGCTTCTTGTTCCCATTCTGAGATCAAACGCTGATACTCTGCTTGCCGAAGTTCACGCTCCTCTGCCCGAATAGCGGCAATGGCTTCGTCTCTAGCGATGCGCTTATGTTCATTGAGTACTTCTTCCGCTTCAAGAACGCCTGTTTCCCGCTCATCAAGTGTATTGGCGCGCTCATCAAGATCGCGTTTTCTCCTCTCATATTCAGCTTCAGCACCATCAGTTTTCTGCCTGTAAGTTTCTTCCATATCAAGTCGTTCCTGCTCTAGTTCCATCAACTTTGCCTGGATACGCTCATCAGTGAGTAGCTGTTGCTCCGCTAAGTCGAGATTGCTTTGTACAGAAGCTGCTGCCGGGATCGATATAACAGCTGGAGTCTGCATAGAGGTGGTGCTATTTTGTTTGAAATAATTAATGGGCGACCGTCTGCTTTTCTTAGCCATTGTGACCCTCCTCAATCAGGTATGTGAATACATTCCGAAATATGGCTGAAAACTCGTCAAACAACTTTCCACACTGTTCAACCGAATACTGCTTACCATGGTATCGATCATCCAGGTGCGTTGCATTGCTGCCCATTCCGTACCAGTCATATAGCTTAATCAAATAACTGCCATAGTCGGATACATATCTTGCGGCACAACTGTTATTATCTTCATTTGCATAGAGTATAATCAGCGCAATGCACTCCTTCATGTGGCACTTATCATTTGGGCCTTTTTTCAGCAAGTCCATTAAATTCGCGCAAATACCTCTCGATGAATAAACATAATGCGTGTCATTGCCTAGTTTATATTTCGTAGTGGCGGACTGCATCATATTGCAATAGGCGCCATATCTTTGCGGTTCAGGATATCGAAAAATTTTGTCTTTAATTTCGCAGAATATGGGATTGGCATAAATAGCATCTTTAAACAGTCTTTCTATCGCGGTGCGCAAATCAGCGTCAAAGTGCTTTGTATCATCTTCACCAGAGGTAATCCTCCGAACGTCTTTATACAAATCTATGATGCATTTTTTTAGACCCGCATATCGAGTATTGTTGCACACGGCCGGGAACTCATTCAGCAGCATAATTTGCTCCTCGTTCCCAAAGGCAATCCGATCCTTCAATTCCTCGCGCTTAATTTCCGAGAAAAGCTTCAGTTCTTCGTCAAACTGTTTGCTGATCACCCTCAGTCGGTCAACAATACGGGCGAACCAATTATTATATAGCTCTCCGAACGGTGAGAACACTTCAATTTGTGATGGATCATTTCGATTCACAGCAAGGTAGGCAATGGCTTTACAAATATATGATTTATCACTCCATATCGTAATCCTGGTGGTTTCTTCGATCCGTAAAGGGTTGTAGGATTGCTCGGCCCCACTGAGCGTCGCGACATTATCCGCAAACATATTATCAGTTTCCTCATGTGGAAGAGTGGCTGTGTTAATTGTGCCAGGCTCTGCAGGTTCACTGTCTGCTTGCAGCTGTTGAATTCGCCTCCACTGTCGTATTGCATTGTTCATTGCTGCCGCGCCTGGATGCCGACCGACCTTGGAGAATCTCTGGGGGGCATTCAAGAATGAAGAAATGTCGATCACATCATCAAATGACTCCTGCAGACTATCATCAAAGGAGCGAATATCAAAGCATGGTACTATGGTGTTTGTTACCATATCCTGAAACAGGTAGACTTTGTTTTCAGCCACCGAGAATGACGAATCCTCCATTAGTTCTTCTTGATTGTGTAGAATGGCTTCTGCCTTTTCTGTCAGTTTCATTTCGGTCGTATTATTCTTGTCCAGATAATTCTTGTCCCTGCAGCCGCTCAGCACATGGGCGACCAGATCGCTGTCAAAGGAAAGCTGACAGCAAAGTAATAATTCGATGTCTCGTTCTGATGTTGCGATTTGTTGATCCACAAGGGACAAGACAAGTTTCTCAAGGGCATTAATATTTGGACTGATATCGTCAGGTACAAGACATTTCCATGGAGCCAAGGGCCAGGCAATAATTTTTCTTTCTTCCGGTTTTGAGTCTGACACGCTGGCCCCCAAATTAAATAACTTCATAATAGCCCGCATTCCTTTCCTTGCAGCGCTGCAATAGTTCATAGAGTGGGGGGGCGATGGGAGAGCTCCCGTTGTATGCAACCGTTTGGCTGTCGCCAACGGCAACAAGTAAACGTTTGGCCCGGCTGAATGCGACACAGAGGCGATTGTGATTGTCCAAAAAGCCGACACGGCGTTTTAGATCTCTATGCGTGTTGGACCTAACGGTTGATAACAAGACGATATCAAACTCTCTCCCTTGGAAGGCGTCAACTGTTCCTACGGCGATCCTGTGTTGATCTCCAGGGAACTCTTTTTCGACCATCCCCCGAAGCAATGCCGCCTGGGCACGGTAGAAAGTAATGATACCAATCGAGTACTCCTGATTTCTCGCTAGTATTTTACTAAGTTGCCTACTTACTTCCTGAACTTCTATGGATCGAGACAAACTGAACCCTGTAGAATCTGACTCTTCCTGCCTGTGAACACCAATGGGGACATCCAGCCATGCCAATGGCTGATCGTCGTACAGGCCCAGACTATGCGCTTTTTCCTCAGCACTACAAAGTGATCTCAGATGTCCTTCGTAGAACTTATTCATAAGTTCACAAATTGCTGGGTGCATCCGGAACTGCTCGTTTAGTTGACATGTTCGGGAAAACCCTTTATGACTTTGACTGTCGCTACTAGAAACCATCGTATACAGGCGTTGAAATAGTGATTCACGCAAAACGCTCTTGACACTTTCATCCTGGCGCTCTACAGCGACTTGATTAACAACATCCTCATCCACCATATGTGGCAACTGCTTATGATCGCCAACCAGAATGATACGTTTTCCCATAGACATGGGAATCAGAAGATCCAAAGGATTAGAACGGGCTGCTTCATCAATAATGACATAATCATAGACCTCGTCAAAGCCGTTCATGCCAAGGCTTATAGTCCGACTCGCCGATTGTTGGCAGGTTGCGGCGTTGATCTGTGAATAGGAAGAGACAAGTTTCTTTGCGTTCTCTATGCTGCTAAGTTCATGCTTGAATGACCAAATCAGGTCGTATTTTTTTTTGGGATGGGTATCAGCATTCCCGTGTTGATTGACAGCATCCTTAATTTTGTTAATCATTGCCCTTATTGCCTCATTAGTTTCTGTCGACGCTTGATCCATGGAACCACCGATCAATGAGCGGATGGTACTTAAGTCATCTGTAAAACGGGCTAGCAAGGAATCCAACTCATCCTCCACAGTCTTCATTCTGCCAAGTTTAGTCCAATACTCCGGAATGGTATAATCAAACTCAGCTTCATACATCATATATCGTCTCAAACTGTTGAGGTTGTCTGCACCATCGATGGCAAACGACGCAGAATCAGTACGCTGGTTGGCAATGAGTTCTGACAACATCTGGTCACCCTCATCAGAAACCGATGTTACGCGATTTACCCCCATATTCACCAACAACATACTGACTTCCGAAAGAAGCTCAGGCGGGTAGTTCATACTTTGAAGGAATTGGTACAGCTGTTCAAGTACGCCGGCCACGGATTCTGCAGGCGCACTTTCAAGCTCGTTCAGGCACTCAAAAATGTTACTGTTTGGATCTTCACCGGTAGCTGCATTTTCTAAAAGCCATTGCGAACAATTGTCGATCATGGAATCAATCCATTGATAGACCGAAGAATCACCTGCTGAACGCCGACGACCACCCACAGCCCTGTTTACAGGGATACCGCCGTAAGTGATTCCCTCAATGGCATTATCCACTGCGTCATGTTGTGCAGATGTAATCAGAATTCGATCCTTACCTTTGTTGAGCTGGTGAAGCCGTTCTACGATGGCGCGGATCACCAGAGTCTTACCGGTACCTGGAGGTCCCTGGATAACCGCAATATCCGGAGTATTGATGGCGATCTTAATTGCATTTTTCTGGCTGTCGGTAAAGTGGGCGTGTTTATTTCGGCCAAGCAGTTTCTGCTCCAGCTTGTCAGTGACAGCGGCAGTGTGCTTGTGTGGAAACCCTGTGGACTGGCCTGATTGCAGCAGAACCTGCAATCCCTGCAATGCACACATTCCAGACAATATTCTGTCTCTGGCTCTGGATCTGCGTCTGCTTTGAGTCATATCTCCGCTGATGCTTGGTATTAAAAAACCAGCGTCTGGAACAACCCGAAAAGAGTCTGTTGTATCTTCTACAACTTTGAATATAGATGTTTCCTTATCGGAACCTACATATTCGGTGCCAACATATATGGCGCTTTCCTTATCATAGTTTAGGGGTTCCAGTGGATTAAAATTTGCCGTCGCTATGGCCATGTATCCTGTACTGTCAATATAAAAATCGTTTGACGCATGATTTTCGACAATATTGAAAACCAATTGACCTCTTGATCGGGTGTACTTTTTATACCTTAAGTAACCCATGGATACGGCATCTTGCTTAGCACATTCCAAAAAGAAGCGATCGTAGGTATCCCATAATGCAATGAATGCAACATTGTCCTGTATGAGATTCTTGTACTGATCCCGGTAGTATTCATTCATCGCAGAGGACCATGCGGTTGCGTCTTCTATACGTATATCACCGCTGATCATTGATACAAGCTGGGCAGCGACCCTGTTCCGACTTTTTTGGATACTGATAATATGTCTGTACCCTTGCGCTGATTCTGCAATTCTGAACCGATAGTTCTTACCAAGCAGTACGATTTCTGCGTCGTCTTTATTCTCTCCCAAGGAGAAGCAATAACCACCGTTTAGCAGTACTTCGTTTCTTACCCAGGTATCAGCATGCGACACATCCAAACCGAGATTCAGGAACTCCCTATTTATGGACTGATCCACAACAATCGAAAAATCCATTCTAATATGCCTATAAAACTGCAGAAGAGTCATTGTCATTGCGGACTGTATCACCTTTTCTATACGCAAAAGGCATCGATCCTTGTATTCGTCCAGAATCTTCCGTGTCTCCGCTTCATGGCTGAGAATCGTTACCGTTGTTGAGAAATCCTCATGACTGATCATAAGGGTTCCTGAGGAAAACTGATAATTCAACAGCTGTCCCCTAAACGCCCCGAAACTTGTATCATCGCATTTGACACTGAACGTATACTCTTTAGTGAATGTTATATCCCCACTAGTCATAAGCGCTCCTTCATTTGATCCTTATAAGCCACTCAATTCGAATCTGCCCGTAAGGCTTCTCGCAAATTGAAAGCAATTGGTTGGATTCGAAATCAAAGTTCAATGGGAATCGTATCTCAATGCCATCTTTAATAGCGGCACAGATCTTATACTTAGCTTCGGCGCCATTGGGTTGATAGGGCGACAGTTCCCTGCCACCAACGTAGATGCTGTTGTTGCGCAGCAAATTCTTGATTGCGATGATATCACCAATTTCAAAAGAAAGTTCGATACACCGTCGGTCTTTCAGGGATGATATTTCAGGGATGAAGAAGCTAATAGGGATAAACTTCGTATCTTTCGTAATTATCATAGTATTGATTGTCTCTTCAACAGCCGGTAAATCTGACAATGTACCTGACAGGTTATCCGGCATGACGAATTTCGCCATGGAACTGACGCGCCTGACCGCAGTTATCGTGATAGAACGCGCGGGCTGACTGGTACAAAAGGGGCATGTGGCAGTTATTGCCCCAAGGTATTCCTTGCTGCAGGCGGGATTGATGCAACTCACCAAATGGCCCAGTGAGTCAAGACAGGCCGCTGCATACTCTTCCAACCCAGGTCTCTGGTTCGAGTCAAATTTTCCATTGCTGAATGATCTCCGAAACAGGTGGAGCATCTTTTCTGACAACACCGTCAACATTGTATCTTCAAAATCCTCATTCCGATTGTCGGATTCTTCGTTGCAGATATAGTCATACTCGCCGCGGGAAAGCTTGCGAATTTGTTCATCTGGCGAATCCCCCATGGCAACATTGCCAATGAAGGGATGAAAGCCAGTCAGCAGATGAAACAATACAACGGCATAAGCGTATGAATCAGAAGATATTGAAAGCGCACCCATTCCAAGCAAAACAATCGGATCAGCATATAAAGCTGTGCCGCGACTTAGCGGGCTATGTGTTTCGGAACCCATGGTTTCTACTGCTAGCAGGCGGACGTCTGGATTAGAAGGATTCCCAGGCTCATAGTGGTGAATCAAGATGCTATCAGGTGACAAGTCCGGGTAGAGGATGCCCAAACCATGCAGGCTCATCAAAGCCTTAGCAAGGCAATAGCCAACCTTCAGCCTGTGTGAAATGCCGCCGGTTTGTTCATAGTACCATTTGAACAGTTTCACGTTCTGTACACTATCTGTCAGTTCCCTCAATATATAGGGATCGGCGAAATCAAAGATATATCCAACCTCGCGATCACGAAGCCCTGACAACACCGCACATGGGTATGCCACTTGCTTTTCTGCCTTCTTCAAGTATTCACTCTGTTGAATATACAGCATCCAATGGCGAAATTCTACAGAGCAGTCTTCTGATTTGATGATTCTTATAACCTGATTGTTATCCGTAGCAAACAGCGCCCAGTCGTTTGTACTGTATAGTAAACGCTTTGCCATATAACGCTTTCTGCTCGTATCATAGAATGTTTTTCCCAGGTAATCAGTTGTTTGCATTTTCATACCCAATCGTTTCTATACATCCACCCTGCTCTGTACCAAACCCTGACATCCAGCCTGCTCTGTACGCAACCAGCCTTGACACTATAGATGCGTTTCCTTTTAGAAATGATTATACACGCATTATCCTACATTTTCCAGCCCCCAAAATACAAAAAGCCCTATTTCTCAGGCTTTTTCGAGTACTCTTCCCTACTCCCTCCAAGCTGTTGGCTACGAAGACTGCTTCCAGATCGCCGGTCGCGTTGATCCGCTTCGCCCATTTGTCAAACGCTGACGAGCGCTCTGGAAGAGGCGGTTCAGACTGCGTATGACGAGAACCGCCGCGTAAACGGCCAGCGGAAACTGAAGCGAGTACTCTTTCGAAAAGGCTGGACTGTCTCGCGCCGGAGGATCGGGCGGATCATGAAAAAGCGCGGGCTTGTATCGGCCTATACCCGCAAGAAATACCGCGTCCATGCAATCAGGTGCAACGAAGCGGCTGTTCCCAACCTTCTTGACCGGGACTTCAACAACCAGGCGCAGGGGCATGTGTGTGTGGTCAGCGATCTGACATACGTCCGGGTTGGAATGCGTGGACATACATCTGCATCCTGCTGGATCTCGGTGCCCGAGAGATTATCGGGTACAGCGCGGGCGCGTACAAAAACGCCGAGCTGGTGCACAAGGCCTTTTCGACAGTGAAGGGGTACCTCTTCGACATCCAGATATTCCATACCGACAGGGGCGGCGAATTCGACAACGCCCTGATCGACGAACTGCTCGACAGCTTCCAGATCAGCCGTTCCCTGAGCATGATGGGCTGCCCCTACGACAATGCGGTGGCCGAATCGACGTTCAAGATGATCAAGGCGGAGTTCGTCTCCTCCCGGCGCTTTGACACGCTCGATCAGCTGCAGTTGGAGCGACGGATTTATATACACTGGTTCAACAACATCCGCCTGCACGGCACGCTGGGCTACCTGTCACCGGCGGAATTCAAGAAATCCTATGCCTCATAATTTCTGTCCGATTAGGGGTTGACAATCCATACTACGCCTCTTTAGAAAAATAATATAGATTCTCATGTTTTTGTGCATGAAGGTCTCTGCGTTCCAAAACATTAGCCTTGTGTTTTCCATATTATGGCTATATAATGTACGTAAAATCTTTTGCTGGAGATAAACGTTTTGTCATGTCGATATTACCAATCGTTTGTCTCTTGAGCGCATTTTCGGTAGGAATTTTCCCCTGCGTTAGGAGGGTAACTGATGTCGGGCAATACGCATGTGGTAGGCCAAATGCAAGGCTATCTGCTTCAAATAAGGCATATGCTCTGTGAACTCATCACGCTTGATGATATAACCGTCAGTGTTGAGTGCCTTGATGATGTTGCCGCTGAATCCGCAGATGGGACCATAATAGCAGAACAGATTAAGAGCGTTACATCCTCCAACAATCCTATATCCGATCGGGCTGATGTTTTCTGGAAAACGCTGTCGAATTGGTTTGAATATGTACGAGATGGCAGCTTGCCATTGGACAAGACGCTTTTCCGTATGATCGTTTCTTCTAATCACCCAATAACACCAGGCGATCTTATCAAATCATTCAATGATGCTCGTAATCAAGCGCAAGCACAAGCTGCGCTGCAAGATGCAAGAACAAAATTATGGGGAGCTAAAAATGAACTTAAAGAAGACACAGCAAAGAAGACATACGGAAAATACTTAGATGCGGTATTTTCATCCGAAAACGAAAGCACAGTCCTCTCGATAATAGAAAAGATGTCTGTCATCATATATCAATCAGATTATGACGAGAAGTTGTTCGATAAATTCATGACGCAAACTATACTGCCCGAGTTTGCAGAAAAGTTAATTGAAAATATGTTAGGATGGATAACAAATCAAGCAAATAACTACTTAAAACAAGGCGCGCCTGCTGTTATAAGAAGTGCAGATTACCGCCTCGCTCTAACAAAACAAATGCGCATGTATTATCAGCAAAATTCCATCCCGGCGCTCACAAGCGAAATAGATGAAGCTACGGTGAGAACAGAACTTGAACAACAGGATATTTATTTAAGACAGCTTGATTTAATTGAATCAGATTATGATACAAAGTTGGAAGCAGCGAGCGACTATTTGCGCACAAAGGCGGAAACTGTCATAAGAGCGGAAAAAGGTCTAGTTGCGCCTCAAAGTTTGGACGATTATAACGATAAAATGAATCGCCTTTGGAAGAGCAAGCGACAGCAGTCTTTGCTCTTAGCATCATATTCTGATGTAGATAAAGGAAAACAACTATACGCTCAAACCAGCGAAGCTGCCAGTACTATTCCCCTTCAGGGCACAGACGTTCCAAGTTTTTTTGGATGCGGAGCATTACAAGTGTTGGCAAATAGCCCGATAGATACTCCAACAATAGGATGGCATCCAAAGTATAAAGAGCTCCTGCAAAAAGGTGGTACTCAAAATGAATGACTTAAATCGTGAAATCTATCTTGTACAGAATCCAGCTATTGGCGCAGTAATTCTTTGGCGCTTTGTTTGCGGCTATTATGAGAATGATGGTAAATGTCGCCAAGTACCATTCCCATTATTGTTTCTTGTATTGCCCATCATATTCAGGCAGGATCTGCGTGAAGTAATTCAGGGAACATACATAAGCTCCGGTTTACAAAAGGTTTCAGAAAAGTTATTTAAAAATAATAAGGCCGATCTGTTTTGTAGTATTCATTATGCTGCAGACCAATATAAAGCAACCACTTTATCGGCAATTAGTATTGCGACAAAAGCAAATCTAATTGGTATTAGTATAAAAGATGCGACAGTTTTGCCACTACATTCCAAAGTAGCAACTATGCAAAGTTCTTCTGAGAGTCTGCTCAAACAAGCCGCTAAGCTAGGTACGTGGTGTTCTCAACTGACTTTATATGAAATTAGTGTCTTGCTGAAAGTGAGGTTTTAATTATGAAGTTCTCAATAGACTCTATAATTCTCTGGCCCAAGAAAGAGGAGCATGACTATCGGCAAGTAAAAATCCCGCTGTCAAACGGAGTGAACATAATCACCGGGGCATCACGTACGGGTAAGTCGGCAATCATACCAATTATCGACTACTGTCTTGGATCAGATGAATGTACCATTCCTGTTGGTGTCATAAGGAATACCTGCGAATGGTTTGGGGTTCTCTTTGATTTATCTAATGAACAAATATTGTTGTGTCGCCGTGAGCCAGGAAGACAAAATAGCACAAGCGATATGTACTTTGCGCGTGGCAAGACTGTCACGATTCCAGAAGAACCTGTAAAAAATATAGCTGTCGAGCAAATAAAGAATGTGCTAAACGAGGTTTTTTCTCTACCATTTATTGGTATGGATCCGACTTCTCAAGATCGTTTTCTAGGCCGCCCCTCATACCGTGATTTAATGGCTTTTGTTTTTCAGCCGCAGAATGTGATTGCCAATAATCGAACACTGTTTTATAACAATGAGAAAATGGAGCACAAGAAAAAGCTTGTCAACATTTTCCCTTATGTCTTGGGTGCTGTCACAGTAGAGACGTTGTCATCCATGCAAGAGCGAGATCGACTCAAGAAAGAACGGGATCGACTTGCCCGAGAACTAAGAAACATAAAGGATGTAGCCGCTGGTTGGAAACAAGAGATTCTAACGTGGCTTTCGCAGTCCAGAGAGTTAGGACTAACAGACTTCATTTCCATCAAAGACGACGATTTCGGACTTCAAATAGAAGAGCTAAAAAAGATCGCACGAAAAAGTGAGAACGATTCATCAATTATGGCAAATCATGTTCAAGATACCTCAGACGAACTAGTTCAACTACGCCAAGAAGAGCAAAATCTTTCAGCGGAACTGTCTGCTGCGCAAAAACGCCACGAAGCGATGAGAATCCTTGATGATTCCAAGAAAAGCTTTAATTCATCATTGAAAATTCAGTTAAACAGACTGGACATTTCGGGCTGGCTTCGATCTTTAACAAAGGAGGCGATCTGTCCAATTTGTGGAGGTGTGCATAGCGAGTCAGATGCAATATTAGATGAATTATATGACGCAATGAGCGAATTAGAAAAACAGGCTGGAACCGTTGGCGGTATATCAATCTCTTTTGAACGCGAGTTTCTTATTGTCAAGGCCCAGATAGATGATCTGGCGGCAAAGTTGGCTGCCGTTCGCAAGCGAATCTATGTGGAAAGCGCAAAATCGCAGCAAAATGCAAGTGTAAAATACACTCTCGCAGGGGTAGCGCGCTTTCTCGGAAGAATGGAGTTTGCTATACAAACATATGAACGAATTGGCAATGATAGTGAGCTGGAAGAACGTCTATTAAAACTTAATGAACGAATTTCTGAGCTAGATAAATCGTTGAGCGATAGTGCACGGAATACAAGACTTTCGGGAGCGTTGGCATACATTCAACAAACGGCAAACTCTATCATAAGACAATTAGATGTGGAAAGTCCAGATGACCCATTAGAATTTATACCTGCTGATCTAACCATTCGAGTTCAATCCGTGTCAGGTCGCAGTAATTATCTTTGGGAAATAGGGAGCGCATCCAATTGGTTGGCGTATCATATTGCAATCAGCTTGGCTTTCCAGAAATTTTTTCAAGAACGCGAAGGCATTTCAGTTCCAAATGTCCTATTACTGGACCAGCCAAGCCAAGTATATTTTCCCCAGAAGAGCTTGAAGGAAGGAAGCACTGCAGAAGAAGACTCTAAATTGATTGATGATGAGGATAAATTAGCCGTAAAAAAAATCTTTGCTGCACTCACAAATTATATCAAGGATGCAAATGCCCCACTTCAAATTATCGTTATGGAACACGCGGACGATGATATATGGGGCGAATTTGAGAATATACATCTTGTTGAGCGGTGGCGTGGAAACAAGAAATTGGTTCCTTCCGAATGGCTATAGCAAGGTTAGCCGGGTCAAATAGAAGAGCACGAAGCCCATCATGCCTAAATAGAAACGAAGAGACTATCGTATTTTCGAGCGATAGTTTCTTAATTTAATCTAATTTAAACATTTATTAATATGCTATTATGCTTATGGAGCAAAGATGAATTCCGGGCTAATAAGAATCGATCACTCGCACAACAGTGGTCTAAAATAAAGAAATACGCCAATTCACAGCCCTACTCGATCATAGTTTTGGTGAAATTAATGTAATTGAATCAAGAATCCCGCTGCGCTGAGTCTGCCGGGCGGGGATGTGCATGATGATCGGATGGATTGTGCCCTGCATGCACAACGGCCTCCGGCTCTGATGCACTAGCGCAGCGGTATAAAAGGCACTACTATGTGAATTACCATCTCCATGACGAATAAACATCGTTCAGTTGTTTCTCCTTTTCATCTTTGCCATGCTCGCGCTCACCAAGGAGTTCGTCCCTCCTCGTGACAGTCGGATCGAACCAGTCAGCCTTCTTCTTCGCCCAATCAACCCATTTCACGACTGCCTCATCAGCCTCCCCGGAGGCTTCGGCAGCAGACACATAGGCTCTGATTTTACATGCTAAGTCGAAGTCTTTCGCAGCATTGATCAAGGCCCTTGTCAAAGCAACCTCTTGATTATATGACTTAATTCGCTCCTCCTTTTTCCGCTGTTCTTCGAGACGCTTGCGTTCAGCTTCCTCGCGTGCTTCGCGTTCTCTCCGAACAACATCGGCTACTTCATAGAATTGGACCATTATGTCCCCTAGGCGGTCTTCGAGGACATACGCCTTTCCATTACGGAAGTACTTCTGATTGTGTATGGCGAATGTAAGCCGCCCATTATATAGATGATCGTGTTTCCGAATCGTTGGCGTAGGCGTAGACGGGTATCGGCGCTTCTCTTCCACATACTTCAACATGAGCAGGTTTTCTTCCTTGGTGAGCACATGCTCGATTTCATCTTTAGCTTCGGATACGGAGAACGTCACTTTTTCACCTCTGACCATAAACGTCAAATCTTGTGCCAACGAACACCCCAGGGGTTCCATAGCTTTGATCAACCCGTCTATGATCCGGCATACTCGTGGGAGCGATACATCCGATATCGTATCGGCAAGCAACGGAGGTTCCGGCATATTGTGCTTTAACCAGCCTTTGAATTCTTTCTCCCGACTTTGCTTTTGCCAATCTGATACCGCTTTACGGTGCGCTATAATATTGGGATGCATCTTTTCATTCTCGTGTGGAAGTTGAATCCGTGCAGCGACAGCCAGAACTTTTTCCCTATCCAGTTCAGATAGAAACGCCAAAGTGTCTTTCTCCAGATGTAACTGTCTTTCACTTGCGTCCCCGGTTTTTGCATCCTCTGCAAGCTTCTCTTGTTTGGCCAAAAAACTTTTCCCTTCAGGCTCCTTGGGAGAAGACTTCCCCTCTAGCACCTTCTCAATGGGGGATCCCGTTATCGCGACGATATCTTTCGGATTTCCCGAAAGCTCAGGTTTCTCAACCGGCTTGCCAGCGTTCAACTTTACCCAGTACCCCGAAGCTGGGATAGCCACATCAACGGCTCTAGCCAGCTTCAGCAACTGCATGTAAGGAACACCGTATTTTCGCGCGACTCCCGCAACTGATATTTCCCAGATTTCATCGTATAGTTGCTTTCTAGTAAGCTGAATGACAGGTTGAACAGACAACGGTTCCACTTCCTCTCGTTGGTCCTCTTTGCGATACGATACGTGGTGGATTCCACGCCTTCGATCACCTGCTCGACGCTACCATTGAATCTGATCTTCTCGCCGACATGCGGATCAGGATTGCGCGCGTACTCGCCATAGTTCTCGACAAGAGCGTATCCATCCACGACCTCTGCGGACAGGGTCGTGATCGCCGCGCTCACTTCGTTTTTCAGCGCTGTCAGCTCGTCTAGTGTCATGGTCGATAGGTCGATCGTGCGAGACTCAGCGAGAGCAGACGTGGGCAGGAGAAGCGCGATTAACAGGAGTGCGATGAGCAGTCTCTTCATGGGGCTTCCTCCTAATTACGGCCTTTGGCCGATAATACGACTTAAGTAATCGATAGAAAGCGCACGATCGCCGGAAGTAGACCCGTACGCATTTCCCCGTTTATGGCCACTTCCCGCTTGGTACCCTTATTGTAAAACAATGGACGGGTAAAAAACTACGCATCACCACATTGACGATATGTGCAAAGGCGTCCCACGACCGCCAGCACACTTCAACACTACGTTTTGATCATCCTGTTGGTAAATCGAGTCAAGTCTACTCCCAGGACGACGCCTGGGCACCCTCCACAAACATAAATATGTCAAGGGAGAGCGCCAACAGGCGTTCACTTTGCACTTGATTGTACAACCGGTCTCTGCCTCCCCGGGCACCAGATGTTTGGCAATGCTTATTTCGAAGCGAGCAGTGGTTCCGACGACTCACTGTAGGGATCACTGCTCTCAGAATGAATATAGCCCGCTTCTTTATTCAACCTTCAGGATCAAGTCGATTTTTCCATCGACTCCAATGACAATCCGCTCCACTGTCGCCCGCCACAATCCTTCATCAAATTGGGTAACAATGCCTCCATTGTCTTGCAGCGCCTTAATGTAAGTATCTATCTCTCGCTTTCGGCTTTGCAGCTCGTTCCGCCGAAATTCAGCGCTCTGCTGCCTTAGCTTTAGCTCGGCGCACCTGGTTTCCAGCGCCCCATATTCTCGATCAAACGCCTCCTGATCCTGTACACTACGAGCGTTCCGGTCGATGCACTCCTTCATCTGGTGAGCCACGCCCAGAAGCTGCTCCCGAATGCGCTGGACGTCGGCATCAAGGGCGCTCATATCCATTACGGCTGCAAGGGCAGCCTTCGCACCGCTCAGAACTGCGTCCTTACAGGTCAACTTATCGTTGATTGCCTTGATGAAGGCTACCTTGACGTCCTCCTCGCGAACATGGGGAGTAGAGCATTTTTTCTCGCCGTCATATTTCCGGTTGCAGCGCCAGATCACACATCGGTATGGATCGTTGGAGTGCCACACCTTGCTCCCATAGAAACCACCGCAATCACCGCAGACGATCATACCGGCAAAACAACTTGCACCATGGCGGTATTTGGCCTCTCCCCTACGTTTTCTCATCTCATCCTGAACCAAATCAAACACCTCGGGCGGGATGATGGCGGGATGGCTGTTCTCAACATAGTACATTGGGACCTCGCCCTCGTTGACCTTGGTCTTTTTCATCAGAAAATCCACTGTAAATGTCTTCTGAAGGATTGCCGCACCTTTGTACTTTTCGTTGGTCAGGATGCTCTCCACCGTGCTGGCGGACCACTTCTTTCCTCCAGACGGCGTTAGCACTTCTTCGCTGGTTAGCTGCTTCGCGATGGCGGAAACTGGCTGTCCGTCAAGGAAGGAGGCGTAGATGCGACGTACAACTTTGGCTTCTTCCTCAACAATTTCCGGTAGACCGTTCTCCCCTTTTCTGTAGCCGAGAAATCGCTTATAGGGCAGAGTGACCTTGCCATCCGCAAAACGCTTGTGCAGTCCCCATGTCACGTTTTCGGAGATGGAACGGCTTTCCTCTTGAGCAAGACTGGACATGATGGTGATAAGCAATTCGCCTTTTGAGTCCAACGTATAGATGTTCTCCTTCTCAAAAAAAACCTCAACGCCCTTTTCCTTGAGCATCCGCACCGTCGTCAGACTGTCCACCGTGTTTCGGGCAAAGCGGCTGACCGACTTGGTGATGATCAGGTCGATCTTCCCGTCCAGAGCGTCCTGCACCATACTGTTGAAACCGTCACGGCGCTTGGTATTGGTAGCCGAGATGCCCTCGTCGGTATACACCCGGACAAATTCCCACTCGTCTGGCTTTCCAGTGATGTACCGGGTATAGTAGTCAACCTGCGCCTCATAGGAGGTCTGCTGTTCCTCACTGTCGGTGGACACGCGGGCATAGGCGGCGACGCGACGTTTTCTAGTCCCATAGAGTGGCATCTGAGATAGTGGCCGGATGGTGGCAGGGATTGTCGTAACATTCCTCGGCTGCCACACGGTGGTTCGCCCCTCGCTCATTCGTTCCGTTCCGCCTTTCGTCTTTC
>Ga0351889_10209_pt1 | contig 18966 bp, 16 predicted proteins | sample TotcelFGM3001M14_FD_206767 | JGI IMG/M metagenome (GOLD analysis project Ga0351889, IMG submission 206767) | Enriched cells from coal bed in the Powder River Basin, Montana, United States - Total cells FGM rep3 HSBNCT.FGM.300.1.M14 ...
CAGATTCAGGGCTTCATCCCAGGATGCGCTTCGAAACGCGCCATTTTCCTTGATCAGCGGCGTGGTCAGCCGATCCGGGGAGTGAATGAAATTGAATCCAAACCGTCCCTTGACGCAGAGACTGCCATCATTGGGCGGCGTCTCCACTCCGGTCACCTTGACCACCCGGTTGTCTTTGACATGAAGATAAAGCTGACATCCCACACCGCAGTATGAACAGGTGGTTTTGACCGGCGTGGTTTCCCAGGGTCTGACCTGATAGCGGACATCCTTTTCCACCAGGGCGCCCACCGGACAAACCTGAACACATTCGCCGCAGAATACGCATTCGGAGTCTTTTAATGGCCGATCTCCGGCAGCCACGATTTTGGATTCCGGACCCCGATACCCGAAATTGATGGCATTGTTGACCTGAACCTCGTTACAGGCCTGAACGCAGCGGCCGCACTGAATACATCTGGAAAAATCCCGCACAATAAAGGGATTGACGGTTTCAATGGCATATCGGGTCGGTGTCGGCGCAAAGGCATCACCGTTGACCTGATACCGGTAGGCCAGATCCTGCAGCCGGCAGTCTCCCCACACCGGACAGAGTTCCTGACTCTGGTCTTCCTGTTGAACAGACAGTTGAAACTGGGTCCAGTTGTCGGAAACCCCGCCGCGTACGGCGCAGTTATGATTGCCGGAAGCCAGCAAAAGTTGAATGATCTGCTTTCTGGCTTCCACCACTTTTGCCGATTCGGTCATCACCACCATATTGTTGGATGCAGGGGTGGCGCACGATGCCAGAAGCGAGCGAGCGCCCTTGACCTCTACCACGCAGATGCGGCAGGAGCCGGTCGGGGTGGTGTTTTTCAAATGGCATAGTGTGGGAATATCGATCGAATGACGTCTGGCGACATCCAGAATGGTTTCGCCCGGCTCGAATGTCAGCTCGTTTCCATTGATGGTGATAAGAGGAGAACTCATGGCAATATAATGACTCCGTAAAAAGGGTTCAGGGTACAGGGTGTAGTTACCTTCAGCCTTCAGCCTTCAGCCTTCAGCCTTTTAAACATACCGTTTATTCTTTAAATACTGTCAGTTCCAGCCTTCTCTCGCGGATATGGGCAAGGGTCCGGGAAAAAAATTCGTCATGGGTCATCCCATATCGGACCTTCCCGTCCAGGGTGCGGACCGAAAGCGTATTCGATTCTTTTTCTTTGGCGCCGACAGTCAAAATCAGAGGAACATACATCAGTTGGGCTTCCCGGATTTTCCGGTTGAGACTTTCGGTTCGGTTGTCCAGTTCGGCCCTTAAACCGTTTGTTTCAAGCAGATGAACAATTTCCTGACCATAAGATGCCAGCTCATCGTTGATGGGCAGCACCGCAACCTGAACCGGCGCCATCCACAGTGGAAATTTGCCTGCGAAATGTTCGACCAGAATGCCGAAAAACCGCTCGATCGAACCATAGATGACCCGGTGAATCATGATGGGTCGATGCTTCTGGTTGTCCGGGCCGATATAGGCCAGATCAAACCGCTCCGGCAAGGACATATCAAGCTGAACCGTGCCACACTGCCAGGTTCGACCCAGAGCATCCTTGATGTGAACATCGATTTTGGGGCCGTAAAATGCGCCGTCTCCCTCATTGATTTTATACGCCTGTCCATAGGCTTCCAATGCCTGTTTCAGGCCATTGGTCGCCTGTTCCCACTGTTCATCGGTGCCGATGGATTTGACCGGACGGGTCGACAGCTCCAGATGAAACCCCAGACCGAATGTGCTGTAAATCTTGGCGACCAGCGTCAGCACGCCCAATATTTCATCCCGTATCTGATCCGGTGTCATAAAAATATGGGCATCATCCTGATGAAAGGCCCGGACCCGGAACAGGCCGGACAGAACACCGCTCAGCTCGTGCCGGTGCACGAGGCCGATTTCCGCGGCCCGAATGGGCAAGTCTTTATACGAGTGGGGTTTGACGCCATACAGCAGCATGCCGCCCGGACAGTTCATGGGTTTGATGGCATATTCGGTTTCATCCACCACAGTGGTGTACATGTTTTCCCGGTAGTTGGCCCAGTGACCACTTTTTTCCCACAGGTCGCGGTTCAGCATGATGGGGGTTTTGGTTTCCACATAGCCTGCAGCCCGATGCTCCATTCGCCAGTACTCCAGAAGGGCATTCCAGACATTCATGCCATGCGCGTGAAAAAACGGCATACCCGGAGCCTCGTCGTGAAAGCTGAACAGATCGAGAGCTGTCCCCAGTTTGCGGTGATTGCGTTTTTTGGCCTCTTCGATGAACTCAAGATATGCCCTGAGTTCTTTCTTATCGAAAAACGCCGTGCCATAGATGCGCTGCAACTGGGCTTTGGTCTGATCCGCACGCCAGTATGCGCCGGAAACCTTGGTCAGCTTGATGGCTTTGACAAAACCCGTATGCGGCACATGGGGTCCGCGACACAGGTCCGCAAAATCGCCCTGTTCGTACAGTGAGATGATGCCATCCTGAAGATCGGATATGAGCTCGATCTTGTAGGGCTCTTTGCGAAAAAAATCCAGTGCCTGGGATTTGGAATGATTTTCTGCATTTCGGCTTCGATTTTGGGAAAATCGTCTTCAGAAACCGGGGCCATGTCAATATCGTAATAAAATCCGTCCTCCACAACCGGACCGATGGTGAGTTTGGCCTCCGGATACAGTTTCAGAATGGCCTGAGCCATGACATGGGCCGCACTGTGCCGCATGATGGTCAAAGCTTCGGGATCATGGGTGGTGATCAATCGAATTTCAGAATCGGTGGAAATGGGATGGTTCAAATCGACCGATTGGCCGTTTATGTCCATGGCCACAGTGTTTCGGGCCAGTCCTTCTGATATTGATAAAGCAACTTCGGCGCCTGTGGGTGGGGCGTCAAACTGTCGAATGCTTCCATCCGGAAGCGTAATGGTGATCATGAGAGCGCCTGCGTTTAACTTTGAGTTATGAGTATTGAGCTGTGATAATAAAGAATCCATTTTTGATAATGATTGACATTTATGGAAAAAGCCGGACAAGGTCAAGGAAAATTTAGTAAAACTGCCTTTTCCGCATCACTCAGATGACGCCATGTGCCTGGTGCCAGCCGCCCCAGCCGGATATTGGCAATACGAATGCGTTTCAGTTCCACAACCCGTCGCCCGATATGGCCAACCATCCGTCGAATCTGTCTGTTTTTGCCCTCTTTCAGAATCATGCGAAATTTTTTGGAAGAAATCCGGATGACTTCGGCAGGCCGGGTCTGTGAACCAAGGATGGGCATCCCTTCGGCCAGTCTGCCGAGGCTGTCGTCGGAAACCGGTGCATCCAGAGTGATTTCATATTCTTTTTCATGATCAAATGAGGGGTGGGACAGCCGGTGGTGAATGCTGCCGTCACTGGTCAGGAGCAACAGACCCGTAGACTCCTTATCCAGTCGTCCGACAGGATAGACCCGGTCCGGAATGGAAATCAGATCCGTGACCAGTTTTTCACCAGGCTGGGAGCAACTGGTCACATATCCGGCCGGCTTGTTCAAGGCGATATAGCGTCGTGTTTCCGGTACTGCAACCGGTCGGCCATCCACCTCGACCCAATCGGCCTCCGGATCGATTGATGTGCCCAGTTCACAAACGGTCTGTCCATTGATCCGAACCCGTCCGGCCGTGATCAGTTTCTCTCCATGCCGCCTGGAGCAGACACCGGCGGCGGAGAGGAATTTTTGAAGACGCATGGACATCAGATTTTCATCCAAAACGGTCTTGAAACATTCCGACGGATTGACTCGCCTTTTCTTCTGAATCCTGACTTCTGACGTCTGTTTTTCACGACCGATAATCGGCGTTGATTTTAACATAATCGACGGAAAAATCACAGGTCCAGACCGATGATCGGCCAGGGCCCTGGTTCAGATCCACGGTCAGTACATATTCCGGAAGCTTTAAAACCCGGGTGGCCTGGCCTTCCACATCCTTTCCCTGACCCCGTCCATCCGTAAACATCAAAACATCGTTGAAATAAATCTGAATCCGGTCCGGGTCCACATCCACTCCGGATCGGCCGGCGGCAGCCAGAATGCGGCCCCAGTTGGCATCCTCACCAAAAATCGCTGTTTTTACCAGTGCGGAATTGGCAATGGTGTCGGCAACTTTGCGGGCTTCCATATCGGTCTCAGCCCCTTTGACCGCGACCTCAACCAGTTTGGTCGCACCTTCGCCATCTTTGACCAGCATTTTGGCCAAGTCAACCATAACCCAGGTCAAGGCATCCTGAAAATACTGCAAATCTGCATTCGTTTGAATCGTTGCACCGGACAGGCCATTGGCCAGAATCAGGGCGGTGTCATTGGTACTGGTGTCTCCGTCAATGGTGATCCGGTTGAACGAATGCTCGGTTCCATATAAAAGCGCCTGCCGAAGCTGATCTGCCGTGGCCTGAATATCCGTGCAAAGAAAGCACAGCAGCGTTGCCATATTGGGGCAGATCATGCCCGCGCCTTTGGCAACACCGGTAATGGTGACCTGTTTTCCGTTCAGGCTGAAATTCCGGGAGACCAGCTTGGGCACAGTGTCGGTGGTCATGATGGCCTCAGAAAGATCGGAAAAGCCATTGGTTGAAAGTGCTTTCAACAGTTGCGGCATGGCGGCCTGAATTTTTTCAATCGGCAACGGTTGACCAATGACACCCGTGGATGCGGTCAGAATCAGGTTTGAAGAAATTCCCAGACCGGTTGCGACGGCATCGGCTGATGTCACGGCATCCTGAAATCCCTGTTTTCCGGCACAGCAGTTGGCACAGCCGCTGTTCACCAGAATGGCCTGTCCCATGCCCGACCGTATCCGCTCCATGTCCAGCATCACCGGTGCGGCCTTGACCCGGTTTTGGGTAAATACACCGGCGGCTGTTGCCGGCACATCCGAGACGATCAGCCCCAGATCCCTCTTTCCGTTTTTTTTGATTCCGGCCGCAATGCCTGCAGCCCGAAAACCCTTGCAACCCATTGACTCAATCATCATCTTTCAGTCTCCCGCTTTTCTATTCCTTTATCGTCATTCCTGGCGCCGCAATCGGATCGTTATTCATTAAAATATCCTCATGGTTTCATATCAGGTCGTTGTTCCAGTTCCATTTTCCGGGTCGTTTATTGACGGAAACACGTTCCGGCAGATCCTCGACCAGGTGAACAAACATCCGGTATCCGGCTTTTTCCAGCATGGACCGGTGATTCTCCAGATTCAGCTCCCAGTTGGGATATACCCAGAAGTCGTCACCAACCGGTCTGACCCAGGCAATCTCACCTTTTGGGCTTTGAATCGGCAATTCCGGTGTCACCGCGTCAGACAGAATCCGGGAAATACACAGCGGCCAGAATCCGGAAATGACCATGCCAAGCGGCAGAGGGCTGACTGCAGGAAGCCCCAGAACATCTTTCTTACACAGCAAATCCCATGGATTGAAGCATTTGAATCGCCGCAGGATTGGCCACATTGCAGAATGGCCCGGCCCAGAGATTAAGCCGCTCCGACGGTTGAAAAAAAGCGATCTGCCAGGGCGCATTCAACACGAAATTCCGGTGTCCGCTGGTGACCATGCGCCGGATAATTTGATCATGGGCTGAATCCGTCTTGGGCCATATGACCGGCGGAAGCCATAACCATGAATCCTTGTGCAGACGTTTCTCCGCTCCGGGATTCATGTCTGGTGTAATCCATATGCCGGTATGGGCACCGGGCTTTCCGGATTCTGGCGTTCGGCCGACCCATTGATCCCGGATCGGTAGAGATCTGGACAGCCTGCCTTGAAACGTCAGCTCTGCCAAACGGGCCTTGTGGGGTTTGACAAAATTTTCGGTAGTCAACTCCCGGCCCAGTTGCTGAATCTCATCCATCATGGTCTTTTCCCGCCGGTCTGTCAGAAACACCGCTGCGCCGTTTGGCGGACAGGCGTTGGACGAGAAGGAAAGTGGAATCTTGCCTTTTGCAGGCACATCCCGGCCAATGCGTTTTAACACATGAAACGGATCGTCTTCATATCCCACACGCAGCATATCGTTTGCATAAACATTCCGATCCACCACGATTCCCGGATTGTGCGGGCTGCCGGTTACCCGGCCGATCAACAGGCCGGAGCCGGTCTGCCGCGTTTCCTGAATCGGGCTCTGGGGCCGCTGGGGAAGAAACCGGTAATGGGTTCCGGAGCGCCCCAGTGCATACTCCAGCAGATAAAGCGCCTCTTTCCGGCTTTCGGGATCCCGGTGATGGTCCCGAAGCAGCTTATATGCCTTTACCGTATGATACACATAATGCGGGCCTTTTTTCCGGCCCTCGATTTTCCAGCCACGTATTTGTGGGATGTCCAGGAGTACCTTGGCCAGGACATCCATGCTGAGGTCCGCGCAGGAGAAAAAGCGCCCGGATTTGCCGGACTGGGTATACCGCCGTCTGCAGGGTTGAACACAGCGTCCCCTCAGGCCGCTTTTTCCGCCTAAAAAACTGCTCCAGTAACACCGGCCGGAAACGCCGTAACACAGGGCCCCGTGAATAAAGACTTCCAGTCCCAGTTCCGGCGGACAACTCTGGGCCATGAGTCTGATTTCATCGATGTCCAGCTCGCGGGGAATCACCACCCGATCCGCGCCCAGTTGCCGGTGAATCATCTGCAGACCGGTGGGAAAGCTGACGTTGGCCAGTGTGGATATATAGATCTCGCCCGTATACCCTATTTTTTGGGCCAGATGGACGACCGCCAGATCCTGAAAAATCAGTGCATCCGGATGAACCATTGCCTGCAGGTCGGCTATGGCATGCTGCACATCCGTCAGATCATCGGGCTTCAGAACCGTGTTCAGGGTCACAAACACCTGAATCCCTTTTTGATGCGCCAGATCCACCAGACCCGCCAGCTCTTCAAACTGAAAGTTTTTGGCCTCCATTCTGGCGGAAAACTGCTTCAGTCCACAGTAAATGGCATCCGTACCGGCAGCGATGGCAGCCAGAAACGAATCCCGGCTGCCTGCAGGCGCCATAATCTGAGGGGGTTTGGTGGGGATGGATTGAATATCAGTCAAAAGAAAACCCGCTTCCTGCCGTTGCCGCGGCAAACCTGTTTTTGAAATGGGCGCCCAGTTCAATGGCGGCCTTCATGCCGGTGCAGTGGGATACGGCAATCTGTTCAATGCCGAACGTCTCGAACCGGTCGATCACCGCATCAATTTGATCCGGCGGAAAAAACATCAGATGGGTTCCTCCTAAAATGGCCCGCAACCGGCTGATACCCATATTGTCTTTCACATGATCCAGAATATTCAGCACACCGGCATGGGCGCATCCCAGAATCAGAACGGGTCCTTTGGGTGTTTCCAGCACGATGCTGGCGTCATCTGACATGGGGTCCTGAACCGCCTGACCCGATTTGAACAATACAAGCTGGGGATCCCGGGGCATCTGTTCAGCCTTTCTCTCAATTCCCGAAACAAACCAGATGCCGGGAAAAATCTCATTGGTTTGATCGGTAAACTGAAACCTGGCTCCGGCCTGTATCAGGTCGTCTTTTGAATGCGGGCATCCGACATTCCGGAGCTCACTGTCCGGCAAAAACGGACTTTTGGCCATATGGGCTTGAAATATGCCGGAATGGGCGATCACATCCACCGGACCGTTTTCCTGAAGCGCGTATTTCAATCCGCCGGTATGATCGTAATGGCCGTGGCTGATAAAAATCGCATCGATGTTCTGAAGGGGTTTCCCCAGTATCTTGGTATTCTGGGGCAGGGATGCGCCCGGTCCGGTATCGAACAGAAACCGCCTGCCGTCTCTTTCGATCAGTGCACTGAATCCGTGTTCGCCCATCAGCCCCGGTCTGCCCACACAGTTTTCACATAAAATGGTGACAGACATGCTCATACGATATTCTCCTTTTATATGATGCCATAATTAATGATGGTTATACGCAGGCCATTCCGGCCTTGAGATCAGATGATCGTGTGGTTATTAATCATATCCGGTATGCAGGAATATTGATAGGTTTTAAAATAAACCAGCAGGCGCTCTGTTTCAATCATTTCTTTCATATTCCGCTGTTTTGGCCCAATCCGTGTAACTTCTCAATAAGTTCGGGTAAACGTGTGATCCCGAAAACATCTGGATTCAGGCTTTCGCCGGAATGACGTTGAAATTCAAATAGATGTCTATTCCGTCATTCCGGGCTTGACCCGGTGGCTTTTCAAGGCGCCAGCCGCAATCCAGAAAGTATTACCCGGACTTATTGAGAAGTTACCAATCCGTCTGATGGTGAAAACAAGGCACAGGTTTTCATCCGGCATTCTATTGATTTTCTCTGTAAAAAAGATTACAGATTGTTGTCAAATTGCCTGTTGATCGGCATTCAATAACCATCCAATATGAATTCTCGAGGAAGACACGCTGAAAACCATGCGGTCATATCTCATCCATATCCTGTCGATGTGTTTATGTGTATCCGGGTCATGGGCCGCGGACACCGCCCCCCCCATGCGGCTGACGGTTTCAGAGGCCGTTTCCATGGCCATTCAAAATAACACGGCCATACGGGAATCCGACCAGAAATATCTGGCAGCAAATGAAGATCGTGTTCAAGCCCGTGCCGATTTTTTCCCCAAAGCCGTGGCAGGGTATTCGTATACCAGCCTGGAAGAACAGCCCTATCAGAAATTCGGGGCCACACAGGTCATGGTGGGTGGAAGGGAGCAACACCATTGGGATATCAGCCTGATCCAGACCGTATTCAAGGGGTTTGCCATTGTCAGCCGGTATGATATGGCCAGAATCAGTCAGGAAATCGCCGGCATGGAGCATCGCCAGATCGTTCAGGATATTTCCGCCGAAGTCAAAAAAACCTGTTATCAGGCACTGTTGTCCGGAAAAATTGAACAGGTCGCAAATGAAACCGTTTTGTTGCTGTCGGCGCATGAAACAGATGCCGACCGCTTTTACAGGCATGGACTCATACCGTATAATGATTTGCTGAAAGCCCGGGTGGCCAGGGCCGCAGCGATTCAGGAAAGGGAAAAGGCCATGGCCCGCTCAACACAGATACATTCCCAATTGAATATCCTGATCGGAAATCCCATGGATACGGATCTTGCCATCGCGGATGTATCTGAAATGGTGAGTCCGTCTGCCGATCTGTCCGCACTTGTGGCGCAGGCGTTAACCAACAGACCGGTTCTGGCGGCACTGCGACTGGGTGTGGACATGCAGGAACAGCTCATTCGAATGGCGGAGAGTGCGTATTATCCGGAGCTGAGCCTGATCGGCCGGTATGAACAGAACGGGCAGGACATGTTGGCCCAAACAAACGATTACAGCAATGATTATAATATGAGCGTGTCGCTCCAGGCCAGATGGACATTTTTTGAATGGGGAAAAACACGGGCGGCGGCCGCCCGGCAGCGGTATGAGCAGAACGCTTTTCTGGAAAAACTGAAGTCGGCAGAAGATCGCATTCGCCTGGAAACCCAGCAGGCTTTTCTGGATATCGGTGTAACAAAGGCCAATATTCAGACAGCGCGTGAAGCCGTAGACCAGGCAAAGGAAAATTACCGCATCACCCAGCTTCAGTATCAGCAGCAGATTGTGAACTCCACCGAAGTTCTGGACGCCCAAACCGCCTTGAGTCAGGCGGAAACCAATTATTTTCAGGCCATATATGGCTGTCTGTCCGCTCTGGCGAATCTGGAACGGGCCATTGGTCAACGCATTGACTGAATGATACGCTTCACGATGATCCATGAAGTTATGCCAAAAACGGATGGATTTGTAAAAATCCATCTAAAATCACAGGACAATTATGTCTCACATTCGAAAACAGACGATAGCCGGTTTGACGATCGGATCGTCCTTTACGGTCAAACGGATATTTAATGAATCCCAGGTCATGGCTTTTGCCGATATGACGCTGGATTATAACCCGATTCATTTTGACGACCGGTTTGTTGCAACCAAGGGGCTTCAGGCAAAAATCTGCCACGGCCTTCTGGTTGGAAGCATGGTCACCGAAGTCGGAGGCCAGATCGGATGGCTGGCGTCCGGAATCAGTTTCCGGTTCAAAAAGCCGGTGTATTACGGCGACGAGATCACCTGTACCGTGACGATAACGGAACTGGATATCAAGGGCCGGGCCCATGCCGAAGCCATCTTTCGGAATCAGCACGGCGAAGTGGTGCTGACAGGACAATTGACCGGGCGGATACCGGGGGAGCCTGAAGTTCAGGTATTAAGGCAAATGGTTGAGGAGGGTGATCCGACCAATAAGCTTCGGTGATTCATATGATGGCTATGGCTTTCAGGATAAAGATTTTGGGTGCGTTATCGGTCGGGGATGGCCGATAACGCAGTGAAATTATTTTTCTGAAAGTCTATACATCCCGGGATTAGCCCAGGATGGTCTTCAAGTCCGCATCCGGGGTGGTAATGGGTTTGATGTCAAAGGTTTTTACCAGCGTCTCCAATACATTTGGCGTCAGGAAGGCCGGCAGGGACGGACCCAGGCGAATGCCTTTGAGTCCCAGATGAAGCAGCGCCAGAAGCACACATACGGCCTTTTGCTCATACCAGGAGATGATCAGGGACAGCGGCAGGTCATTGACGCCGACATTGAACGCATGCGCAAGCGCCCCGGCGATCTGGACCGCCGAGTAGGCGTCATTGCACTGACCGACATCCAAAAGCCTCGGGATGCCACCGATATCCCCAAGCGCTTTATCAAAGAAACGGTATTTGCCGCAGGCCAGTGTCAGCACCACGCAGTCCCCGGGGACTTTTTCCACGAATTCGGTATAATAATTCCTTCCGGGTTTGGCCCCGTCACAGCCTGCCACCAGAAAAAAATGACGAATGGCGCCGGACTTGACCGCTTCAATAACCTTGTCCGCAACCCCGAGCACGGCATTTCGTGCAAAGCCCACGGTGACTTCCTTTCCAACTTCATCTTCCTGGAAGCCGGGCAACTCCAGTGCCCTGTCGATCACCGGCTTGAAATTCAAATCGGAAATATGCACAAGTCCCGGCCAGCCGACCATGCCGCTCGTAAACAGGTTGTCCTTGTACTCGGTCTTGGGCCGCTGGATACAGTTGGTTGTCATTAAAATGGCGCCGGGAAAATTCGGGAATTCCCTGATTTGATTTTGCCAGGCTGTTCCGAAATGACCGTGGAAGTGCTTGTATTTCTTTAACTTCGGGTACCCATGGGTGGGAAGCATTTCCCCATGGGTGTAAATATTAATCCCCGTGCCTTCCGACTGTTTCAGAAGTTCCTCAAGATCCATCAGATCATGCCCCGACACCAGAATCGCTTTTCCTTTTTTGTGTCCCAGCGGCACCTGGGTCGGCACGGGATGACCGTAGGTTTCGGTGTTTCCGGCATCCAGAAGTTCCATGGCCAAAAGGGCCGCTTCGCCGCACCGCAGGGTCAGTTTTACCCAGTCATCCAGCCCCAGATCATTTCCCTGAATGGCGGCCATCGCTTCATGGATGTATGAAAAAACCTTATCGTCCTGCTTTCCCAGAATCAGGGCATGGTCGGCGTAAGCGCTGACCCCTTTAATGCCAAAGAGAACCGTATGCTTCAAAGACAGAATATCCGGATTATCTCCGGGATAGGACTTCAGACCGACGCTCGCCCCCTGCTGGATCAGCCCTTCGAGGGTGGATGAAGGGCCAAACGTGGCAGGGCCATCGGAAAAACCGATATTCCCACCGGCAGCCCTGACTTTTTTCTTGAGCTGGTCGCGCAGGGTTACGGTTTCGCCAATCAGTTCAGCAAAGCGGTCCGGATCGAAATCCACGTTGGTCAGGGTCGAAAAAGCCGCCTTGACCGTAAAGGCATTTGTTTCGCTGTCAACCACGCCCACTTTTCGTCCCTCGGTAGCCACCTGGGACAATCCCATGAGCGTATAGAGAAGAAGATCCTGAAGCGCGGCCACTTCGGGCTGTTTGCCGCATACGCCCTGAACCGTACATCCCGTACCTTTTGCAGTCTGTTCACATTGATAACAAAACATGGATTCATTCCTTTTTCGTTAGAGAGTTGTTTTTCATGATTTCCGGCCGAATCCGCAATGGAAGCGGATGCAACTCCCGGATATCAGACCTTTCGTATCTTCAGCCAGGTTAAACCGGAAGCAATCACCATCGGAACCACACCCAGAGCAATCAGGACCACATGCGACGGCAAGCTCCACCACTCCAGTTGTCGAATCCGGTCCTGCCCGATGAATTCAAGACTTCGCGCATGCCAGTAACCATTTTCCAGGACATCCCATAACTGCAAAACACCAACCGGAAACAAGTTGGTGATCACCATCAGTGCCAGGCCGACGTTCAAGCCCCAAAAAGAAATCCGGATGAACTTTTCCGGCACTGCCCACTGCGCCTCCGTCAGCGCATGGCGCAGGGCCAACACCAGAAGCGCCATGCCCAACATGCCGAAAGCCCCCAGCAAAGCGGCATGACCGTGGTTCAATGTCAATATGGTGCCGGCTTCGAAGTAGCTGACAACCGGCATGTTGATCAAAAACCCGAAGATACCCGCGCCCACAAAATTCCAGAATCCAACTGCCATGAGAAAGTAAAAAGCCCATTTGTGCGGAATGGTTTTTTTCGGCGTTCCGGTCATTTCCCTGGTCCCGGTCAATTTGATAAAATCCCAGGCATCAAGCGTTAACAGGGTGAGTGGAACCACTTCGAGTGCCGAAAACATGGCCGCCAATGCCATCGTAAAGTTGGCCTGTCCCGTCCAATACCAGTGGTGTGCCGTTCCAATGATGCCGCCGGACAGAAAGAGTATGGCATCCATGTAAATGACCCGCACCGCGTTGATACGGCGAACGACACCCAGTTGGTAGAAAGTGACGGCAACCAGAACGGTCACAAACAGCTCGAAAAAACCTTCCACCCACAGATGGATGATCCAGAAACGCCAGGTGTCCACGACCGTAAAATTGGTGGTGCTGCCGAAAAAGAAAGCCGGCATGTAGAAAAAGGGAATGGCGGCTGCCCCTGCCATGAACAGCAGACCAATTTCCCTGCGCTCAGGGTCCTTGAGTGCCGGTGCGATGGCCCGGTAGAGAAGCCACAGCCAAAAGCTCAATCCAATAACCAGAACGATCTGCCAAAAACGTCCCAATTCGAGAAACTCCCAGCCCTGGTGACCGAACCAGGACCATAAACTGCCGAAAACCTGGTGAATGCCAAGCAACTCACCTGCCAGACTACCGATTACCAGCACGACAAGCGCCCAGAAAAGAATATGAATGCCGACCGACTGCCCGCGAGGTTCATTTTGACCCAATGAAGAAGCCAGCAGCAATCCACCGGCCACATAGGCGGTGGCAATCCAGAAGATGGCCAATTGGAGATGCCAGGTACGCAAAATATTACTCGGCAGATATTGGGCCAGATCAATACCATAAAAATTACCCGGTTCTGCACGATAGTGCGCCAGTGCTCCGCCGATCATGACCTGCGCCAAAAAAAGCAGCGCAACAACGAGACAATACTTTATGGTCGCCTTCTGGCCGGCGGTGACGCCACCCGGCAGCATGTGGGAATGAACACTTCCGTGTTCACCTTTCCATCCCAGGTAGTTGAATTTGCCGAATATAAACAGTACCAGGGCCAACCCGGCCAGCAGCATGGCGACGCTCAGGGCACTCCAGAGAAGGGCATCGGCCGTAAGATTGTTGCCGACAACCGGGTCATACGGGAAGTTGTTGGTATACGAATAGGGTTTGTCCGGGCGTTTGGCGACACTGGCCCATGCGGTCCAGGCAAAAAAAGCCGTCAGTTGACGAATCTCCTCGGGGTCGTGGATGTATTTGATCGGGAGACCCGCATTTGTCGTGGGCATAAGAAAAAAATCGGTCCAGACCTTTAGCTGTCGCTGATAGGAGGCTTTTTCGGGATCAATGAAGGTCAATTGTTTTGATACGGGATTATAGCGATTTTCTTTGAGAAGTCCGGCAATCCTGGCGTCTATCAGTGATCGCTGTTCAGCGCCCATCGACGAAATATCGATACCTTCCTGTCCGGCAATCGCATTGCCGGCATCGATTGACAATTCGTGAAGGTACTGCGCCGAAAAATCAGGACCCAAATAAGAACCATGGCCCCAGATGGATCCGTTTTGCATCAGGGCATATTTTAAAAAAACCTGCTGGCCGGCTTCGATGTCCCTCCCGCTGAAAATGATCTTGCCGCCAGTGTCGACCACCATTTCCGGAATCGGGGGGGCATATCGGTAGGCTTGTACGGACATGAAGATCAAAACCGCCATGCCGCAAACAAAAACGAAAATGGTACTGCGGCGCCACCACGGGGAAAGGGTCAGGGTGGCGGATAGCTGTTTCTTCATTTGGATGCCTTTCATGTTTCGGGTTACCGGTTTCTGATCGATCTATCCGATGAGCACTTCATAAAAACGAGGCGTCGGGTTGCCGTCAAATAGCGGCATTACCCGCTCCCCCGCCCTGTCATGGGCAGGACTGCCATGCATCGCCTGGAAGTCAGCCTGATTTTCAAATTCGACTATTGCGGCGTAGTTTCCGCCATTCAGGGGTTTCAGAAGTCTTCTGCTGATAAAGCCACTAAAATTTCGGAACGTATGATTTGAATCGTTAAACCATTCCTGAAATTCAGCATCCCTGCCATCTTTAATGGGTGGAAAAGAAATAACAGCGATAAACACAGGTCACCTCCATATTGATTGTTCTTGGCGCTTTTAAGATGCCGAAATCAACTCCGCAGAAAGATTGCCCACAGTCACCTTGCTTTCGATCTTGACGGGGATTTTTCGATTGTCCGCCGTCACCCACAGCCGAATCCGGGTGCCCGAACTCTTTTCGGAGCCTTCCCCGAAGTCCTTAATCTCTGTTTCAAGCAAAAGGGTATCAAAGATACCTCCCGGTACGGTGACTGTCTCCCGACGCACCACCGTTGCGTTGACCACGATGGATTTTTTCCCGTTTGTGATCGGGCACTGGATTTCGGAATCGAGCTTCATGTCGAGAAGGCGCGTGTAGAAAAGAACCGAAAGTGGATCAAACGTGCCGGGCAGGATCAGGACAGTTTTTTCCTGCTGATCGAAATTGGTATATATTGCACGGTTATTCTCCCAATCGAAGTTCACCACCACTTTTCGGATCGTCTTTCCCTCATGTTGATTCTTGGTGTAGAGAAGAGATCGGGTCATCCCGATGTCGGCATACCCCTCTATCCGGTTTCGGACCTTGAAGATCATGTCCAATACAGAATTTGTCCGGACGTGCAGCACGAAATGATATGAAGGCATCCCGTTGATCACCGTGACCGGAAGGGTTTCCAGTACGGCCTCTCCGGCCGGGATGATTCCCCAGTGCAAATTGAAGACCAGGCGCTCCCCGGGACGGAAGGGAAACGTTTCCCCGGCCGAAAGGAGCAATGCCGGGGAAACCCCTGCCGGTAAAATGATTGCCATAGACCAGAGAATTAACCAGACCGGAAACCCGGCGCCACGTGGATGCTTCATTTCCTGCAATCGTTTACTTGCCGGGCAGCATCGGAATCATGGCATCCAGCAATCTGTCGACAGCCTGGCTGGCCATTTCTTCCAGCAGCGGGGCGCCCTCATAGAGGGAAAGCTGATTGTAGCCCACTCCAGACCCCTCCCATACCAGGGAAACACCCTGGGTATCCCAAAGTTGAGAGGAAATCTTCACCGTCCGAAGCGTCGACTTCCGTCCGAAGGTCCACACCAACGTATAGGTGGCCTCTGATTTGGACTCAGTGACCATCCCCTGGCTGATGAGCAGATAACGGCAACCCAGCACCTCTCCAAATTCTCTGATCAGTTCTTCGTTCAGTCCGACACGGACAAAAGTCCGGTTGAATGTTTCGTAATCCCGGATCATCCCCTTGTCGTTGATCCGTTTGAGCACTTCGCCCTGGGTCACCAATTTAAAGCCCGGATTCCGTTGATGTAGCCTGTTCAGCAACATCTCATCCAGAATGATCTGGTAGAGCTCGTGGGGATCCGACGACTTCTGCTCGCTGGAGACCTCCAGCCGCCTTACATCCGCTGTATAGGGAGCTGGAGGGGAAATTTCCACAAGTTTCCCGGATTTTTCTCCTGGCGCTTCGACAATCATCACCGGAAAAAGCGCCAGATTATCATGCAATAGGACGCCGTTTTGAAAGCCGGGATCTCGAAAGGATTCCTGGGACCACCCCTTGATCTTTGGTGAACACCCGGAAACCATTGAAAACGATAGAAATAGCAACAGCACAACCCCTGTGATATAGAATTTTCTCGCGCTCATATTTTTGCCTCCTCATTATGAATAGTAACTACTCAGGTATTCAGAATTCAGGAGTCAGAATTCAGAATAGATAGCATGTAAGGTTTTAAAACAGCAGGCAAAATCTTCCTTACTGTAGATTTTCAGATAAATAATTTCGTAAACACTTAAAGTTGTTTGGAACCCGAAGATCTGTCCGATGATCAACTCGGGCTTGGTTCTAATTTCGCCCACTACGAACCAGAATCTCGGCGTCGGGGTCGGTATCGGGGTCGATCTGTTTGAAAAATTTTCGATACCGATACCGATACCGACCCCGACGCCGAGAACAAGACATTAATACAAGTGGACCAATTTAGAGCCAAGCCCATCAACTCAGATCCATTGTGACCGTTCAACGTGTGACTTTGACAATTATGTCGGATCAGTCTTCAGGCATTCAATTCAAAGCGGTTATGAACGGGCAGGAGAACAAAATTATTTCGAATAACATTGGCTGCTTCAGGACCTTTGGCGCCTTGCACCATTTCAAAAGTGACACGATCACCTTCAGAAAGTGATTTAAATGCGGTTCCTTGAATGGCGGAGTGATGCACAAACACCTCGTTTCCGTCTTCATGCGCAATAAAACCAAAACCCTTGTCACCGTGAAATTTTTTTACGATTCCATTTGCCATGATGTTTTTCTCCTTTCAGAATGTTGGTGTTTGCCGCAAATATAAGGAAATCGCATTTTATGCCCGGATATGGTGTTCAGATTATACGGTAAAGTTGACCTGGAACTTCGTACCGGGACCGGGATCGTTTTGCACTGTGCCGTGCATCTGGGCAACCAGCATTTGCACGAGACGCAGGCCGAGTGTTTCGGATTGCCGCCACGCCAAATCCGCCGGCAGACCGACGCCGTTATCGCTTACCTTCAGGCAGACGGCTCCGGTGGCTGGATCGTGTTCCAGGGCCACAAAGAATTCGCATCCGGTGCCGCTGTGGAAGGCGTGTTTAATGGCGTTACTCACCAATTCGTTGAGGATCAATCCACAATGCGCCGCCGTCTCGACCGGCAACATTAATGGCGCGAACGACAGGTTTAGACGCACTTTCTCGGCTGCCGCGCCGTGAGCGCGCCAAAGATACTGCAGTAATCTGGTGGCATATTCGGGGAAGTCCAGCCGCGTCAGGTCCTCCGTCTGGTATAACATTTCGTGCACCAGCGATAATGTGTGAACCCGGTCGCGCACATCTCGCAGCCCCTCCTGCAGCCGCGAGTCGGCCAGGCTGTCAGCCTGCAAACTGATCAGGCTGAAAATGACCTGGAGATTGTTCTTGACCCGGTGATGGATTTCCTTCAACAACACCTCTTTCTCCGACAGCAGGATCCGTAGCGACTCTTCAGATTCGCGCAAGGATTCCTCTGCCCGAATGCGCTCGGTAACTTTCCAGACCGTTTCCATCAATAGAGAGACCTGAAGGATATCGGATTCACCATAATCGTCTTCTTTGTTCGCCAAGCCGATAACGCCGACAATGCGATCTTCCTTGAAGATCGGGACAGTTATGAACTTGAACAGGTGAACATGGCCTTCGGGGTAGCCTTTTTTCAGTATGTTCTCAGCTTGAAAATCGTTGATGATAATAGATCGGCGCTGCCTGACCGCCTCGCCCCAGATACCGGTCTTTTCCAATGCGTAACAGGTTGGCGGGTTGGCAATGGCGCATTCCGCCATCACTTCCCTGGACCACGTGTTCAGAACAAATTCCTGGCGATTTTCATGGTAATGGTAAATGAAACCAATCTTGCTTTCCGTCAGTTGGATGGCTTGATTCAGTGCATAATCGAGAAAGTCCTGGATGGTCCCGGATGGGTGTTGCAAAATATCCAGCAGCTTTCTCAACAGCGATTCGTTCTGCTGAATCTTCTCCTCGGACTGCTTGCGCCCAGTAATGTCGCTTATCGTGGTGCGGCATACGGGTGCGCCATCGTTTTCTTGCACAGCAATGGCTTCCAGCCTTGCCCAGAAGGGTGTCCCGTCTTTTTTCACCATCCGCAGTTCACACGCCCGCGGTAAGCCGTTTTTCCCTGAATCTGCCGAATGGGCCTCAAAAAGATGTTTCCGGTACAGGTAGTAAATGTCCTGGTCCTTTTTGAGGATGAACCGGCTGATCGGCTGCTTGACCAGCGCCCCCCTGACCATGCCCAACAGAGAGGCGGCGGTGAGATTGGACTCCAGGATAAGCCCCTCTTCGCTGATGGTGAAATAACCCACCGGCGCCAGATCGAACAGGTCAAAATAGCGGGCTCGTGCGACGTCCAGTTTCGCTTGCGCGGATCGCAGTTCCGCATTCTGCATCTCCAATTCAATCTGATGCACGTGCAGTTCGTGGAACATCTGCCGGGTTTCTTCCGGGGACAGGGTTTCCAGGTTTTCAGCCATCCTGGCAGCTTTTTCTTCTGCCTTTTGGCGCAACGTGTTTGGATGGTTTGGAAAAGGCTCTTTTTCAGACATTTCTTTCTCCACCAATTAGTCCCTCCGCCTCCTATCCCACAATGGCTTCGTATCGTTTTTATGATAATGATTTGGGCAAAACAGCAGGGAGGGGATAGACCATTTTGCGGCTGACGTCTTGGAAAACTGACGGTCATCCCCGACCG
>Ga0351889_10096_pt1 | contig 18945 bp, 21 predicted proteins | sample TotcelFGM3001M14_FD_206767 | JGI IMG/M metagenome (GOLD analysis project Ga0351889, IMG submission 206767) | Enriched cells from coal bed in the Powder River Basin, Montana, United States - Total cells FGM rep3 HSBNCT.FGM.300.1.M14 ...
CGTGCCTCTAGTAAGGGCCCCCGTCCACTTCGCTCGCGTCCTGGTGCGTCCCCTTTCTGCTCGGAGCCCGTCCCATTATGTCACAGCCTCGAAGTGAGCCGTCTATGGTTTGAGGCAAATCAATACCGCGTCTTCCCAATCCTCAGGGATCTTGAATTCCACGGTCGAGCCGATGGCATGCTCGCCCGCCGGCGTCTGGCGGCCGTCGCGGGGATCGAACCAGCGGGCCGTGACTTTGGCACTTCCCGTCAAGTCCAGCTTGACCTTGACGGGGCGACTGGTCGGCAGATAGATCAGGATCCGGTCGCCACTGGCCGAGCGCATGGCCACGACCTGTGATTGACCGCGGCCTGGATCGCCTGTGATCGCTGCCGGATGGGGCGAGAGCTTCCACCATTGGTTCTCATCGAGCAATCGGCGCAGAATGGTTGCCACTTGCGGGGCGCCCGGAAACGTCATCGCGTCGCGCCAGGTGTGCTGGTAAACGTCGTTTTTTGGATCGCGGGTGAAATCCCAAACCGGGAATCCGCCGTAAGTGTGGCCGACGCCGCCGGCAAAGAACGTGTGATAGGCCTGCTGGCGAGCCTTGTGGGCCGAAATGCGGTCACCTGGGCTGGGGTATTTGCCCTGCTCGTAGGCGCCTTCCAGCAGCATCGTCGGCTTCGTGGGATCCTGCCGTGCGTAGTCCCGCACCACCGTCTCGTACACTTTGTCGATCGACTTCCACGTTTCGATGCCGTTGAAGTCGAGCCACGCGTCGCCGTGAAACCAGTTGGACGAATTGTAGGCGGGCGCACCGTCGGGATGGTAGGTCATCAGCACGTCGTCCCAGCCTTCGTCCCGCTGGTTCCAGTGCAGTTGCCGCCCGGTTACCCCCTGCCCGATCCCTTCGGCCATGGCGCGGTAGACATGGAACTGCTCGCCCGGTGCGCCGGCGGTCGCGTTTGCATCGCCGCCCAACACCCATACGAGATGCGGTTCGTTGCCGTATCGCCGGCCGAGGAATCGGCCGTAGGTCCGAGCCTGCTCGGCGTCGAAGACCACGCGAGCCGAGCCCGACATCTGAGGATTGTTATACGCCCGACCCCAGCAGGGAAGCATGGCCAGATACAGTCCGCGCCGCCTGGTCTCGCGGACGATGAAGTCGGCATGGTCCCAGTAATCGTTCGGCTCGTCGGGAGAGCCGCCATCGACCACCTTGGGACGCGACGTGTCAGGCTCGTCCGCTCCGCCCTCGAACGGCGCATGACCGTACTGGTTGGCCGCGTTGGTCGGCCCGGGCCCGTCTTCCCCGTGGGGATACCAGTACGCGACCGCCTGGATCACATTGAATCCCTGCCGGCTGCGGGCGTCCAGATAAGCGACGATATCCTCACGGCGCAATTTGTAGAACAGCGCCCAGCCGGTATCGGCAATCCAGAGCATCGGGGTCCCGTCCGCATGCTCCACGTAACGTCCGTTGGCTGCCACGCGCAGTTTTCCGTGTTCTTCCCACGGCGCCGCGTGCTGCTTCAGGTTGTCTTGATTGGCAACGCGTTGGAGCGCGAGCGGCGCAGGGGACGATTCGGCCGCGGCGAGCAGGCCGCACGCGGCGACCATTGCGCTGGTCAGAATGAGGATAAGCGGTTTGTTCATGCATGGGGCTCCTTTGGGTTGACGTCGTTTTCTTTCCAGGTCAGAACTTTTCGATTCGGTGAATGCCTGCGTCCTTGCTGCGGTCGTCAGCGGCGGAGATCGCCTTCTGGCGGCAGTTGACAATCCGCCACGCTCAGATGATTCCTGTCGCCTTGCAACAAAAAACGCTCCAGAATCTTCGTCTGCCGCAGGACCAGAGTAGGCTGGTAAGCCTCCTTGCCGTAGAGCACCATAATCCTTCACCTAAACAAGATACGCCGCGGCGGCGGTTTGGCCGGCAGGAAGTCACTCGCAACCCTACTAAAAGGCTAGACGACTCGAACTTCCTGGAGATTGAATCAGGACCATTATACCAGCCCAGTTGACCTTGGTGGGCATCGACGATTCGCTCTTGGACTTGCTGCACTCTGCGGCGCTCACTCATTTCTCGAACGATGCAGGAATCTCGGCTGCCGGCTTCCACGTCGCGCGCGGGGCGGAACGAAGCTCGAGCGGCGTCCATTCTCGGGTAGTGGGGTATTTTGAGTGACACGGTAGGTCAAGGCCCCACACGCGGGGCGGAAGGTTGGCACGGAAAATGAGCGAAGATCCAAATAGCGGTTGTTCTGTTGCGTTGAAGTGTGCCGTGGAAGATGTCGAGGCATGGGACGAAATTTTGTCGCCAGATTGGTCGCACCCGTACTTGTGGGCGCGATTGATACCGCGCGTTGTGCAAGACCAATGGGTAGGCATGACCGATGGTGAACGCATGGCGGCTTATTTGGTGGCCGAGAAATTAGCCGAGAACAGCGACGCTGGCGATGAGTAACTCAAGGCGCTTCGGTAAGCCGCTTGGTTGCTCTGTAAAGTTCTGTCCAAAGCATGATGGCATAGAACGTGAAGCGGTTTCGTGGATTCATGAGGCTCGTTCCCATCGCGTTAGAAACAGATGCGATAACGTCCCTGCGATCGTCGTCAAGTTTGCCAAGTACGCGTTCAAGTAAGGGTCCAGTGATTGTGTGGCTATCGGAGATGGTGTGCGTAAATGTATTCCTGACTACCCGCCTGAATACGTCAAGGGTTTGCTTGGTGTGCTTGGGGATCAGTCCGATTGAATAGAGAAAGCGCGTTCGCACCGAAAACGCCTGAAGAAATGCGCGTTCTCCTTCGATCGTCTCATTCAGTGCTTCCGCCTGTATCTCCAATGACATTAACTTCGACGCACGCTGAAAGTATGCGTGGATAAGTTGTTTCAATTGGTCTTCGATGTGCGCGGACGCAACCAGAACACATCCGAGGTCTGTTTGTTTGTGAAGCCTTGCCGCCAATGCCTGTTGTTCATCTTTAGGTTCGTCTGGAGGCAGCACAACGAGGTTCAGGATCAACTCGGCGACTTTTGCCCGCAGGGTTTCGACTTCGCTGTCATCGGTAGTCATGGAGCCTCTTTCGTTGGTGTAGCTGGCGTAGTGTCGTTGTGATGAGTGGGCGTCCAATAGTTTGGCTGCCATTGCGGCCATCCAAGATGCCGGATGGTCCGGCCTGCGCCGGTTTAGTGCGATTCGCCTGCCCATCGAGCTTCTATTTAATATGCCGCGAGGCAACATGCAACAGGGCATCCCTAGCCCAGCTGGAAACATTCCCGCCCGCCGCCTTCTCGACCAAGGCCCGCTCTTCTTTCGTTAGCCGGATGACCAGCACTGCCGACCTGCGTTCTTTGGCCGGCAGTTCCGGCCTGCCTCGTCCCCGTTTCACCTTTCGCTTTGCCATCGTCGCTACCTCCTGCTCCGTGTTCGCCCGTCGCGCCGCATTCTTTTGATGTGATACGGAAATCCGCCAAGATTGCGCGGCCCCCAGCGAATAACTGTATGACATGAAAACGAGGTGGCAAGAGGGGGTGCGAACGATGTCCAACGTAATGAGTCACACGAAGCGGAAGTTGATCTTGCGGCTGTTGTGCGAAGGCAACAGCTTGCGAGGCACGGCCCGGGTGGTAGGATCGGACAAGAAATCCATCGGCCGGCTGATCATGCAGCTGGGCGAGTGCTGCCGGAACTTCCTGGATGAACAGCTGCGGGGGCTGGAGTTGCGACACGTCGAGGTCGATGAAATTTGGACGTTTGTCGGCAAAAAGCAAAACCGCCTGACGACCGAAGAGCGTGAACTAAGCGGGACCACGGGCGACATTTACCTGTGGACGGCGATCGACCAGGACACGAAGTTGCTGGCGTGCTACGCGCTAGGCAAGCGGACCGGCGACATGGCCCGGCGGTTTATGACCGATCTGGCCGGGCGCATTCACTGGCCCAACCCGCATTCATCCGACGCCCACGCCTACCAGACTGGCGGCTACGCGACCGTTATCCAACTGAGCACCGACGGGTTTGCGGCGTACCCGGAAGCTGTGGACTTGGCGTTCGGGCCGTATGCCAAGTTTGGGGTCCTGATTAAGAACTACCGCAACGCCAATCTGCCCTATACGCCGTCGGAAATAGTCGGCACCGACCGCAAGGTGATCAAGGGGCAGTTCTCGCAATGGGAAATTTGCACGAGCCACGTCGAGCGGCACAACCTGACAATCCGCACCTTTATGAAGCGGTTCGCCCGGCTGTCGCTTGGGTTCAGCAAGAAGTTCGAGTGCTTGGCCGCCGCCGTGGCGATCTTTGCCGCCTACTACAATTTTTGCTGGCGGACCCGCTACCCGGACGAAAGCGGCAAGGCCGGACGGCGACGCCCGCCCGCCGCCATGCTAGCGGGACTGACGGACCACCTGTGGTCGTTCGATGAGTTTTACCAGACGATCATACAGTATGGCTGATGCGTCCCGCGCCGACTAGACTGGCCGGGGCGGCGGCAGTTACAATCGGCGGCACGAAAAGGGACGATTACCCCGAAGGAACCGCCGATGACCCCGCATGACTTCATCAAACGCTGGACTCCAGCAGCAGGATCGGAGCAGGCCAACGCCCAGTTGTTCGTGACGGAATTGTGCGCGCTCCTTGGCGTCAAGCCTCCGAGCGTGGCAACCGGCGACGCTACGGCGGATGAATACGTTTTCGAGAAACCGGTCTGCTTCAACAACGGCGACGGCACGACCAGTCAAGGGCGGGCGGACCTGTACAAGCTGGCTTGCTTTGTCTGGGAATCCAAACAGGGCAGCGAACGCAAAGCGGCAGAAGCGGCTGAGGCGTTGGCGACGGTCAACATCCAGAAGAAGCTACGGGCGGGGTTCGCAGAACGCGGCACCGCCGCCTGGGACCAGGCTATGGCCAAAGCCCGCCAGCAAGCCAAACGCTACGCCGAGGCATTGCCCGAGTGGCCGCCCTTTCTGATCGTCGCCGACGTCGGCTATTGCCTCGACCTGTACGCCGACTTTTCGCAGTCCGGCAAGCACTACGTCCCGTTTCCGGACCCGCAGAACTACCGCATTCCGCTGGCCGATCTCGCCAAAGAATCCGTCCAGGAACTGCTCCGCACGATCTGGGATGATCCCTATTCGCTGGACCCGACGCGGCGCAGCGCCAAGGTGACGCGGGAACTGGCCGCCCGACTGGCCCGGCTGGCGCAAAGCCTGGAACAACAGAAGGACCACGCCGGCCAGCCGTGTTACACGCCGGAACGAGTTGCCCAGTTCCTGATGCGTTGCCTGTTCACGATGTTCGCCGAAGACGTGGAGTTGATCGAAAAAGAAAGCTTCAATTTGCTGTTACGAAGCCTGCGCGGCGACGTGACGACCTTTGCGCCGATGGTTCGCGAGTTGTGGGAGAAAATGAACACGGGCGGTTTCTCGACGGCGGTACGCCAGACGCTGCGCGTGTTCAACGGCGGGTTGTTCGCTGATTGCGAGGCACTGCCGCTGAACGCCGATCAACTGGAACTGCTCATTGAGTCAAGCGACGCCCACTGGACCGAAGTCGAGCCGGCTATTTTCGGCACACTCTTGGAACGGGCGTTGGACCCCGTGGAACGGCACAAGTTTGGCGCGCACTTCACGCCGCGCGCCTATGTAGAACGGCTGGTCATGCCGACGATCATCGAGCCCCTGCGTGACGAATGGCAGACCGCGTATGCGACGGCCACGCAACTGTACAACACGGGCAAGATCACCGAGGCCCAAAAAGCCGTCAAGGATTTCCACGGGCACCTGTGCGAGATTCACGTGCTAGACCCGGCTTGCGGCTCCGGGAACTTCCTGTACGTCGCCCTGGAATTGATGAAGCGGTTGGAGGGGGAAGTGCTCCTTGCCCTCCGCGAGTTCGGGGATCGCCAGATGACGTTGACCGAGGGCACAACGGTCAACCCGCATCAATTCCTTGGTATCGACGTGAACGCGCGGGCCGTGGCGATTGCCGACTTGGTGCTGTGGATCGGCTATCTCCAATGGCAATTTCGGAGCGTCGGCCAGCTTGCGATCAGCGGCCCGGTCATCCGCAAATACAAGAACCTCGAATGCCGCGATGCGGTGCTGGCATGGGATGCGGTCGAACCCGTGTTCGACGACGATGGAAAGCCAGTCACCCGTTGGGACGGCCGCACCACCAAGTCGCACCCCGTGACCGGCGAAGAAGTTCCGGACGAAACGGCTCGTGTTCAGGAGTTGCGGTACGTCAACCCGCGCAAAGCGGAATGGCCCAAGGTGGACTATATCGTGGGGAATCCGCCGTTTATTGGCAATAAGCGGATGCGATTGTGCCTGGGCGACGGTTACACGGAAACACTTCGCAGAACATGGAATGATGTTTCTGAGACCACTGACTACGTGATGTATTGGTGGCAACAAGCGGCGATGCTTTGTCGCGCTGACCACGTTGAGCGTTTTGGGTTCATCGCAACAAATAGTTTACGGCAAACATTCAATCGCCGGATAATTGAAACACATCTTTCCAGTCCCAATCGCATAGCACTGAGGTTTGCGATTCCCGATCACCCTTGGGTTGACTCTGCTGACGGAGCCGCCGTCCGCATTTCGATGACAGTTGCGGCGAAGGAAGCGAAGGAAGGGCGCTTGTGGACAGTCTCCTCAGAACACGATCATGGGGAACTTGGCGCAGGTGTTTCGTTTCGAGAATCGCTTGGAGACATCCGAAGTGATCTGACGCTAGGAGCTGACGTGGGTACTGCTGCAACGCTTCGAGCAAATCAGCGTCTTAGCAACCGCGGTGTTAGCTTTGTTGGCAGTGGTTTTGTTGTGACATCCGAAGAAGCAAAACGGCTGGGGCTGGGGCGAGTCGCTGGACTCGACGCATGCCTTCGCCCCACACACAACGGTCGCGATTTGTCATCCACATCACGCGGCAACTATGCAATTGATTTACTAGGAATGTCGCTCGACGAGGTTAAACAGAACTTGCCTGAAGTGTTTCAATGGATTTACGAACGCGTTAAGCCAGAACGCGACGTCAGCCAACGACATCTTTACCGCGAGAAATGGTGGATATTTGGTGAGCCGCGAGCCAGTTTCCGGCCGGCACTTTCAGGGCTTGATCGGTTCGTTGCCACGACGATGACTGCGAAACATCGGTTCTTCGTGTTTGAAGATTCCACCATTCTTCCGGATCAGGGTTTGGTTGCAATAGCTTCAGATGATGCGTTCTTCTTGGGCGTTCTATCGTCACGCATTCATGTGACATGGACGCTTGCTGCAGGAGGCACGCTGGAAGATCGACCACGCTACAACAACACTCGTTGCTTCGATACGTTCGCCTTTCCAGCCACTGATCGGAAGATGGCTGAGAGGATTCAAACGCTGAGTGAGCAATTGGACGCCCACCGCAAGCGGCAGCAGAAGCTGCATCCGACGCTGACGATGACCGGCATGTACAACGTGCTGGAGAAATTGCGTGCGGGCGACCCGCTGACAAAGAAAGACCAACAGATTCACGAGCAGGGCTTGGTGTCGGTGTTAAAGCAGATTCACGACGACCTGGACGCGGCAGTCTTCGACGCCTACGGCTGGCCGCATGACTTGTCCGATGAAGCGATCCTGGAACGTCTTGTGGCCTTGAATCACGAGCGGGCGGAAGAAGAAAAACGCGGCCTAATCCGCTGGCTGCGGCCGGAGTACCAGAAGCCCTTGTTTGCCAAGCCAGCCGAACAACAGGATTTGGACCTCGACGAAGAGCCGCCGGCCGAGGCCCCTGTTTCTCAAGCCGTCACCCCGCAACCCTGGCCCAAAGCGGTGCGTGATCAGGTCCGGGAAGTCCGCGAAGCGCTGTCCCGCCTTGGCACCCCGGCATTACCCGCAGACGTTATCCGATGTTTCACGCGAGCGCCGAAAGCCGCCGTCGCGGAGATTCTGGAAACGCTTGTGGACGTGGGCCAAGCGAGGCAAACCGACCAAGGCCTGTACGTGCCTTGACCGTTGCCGCCAAGAAGCGATGTGCGCCGACGAATACCAGTTGTGTCCCGCTGTCGTTTCCCATTTTCGCGGAGGCATCCCATGACCACCCCCTACCACGACGTTCCCACGATGTCGATGGGCGAGATCAATCGCGAACTCGACAACCTGACGAGCGACGATCCGGCCGCGCGAGAGCACCAAGCCGAACTGTTTGACGCCCTGATGTCCGGCGACATGGGCGCAGCGCCTGCAAGACGGGCGATGTGCGAGCGAAAGCGGACGGATGACAGCCAACCCAAGTAAGGGGCAAACAATGACTAAGAACGATCGAGATCACATGTTTTCTTGCAATCGCGAGAAGATCGAACACGCCTACGCATTGGCCGTAGCCAATGGCGTGGAGCGGCCAGTTGTTTTGGTGTTCGACTTGAGCGGCAAGGAGACTCGTCACTTTGCCGAACAGGTAGTGGACGAAGAGCGAATTAACGAAGTTACTGAAACCGCAGAACGTCGCGGTGTTGGTGCTTGCGCCATAAGGTCGTGCGCAAGCGATGACGCTGTGGCCCTGCTTTCGAGCCTGTCACTACACGTCGAGTCTGTTGTTCTCGGCGGGTTGGCCGATGGAACCTTCGCGGTAGCCGTCATTTCCGACGACGGGATTACCTGGAAGCGGGTAAAAGCCCCAGATGATTTCGGCCGGAGTTAGCCGCGGAATACCGTCGAGTGATGTCGGCCACGTGATGGGTTCGTCGAGGATGTCCATAAACGAGATCTATGCCAGACGAATTGTTGGTTGTCAAGAGCAATCACAAATCTGAAATCGGGAGGCACCACATGACTAGCGACAACCCGCAGCCCAGCCCTCAAGACCCACCATGCGGCGACAAACCGCTGACGGCGATTCTCGGCAGACCCCGTCTGCGCCCCGGCGAAACCAAGGAAGATGCGGCGCGACGTCTGGCGCGGGAGCTGTTCGGCAAGCTGAAGCCACCCGAACCATCGCAAGATCACCCGACTACCACCAGTCACGAATGACGGACCATGAACCAAGGAAGCCGAACCAATGCCAACCGACGCCCCCCTGCAGTCGTCCGAGACCCTATCGTCTGCTGAGCCGAAATACCACTTCACGCCCGAACAGTGGGACCGGATCTTCCAGGACGTCCGCGAAATTGTGGCGGCCGATCGGGCCTGGGATAAAGAGCACCGCAAGCGCCCACCGGAAACGCCGGACGAAGAAATCCTGAGCAGGCTGGACTAGGCTGCGCGCACGCGCCGATTTGCTCTTGCGGTTTTCACGCGAATCGCCGGCTGTACAATTAAAAACGCCGCCAGCGGCAAACTGGCGGCGCTTTTGTTGGAATTCTACGTGGCTAACCTCCCGGTATTGCTATGGAATGCTGAAGTCTGGTACAGATATCCTTTTCGCTTCTGTGGCAGTAATTCATGGTGATACGATGGGAACAGCAGCATTGCCGAGGTGGCATCAATGGCCATCCGAAACGGGTTTGTATGTACAGCGATCGAACGGTCAGACGGAGCTTAGGTTTGTCGCTGTCGGGCAGCAACATACAGAGGAAGAGCTTGCCTTTCTGCCGCCTATAACCCCTCTTCCGGAAAGAACTCTGTTTTATGGGCCAATTGACGCACCTCCGATTGCTAACTGAGGTTTTCGCGGATATATCCGAGCGCGTCATTTGCAGTTTCAAATTCTAAGGCACCGCTCCACGTAGATGGCCAAGTGCCATCGGGCCAAAGAAACGCGTCCGCAGTTTCGTGAACGTCTTCTGAGCGATTCTGTGCCCCGAAGTATTGCGCGGGCTCACGACGGAAGTTTTTGGCGATGACCCAGACTTTGCCTTTTTGCATTGGAGAAAACATCACTGGAACTCCTTGATTTGCGAATTGGGGACCATCAGCTAAGTGCTGTCCCTTGCCGCCTTGAGTCGTCCTGGATACCACACAGCCAGCCGCTTAGCAACCAGGCAAGAACGCCACCCCAGCGAAAACCCCGTGCCAAACCCGCACCTGCGCGGCCAGTTGCGAAAACCCCCTGACCAACCGTGTCACTCAAAATACCCCCACTACCCATTCTCGCAGTGGGTAGATTGTCCTGGCCGGTCGCCGGTGATACATTATTGATACGATGTGATAACAATGCGGAGCTGCCCTATGATCAAGAAGTTGACCAAACATGGCGATATGGGACGTACGTCTGGTCACACCGGCGTACGGACGCATTCCGCCGTGTCTCATTCTTCCTCCGCCGGCTCCGCAATCCACTCGTCCCCGATCCACGTGAATCGTGCGCAGGTTCCCGCCTGAAACTCCCGCCCATCGAACAGACGCAGCGTGATCGACACCTGCGGCGGGTTGATCTGGATGTGGTTGTACTGGTTGGGCTCGCCCCGATGCCGCGTCGAGATCGCCGTCCCCGCCTGGATCGACAGCATGCTGCGTGTCGCCGCCACATGGTGCGAACGTACATCCGCGGTGTACGCCAGATGCAGATGCCCCGCCAGCAGCAGTTCCACACTATGCTCGGCCAGCACCGCCAGCGCCTCGGCGGCGTGTCCCACCGTCGGCGGCGAGAGATCGGTGGGTGGTGGAATGAACGGGTGATGCGTCACCAGCACCTTGAAGACATCCGGCGGGATGGCCGCCAGAATCTGGCGCATGCGCTGCACCTGGTCCGCAAGCAGATTCATTTCATAGATATTGTTCCGCCGCGGGCGATGGCCCGCGGCACTAGCGTTTCACCGGGCCGGCTGCCGGAGACGCGGGCCGGTCGTAGCTGGCGGGCGTAGCAGTCCTGGGACTCAGGAGCTGGCCGGCCTGAGACGTGCCGGCTAGGAAATTGTCGATCTGCGACGATTCTTTCAGCCGATCGAACTCCTTGGCCATCGCCAGGCGCAGTTTCTTTTCCTGGATGTCCCGATGCAGTTCGTCCTTGACGGCATCAAACTCCTTGACGACCGGCTGGGTGCGGCCCAGGCAACGGAGGATGATGTACTTGTCGCCCATCGCGATGATCCCGGACAACTCGCCTTGTTTCAAACGGAACGCTTCTTTTTCCAACACCGGCTGACCGCTGTGACGCCGCAACGGCGGAACTTGTCCAAAATTGGACCGCGAACTGGGCTCGATCGAGTACTGGTTCGCCAACTCGCCAAAAAATTGATCTGTCGGGTTGTTGCGGGCCATGTCCCAAACCGTTTGCGCTTGGCGCTGGTTGCTCAGCACGATGGCCAGGACTTCGACCCGTTCGCCGAAATTGGACTCGAAGCCCTTCTGCATGTCTTCGGGTGTTACTTCGACCTGTTCTCCCACCAGCTTCTTCAGGGCCACCGACGGCCACACCGCGTCTCGCACGTACAATTCAATGGAGGTCGCATCGTTCTCGGTGACGCTCTTGAGCCAGGCTTCGACGTCGGGCGAGCCGTCTTTCTTGAGGAAATTATAAGCTTCAGCCGCCCGCGTTACTTCGCGGTCGATGTCCTGCTCGTCGACGATTCTGGCGGTACGCCGCAATTCCTGGATCAACAGCAAGCGATTGATCTCGCCCTCCAGCACGTCTTTGCCATGACGCGCCAAGCACTCTTCACCCAGTTGTTGCATTGTGATCGGGCGGCCGTTCAGCAGGGCCGCCGTGTTCGGGTGCTGCCGTTGCAGGTTGGCGTCCTTCAAGACGAGAACGATCTGTGCTTTCGATTGCAACTGCTGGAACAAGTCGGCCGCCTCGACCCGCGTCTTCTGCTCGGCGAGCCGTTCCTTGAGTTGAGCCTCGATCTGCGGCAGGTGTTCACTGGAAATATAGGTTTGCGGAAGCTGCTTTTCGCAGCGCAGGATCAGGTACTGGTTTCCCACGGGAATCACCGGAGAAACCTGGCCTTCCTGCAGCGCAAAAGCGACTTTCTCCAGGTTCGGATCGCCGACGTGTTTGCGAATCGGTGGAATGACGCCATAGGCACTGGCGGTCGCCCGGTCTTCCGAGTGATCTTTGGCCAGCTGGGCGAACGTCTCCGGATTGGCTTGGGCCGCCTGCAGCACCCAGTCGGCTTTTTGCCGGCTGCTGACCACGATCAAGCGGGCCTTGACCTTCGGTCCGTACTCCGCTTCAAACGATTTGCGAAAGTCGTCTTGCGAAACCGCTGACTGTTGGGATGCCAAACGGCGCAGGGCCAGCGTCGGCCAAATGATGTCGTTGCGGTACTGCTGGGCGTTGACGTTGCGTTCGGTTTCCAGCAGCGACAACCAGCGATCGACCGACAGGCCGAACTTGGTGGCTACCTGCTGGATCTCGTCCTCGATGTCCTTCTGGGTGATCGTCACACCCTGCGATTGGCAAGCCTGCAGCAAGATCTGCTTACTCACCATGCTGTCCAAGACCTCTTGCGAATAGCGCCGGATGCATTCCTCCGTGAGCGTTTGCCGCGTGATCGGCTCCCCGTTGACGACCGCCATCGGAGCCGGCTGGGCCGGTTCGGACCGGGCGGCGACGGGTGCCGATTTCGCTTGCTGCGCTTGGACGGCCCGCGTGCCGATCGAGTCTGCGCCGAGTAGGACCAGCGCGAGGAACGAAGCCAGAACAGAAACGTGAATCCTGAGGGACGCGAACCGTGCGAAATCCGTGCGCGGCGTGCGGCCGCTAGCATCCTTGCCAGCCATGATCGCCTTCTCCATCTGGGCGGGAGGAAATTGTGGTCCACCTGCGCGGGAAGTCCCCCAACGCTGCTGGATGCGGGAGTATACGCGGGCTGGCGGAAACGGGTCAAGAGAAATTGTGCGGCCAGCGAGATTTTTTTCAGCCCCCACAATGCGTCCAAACCCGGCTTTCACCGACGATCGCCGGGCACGAATCCCAAGCGGTGACGAGTCACCGCAGTCGAAAAGACTCGCCGGCGACGCTATGCCTTCAAGCCCGTCGTCTCGAATTCCAATTTCTCATTCGCTTTCATGATCTCATCCCAGGTGGCTTCGCCGCCTCGATACGCCGCCGTGCGGCCGAGGATCGTGGTCAGGTTGCTCAGCACGCTAGGGGCCACGGTCGGATTCGACCAGTCGCCTTTCAGGATGCTGGCGTGAAAATCGGCGATATTCGTCACGCAGCCTTCGGTGAACAGGCCCGGTTGGCTGCCACCTTTGTAGGACTTTCGACCGCGGATCAGCACTTGTCCAAAATAGTGCGTCTCCAGCGTTCCTTCGGGACCGAACATCTTGTTGCCGATGTCGTCAAAGCCCGTGCCGTATTGCTTCGAAGCGAACGTGATGACGACGTCGTCGGGGAAGAAAAAGACGACGGAGAATTGACCGTGACAGTCGCCGGGGTCCGTCCGCCCTTTGCGCCCGCAGGTGCCATAGGCTTTGACCGGCGGTTGGCCGACGATCCAGCTAGCCACGTCCAGCGAATGAATGTTCTGTTCCGTGATCACGTCGCCGGACAGCACGCGGTCCAGCCCCCAGGCCCGCAAGCGATTCTCCGGCTTCTTGGGATCAGCCGCCAGCGCATCGTCGCCGCCCCAAGTCGTGCTGCAGTAGTACACGGCTTCGCCCGAGACCAGTGGTCCAAGGTCGCCGGCATGAACGCGACGGATCGCTTCGCGGTAGAACTCGCTAGCCCGGGTTTGAAAGTCGACCAAGAAGCACTTCTTGTTCTCCGTCGCTTTCTTGCCGGCATCGGCGATCGTCAAACAGCCCGGCACGTCGACGGCAACCGGTTTGGCGACAAACACATGACAGCCGGCGTCCGCGGCGGCCAGCGCATGCTCGGGATGGAAATACGGAGGGCTTTCAATCACCACGGCGTCCGGCTTGGCATCCAGAACGCGTTTGTAGCCGGACAAGCCGGCATAGCGGTGGGCGGCGTCGACCTGGAATCGTCCTCCCAAGTCATCTGTGCGGTCCGGAAAGTAGTCGGCGGCGGCGACAATTTCGTAGCCGCCGTGATCCATGAACAGTTTCCCGATCCATTTGCCGCGGCCGCCACAGCCGACGATGCCCAATTTGACTTTGGTGTTGGCTTGCGTGCCAAACACGAGTTCCGGCTTGATGAACGTGAAACCGGCGGCGGTCGCGCCCGCCAAAAAACCGCGGCGATTCAACGCGGTGCGGGGTTGCTGGCGTATGTTGCTCGAAGCGTGTGTCATGTCGGATCTCCTTGACAAGTAATGCGCCCGCCGGCAATGGCAGACCGCACGGGGAGGGAACGTCGCGTCGCCGCCAGACATACCGGTCGGCCGCACGACGACGGAAGGTCGGAAACGGATATCCAGATTACTCGAATTGTCGCCGATCGCCTAGTTCAAGAGCCAAAATTGGACTAGCATACAGGACACCGACCCACATCCAACTTGGAACCTCCGCCATGCCCCCGCCAACTCCTTCGCTTCGCGACGACGCCTCAGCCATTTGGCAAGCGGGCGTCGACGCCGTGCGCAGCGACCGCCTGGTTCAAGACGCCGTCCAGGTGCGCGGCGAGCATCTGATCGTGGGCGATCGGCAATTGACGTTGGGAGAGATCAGGCGTCTGGCAGTGGTCGGTTGCGGCAAGGCCGGCGCCGGCATGGCGGCGGGCCTGGAAGCGGCACTGGGCGAGCCGCTGATGCAGGACAAGCATCTGACGGGCTGGATCAACGTTCCCGACGACTGCGTCCGGACTTTGCAGCGCATTCACTTGCACGGCGCTCGCCCGCCAGGAGTCAACGAACCGACTGCCGCCGGAGCTGCGGGCGCGGAACGGATCCTTGAATTGGTCCGCTCGCTCGGCGTCGACGATGTCTGCTTGTGCCTGATCTCCGGCGGTGGCTCGGCGCTGTTGCCGGCGCCGGTCGAAGGCATCACGCTGGACGACAAGCTGGCCGTCACACGGATTTTGAGTGCCGCCGGGGCCAATATCCGCCAGTTGAACACGGTGCGGAAGCAGTTGAGTCGGATCAAGGGCGGCGGCTTGGCGCGCGCATGCGGCGCCGGCCGGCTGATTGCGCTGATCATCTCCGACGTGCTCGGCGATCCGCTCGACGTCATCGCTTCCGGCCCCACGGTGGCGGATTCCTCCACTCCACAGCAAGCTTTGGAGATTTTGGACCAGTTCCAAGCCCGCCAAGCAGGCGTTTCGCCACGGGTGTTCCAGGTGTTGGAGCGCGCCGCAACCCAAGGTCCAACAGCAGGCCGCAGCGCAACTTGCGACGTCACGCACCGGGTGATCGGCAACCTCGCGACGGCTGTCGCTGCCGCAGGACGAGAAGCCGAACGCCGCGGTTACCGGACGCGTACCGTCGCGATGCAGCAGCTCGAAGGCGAAGCGGAACAGGTTGGCCGCGCGCTGGCTGCCGAAGCCCTGGCGATGCGCGCGGCCCGCGGCCCGCAGTGCCTGATCCACGGCGGCGAACCGACTGTCAAACTTGTCGCCAGCAGCTGCCGAGGCCTGGGCGGGCGAAACCAGCAACTGGTGCTGGCGGCACTCGAATATTTGACGGACAAGCAGCGAGATTCGGCTCGCGGGATAACCCTTCTATCGGGCGGGACTGATGGCGAAGACGGACCCACCGACGCGGCCGGCGCGGTGCTGGATGAAAACGTCCTCGCAGCGGCCGCCGGTCAGCGATTATCCGCGAGCGAGTATCTCGCGCGAAACGATGCGTACCATTTCTTCGAGCCGCTCCGCGCGCTGCTGCTGACCGGCCCCACGCACACCAACGTCTGCGACCTGCGCGTGGTCCTGACGGCAGGCCAGCCCGAACAAATCTAGTCCACCCACGGCGGAACTTCACCGTCTCCCGTCCGCTCGCCCTCCAGGACCCAGGACAAATTGAAGCGAGCGACTTGCATCGCCGTGTAGGTTCCATCCGGCCCGCCCTCGAACAGCAGGTAGATCGTGCCTTCGCCGGGTGTGCCCGGCCGCCCGGCATCCAGGCACGAATACGCGCCATGCGAGGCATGCACCAGCCGCTTCACGGGCCACGTCTCGCCGCCGTCAAAACTGGCCCAGACGGTCATCTTTTCCCGTGCTCCCCCGGCCGTATCCGCGTTGCTGTAAATCAGAATATCACGATCCTTCACGGGCAAGCGTACTAACCCGCCCTTCATGCCATAGCCCCGGCCGTACCCGCCGCCGTCGACCAGCACCCGGCTGACCCGCAGATCTTCCCACGTCTGGCCGCCGTCGTAACTCCACGCCTCGCGCCGCAAGATCTCCTCCGGCCGCAGTTCGCGGGCTCGGGATTTGTCGAAAAACCCGCTGCAGCTGCGAGAGTTGTAGTAGATTCGCCCGTCTCGCAATTCCGCCACAGCTGCCTCTTCGGTCGTTCCTTCCGGAAATAGTCCACTCACCTGCCAGGTAGCCCCACCATCGTCACTATAGACCGCACAGCTGTAGATCGCATCGACAGGCTGTCGGTCGGAGGGATGCTCCTTGGCATGCGGGCGGAACGTGGCGGAAACCAAGAGACGCCCCTTGTGCTGTCCATGCCGGAGCGTGATGCCGGCCTCGCTGGCATTGGCATGCAGGATGTACTTGCCGGGCGTGCCCTGCTCTTCCCACGTTCCGCGCTGCTTCAAGCCCGCCCGCTCGATCCATTTCATCACCTCGTTGGGTTTCACGGTGATCTTCTCCTCCGCCCACGTCTTGCCGTGATCGCGGCTTCGCCACAGCCTGTCCACACCGTCCCACATGCGCACCGAAAGGATATCTCCACCGTTCTCATCGACGATCATATTGCTGTCCAAGAAACCGAAGGGCACTTCGATGATCTCTCCCCAGCTCCGGCCCCCGTCCTCGCTGCGCCGGAGTTGTTTGGCATAGTTTCGCATTGCCAGCACGGTTCCATCAACGGCCACGGCGAAGTAAGGCTCACGAACGCTCTTGTCCCCTTCAAAAATGACCTGCTTCTCAAGGAGCGGCTCGCCCAGAAAGACGTCCAGCAGACCTTCCGCCGGCTTGCCTGCTGCGGTCCGCAGTTCCTGCTCGGACGACTCGGCAACGGCGCCGCCGAAAAGAAACGTTGCGACAACCGTCGCCGTGATCGTTGCACGAAACATCCGGTTGCTGCACATGACATTTCTCCTTGTGTTCGTTGGGAGCAAAATCGGCGGAGACTCCGCTGTTACGGTGCGGCGAGCAGCCGCTGCGCGGTTTCCGCACCTACTGCGAACACGGTCCCGTGCCGGATCCCCCGGGGCAAGGTGACTTGAATGGGCGCGAAACTTTTGAAATCCTGCGTCGCAACGGCGCCGTATCCACCTTTGTTATACATGTCGTAATAGACCAGCCAGCGGTCTCCGACCCGGATCACAGCGGGCCCCTCGGCCCAGGAGACGGTCGTGTCGGTGAACGCCGGTTCGGCCTCGCCCCAAGGTCCATGCACGCCGCCGTTCGACCAGACGATGCGCAGGTTCTTGTGCGGCCGTGGCCGAAGCGTCTCGTCCTTGACCACCATGCCGTAACGGCCGTCCTCGCGGAACAGGAAAGCATCGATCACGTTGAAACCGCCGTCATAGAAAAGTCGCTTGGGCGCCCATGTCTTGAAGTCCTGGGTCATCGTGCAGTAGATGCGGTGATTCATATCTCCGCTGTCCTGCGTTTCGGGAAAACGACCGTCGATCGTGGTCGACCACAGGACCAGAAACTGGCGCGAGGCGTCATCGTAGAAAATTTCCGGCGCCCACGTGTTCCGCGCGCCCGGCTCGTCCCGGTTGACGGGAATATATTCTTGCTCGGACCAATTCAGCAGATCCTTGGAGTGGCCCAGGCCAAACCCGTCGTCCTTCCACGAACTGGTCCACACCATGTGATATTGACCGTCGGGCCCGCGGCAGACGCTGGGGTCGCGGGTCAGTTTGCCGCCAACCCGAGGGACGAGGATTGGCCGACCGCCGTTGACCTCGCGCCAGTTCGTACCGTCGCCGCTGAGCGCCAAATACACGCCGGCCTCACCATTACCGCGGAAGAACGTGAACGCAAAATCCGCCGCAGCGGACAGCGGCGGCCGGATCAGCGACATCATGACGACCGCCCAGACGGCGCTTTTCATGCACGTGAATCGCAAGCATCTCATGAGACGTTCCTTTGCCGATCTGGAGTGTCCGGAAATGAGACGGCGCCCCATGCCTCACCGCGGACGCCGCCGATTATGGGCGATCAGGCCCGCTACATACGCCGCTTTGAATCCGGCGTCAATGTTCACCACGGTCACGTTGGACGCACAGCTGTTGAGCATGCCCAGCAGCGCGGCCAATCCGCCGAAACTGGCACCGTAGCCCACGCTGGTCGGCACGGCCACAACGGGGCAATCGACCCAGCCGCCGACGACGCTGGGCAGCGCGCCTTCCATCCCGGCGACCACGACCACGGCATCGACACTCCGCAGTTTATCCAGGTGCGCGGGCAGACGGTGCGGTCCGGCCACGCCCACATCGTGAATCATGGTGACTTCGATGCCCATCCAGTCCAGCGTCTCCCGCGCTTCCTCCGCTACCGGCAGATCACTTGATCCGGCAGTCACGACGGCAACTCGGCCCGACGGAGCTTGCTCCGCCGGGGCTTGGTCCGCCGCTGCTGTGGCCTGCGGCGCCGCAATGCGAAAAGTCCGGGCGGCTGCGTTGTAACGGCCCGCGGGAAAAGCGGCTGACAGGGCAGCCGCCTTGTCGGGGCTGATTCGCGTGGCCAGAACGTGGATGGCCTCGTCCAACAGACGTCGGAAGATCATCGTCAGCATTTCGACGCTCTTGCCTTCGCCGTAGACGACTTCGGGGAATCCGCAGCGCCGAGCACGATCCAAGTCGAGAGTGGCTTCGCCCAAGGGAGCCGAGAGCGGCGTGGATAGCGGGCGGGCGACCATCTGGACAAATTCGTCCACCGACAACGCCCCCCCGGACAATTGTCGTGCCAGCTGTTCCAATTCTGTTCGCTGCATGGCCTCACCGTTTCAAACCCAATCGAGCCCCGAAAGCCGCCTGACTCGCTCCTCGTAGTCGCCCAGCAGACCGCCCACCACATC
>Ga0351889_10181_pt2 | contig 18891 bp, 15 predicted proteins | sample TotcelFGM3001M14_FD_206767 | JGI IMG/M metagenome (GOLD analysis project Ga0351889, IMG submission 206767) | Enriched cells from coal bed in the Powder River Basin, Montana, United States - Total cells FGM rep3 HSBNCT.FGM.300.1.M14 ...
CTTTTTTGTGACCATGGGGACGTATTTGCTGAACGTTTTTTCCGGCCAGGAGGGACTTAACAGCATTATCGGCCGGGCCTACGCGACGCATAACTGGGCGGCGCTCATTGCGCCGTTGTTTGTGGGATTGATTGCGGACCGTTTTTGCAATGCGGAGCGGGTAAATGGGGCGTGCCATCTGGCCGGAGCCGGGTTGCTCTGGTTTGCAGCCGGGGCGCAGGAGCCCGGCACATTTATTTGGACGATGTTTTTGTACTTCCTGCTCTACATGCCGACGCTCGCGCTGGTGAACGCGATTGCGTTTGCCAATATTGAGGAGCCGGAGAAACAATTTCCCGGCATTCGGGTATGGGGGACCATTGGCTGGATTGTGGCGGGATTCCTCGTGGCGCAGAGCGTGATCGGGTTCGTGGACCTGCCGTTGCTCCAGGCGCTTACCGGTGTCGAGAACGCGCAGATTACGAATATCCCGCTAAAGATGTGCGCAATCGTCTCCGCGATCTACGGGATTTACAGCTTTACGCTGCCGCCCGCCCCGCCCGCCGCGAAGGGGCAGGCGATGGACATCAAAAAGGCGTTTGGTCTGGATGCCTTGCGATTGTTTGCCCGCCCGAGTTTCGCGATTTTTGCCATCTGCTCGTTCCTCATATGCATCCCGCTCGCGTTTTATTACGCACGGACAAACGATTTCATCGCGGCGATGGCATTCGGCGAGAAGTCGGCGGCGTTCATGACGATCGGGCAGATTTCCGAGGTGGGGTTTATGCTGCTGGTTCCGTTTTTCCTGCTGCGGCTTGGCGTGAAGTGGATGCTGCTTGTCGGCATGCTGGCGTGGACGGTGCGGTATGGTCTCTTTGCGGTTTTTCCGGAATCGACGGCGATGCTTTTACTCGGCGTTGCCTTGCACGGCATCTGTTACGACTTTTTCTTCGTCACCGGCCAGCTTTACACCGACCGGGTGGCGCCGCGTGCGATCCGTGCCAGCGCACAGGCGTTGATCGGGCTGCTCACGTATGGTGCGGGCATGCTTGTTGGTAATTACGTGCTGGGTCTTTGGGGCGACCACCTTGCGCTCGACGGACAGACCCGTGCGGGATGGATGGCGGATGCCTCCGCATTCTGGGGCATGCCCGCGCTGGCGGCTCTGGGTGTGGCGGTGATTTTCTTCCTCACCTTCCGCGATCGTGCGGCTGAGGATGCCGTTCGAAGTGAATCGCGCTCCTGATTTCCACCAAACCGATTATGAACAACATCCCCCGACTAAGGACCCTGCCTGCTCCTGAATTTTCCTGGACCGCCAGGTGGCGATCTCTCTGTGCCATCGGATTGGCCGCCGTTTGCTTGGGGCCTGTTTTTTCCACTCTGGCGGCGGAGGAGGGCTGCCAATCGATATTCGATGGGCAAACGCTTTCCGGCTGGAACAAGGCGGCCGGGGATACCATCAACAAGAACTATCTCGGCGGGGAGTGGAAGGTGGAGGATGGCGCTATCGTGGGCCGTCAGCTGCCTCCGCTGGTGGGGTCCTTCCTGCGGACGGATGCCAAATACCAGGACTTTGATCTGCTTATCGACGTCAACCCGGATTGGGGATGCGACAGCGGCATCTGGATTCGCACGGATGACGAGGGCCGTTGTCTCCAGATTTTTCTGGATTACCTGCCGGGCGGGAATGTGGGGTTTCTTTACGGGCAGGGGACCGGTGGGTTCGCCTCGCAGCCCTGGCAACTGGAGGCCGTCGAGGAGGGAGGCAAGGTCGTGGGGGTGAAAGCCGTGGACCAGTATGACGGCGTGAAAGTGGATGGCCTGCTTTATTCGGCGAAGGCGGAGGATTTTAACAAAGTGTGGCGGCACGGGGAATTCAACACGCTGCGCATTCGATGCGAGGGGCCGCAGCCCCTCATCACCACATGGATTAACGGGGTCAAGATGATGGAGCTGGATGGCACGACCTTCCGTGGAAAAAAGGTGCAGGATTTGCGGGCGGGTAAATTTGACGCGCCGCAGGTTTGGGACCAGAAGAAGATCCAGGAGAGCAACGGCGGCCCCGGAACCATCGCCCTGCAAGTCCACCCGGGAAACCGCTGGAATGGCTTCGTGCGTTACAAGGATATTAAAATCAAAACTCTTCCCTGATTTCCGGGTTTATTGAAAACCGATGAAAGCCATTTCCCGCCGCAGTTTTCTTAAACGTTCCACGCTGCTCGGAGCGGGCGCGCTGGTGCTCCCGCGTTTTTCCATTGCCCAGGCTGGAGCCAGCGCCAGCAGCAAGGTCAATGTCGCGCTTGTCGGTTCCGGCGGAATCGCCAGCGTGGCCATCAAGGGAATCCTTGGTCAAAACCTCGTCGCGATCTGCGACGTGGATGAAGCCAATCTGACTGTTTACGCCGACCAGAACCCGCAGATCGCGACAGCGGCCAAATTCCGCGATTTTCGTGTGATGCTCGACAAGATGGGCGGTGAGATCGACGCGGTGGCTGTCAGCACGCCCGACCATACGCATTTTGCCGCGACGATGGATGCCATGCAACGGGGCAAGCATGTGTTTACGCAGAAACCGCTCACGCACAACATCTGGCAGGCCCGAACCCTCCGCAAAGCCAGGGAGAAATATAAAGTGATTACGAACATGGGCAATCAAGGGCACACGTTTGACGGCATCCGCCAGATGAAGGAGTGGATCGAGGCAGACGTCCTTGGGACGGTTCGCGAGGTGGATTCCTGGTTCCCCGGCCCGAAGTGGGGAACCCCTGTTTGGAGAAAGCCCGAAAGCTACCCGCCGGCTCCGATGCCCATTCCCGAGGGTTTGGATTGGCCGCTCTGGCTCGGTCCGGTGGCTGACCCGGGATACAATAGTGTTTACCAACCGAAAGCCTGGCGTGCGTTTCCCCAGTTTGGAACCGGCATGCTTGGCGATTGGTTTTGTCACATTTGCGACGGCCCGGTCTGGACGCTTGGGCTCTATGATCCGACCGTCATCGAGGCGGAGAAGATCGATGGCCCAAATCCAGGCATGTGCCCGGATGGCTCGATCATTCGCTGGGATTTCTCCGCACGCGGAGAGATGCCTCCCTGCGCATTGCGCTGGTATGATGGCGGCAACCAGCCGCCCATGCCCGAGAACTGGACGTGGGGTGCGCTCCCCAAAAATGGTTCATTTTTTCGCGGCTCCAAAAATACGGTCTTTCTGGACGAGCGTTCGAACCACCCGCGTTTGATCAACAAGGAGGAAATGAAGGCATTCAAGGAAGCCGGACTGCCTCCCGAGAAGTATCCGCGTTTGCCGCAAAGCGGTTCGGATTCGGGTCCGGTAGCTGAGTGGATCCGCGCGATCAAGGGCGATGGCCCGGAGCCTGGCGCGAATTTTGACTATGCCGCACGACTCACCGAAGTGGCCTGCCTCGGCGCTCTGGCGCAATTCTACGGCGGGCGGATCGAGTGGGACAGCGAAGCCATGCGCGTTACCAACCGCCCTGAGTTGAATGTCCACATCAAGGAACCGATGCCCAAGGGCTGGGAGTATGGTGAGGATCTCTGGAAGGCGTGATAAGCCATCGATTTTTGCGGGCGCATTCAAATTCATCATGAAAAAAAATCGAATCCTTCTGGTTGCCGCGGCACTGGCCCTCTCAAACATCCATCTACAAGCTGCCGCCGTGCCGCTCCCGATCATGGGCGACTGGCAGGGGAAGTGGGTGAACACGACAAAGGCGAGCGGCTACATGATGACGCACCCCGAGCTTTGCGCCGAGGTCATTGCGCTGGGCGGCGACCGCTACCGCATCCGGTTTGTGCCTCAGCTCTTCAAGCGGGCGCATCTCTTCAAGGAAATCGAAGCCGCGGCGGTGGACGGAAAAATCCATTTCGACGACGGCAGCTGGCGGGGGGAGGTCGCGCCGGGAGCGCTTACCGGAGAGGCGTTTTATGACAGCAAGAAACCCGTGCAATTTTCGCTGGCGAAATCCGATTTTGTCTCACCCACGATGGGAATGAGCCCGCCCGATGGAGCTACGGTGCTCTTTGATGGCAAAAATCTGGATGCCTGGCAGATGAGCAAGGGTGAGGGCAAGGCGACGTGGCCGATTCTCGACCACTCGATCCTTGAAGTCCAGCCGCACGACAGGAACGCCGATGTGGGAGGCAGCATCCGCACGAAGGAGCAGTTCGGCGATGTCTATTTGCATCTGGAATTTAAACTCGCTTACGAGCCGCAGGCGGAAGGCCAGGGGCGTTCGAACAGCGGAGTGTTCCTGCAATCCCTGTATGAAGTGCAGATCCTCGACAGCTTTGGCATGGAGGGAACATGGAACGAATGTGGCGCCATCTACCACACCGCTCCGCCCAAGGTGAATGCCTGCCTGCCTCCCGGGGAGTGGCAGACCTACGACATCCTCTTCCGTGCGGCGCGCTTCAACAGCGATGATTCGGTGGCCGAATATCCGCGGATTACCGTTCGCCAGAATGGCATCCTCGTTCAATACAACGAGGAGCTTCCCGAAAGCACTTTCGTTGCGAGCAGCATCAATGCCTCCCTCCCGGTGCCGAAATTCGCTCCCATCGAACTTCAGGATCACAACCACCTCGTGCAGTATCGCAACATCTGGGCGGCACCCCTGCCGGATTCGGCGGAGGCTTTGATCGCGAATAAAAAAGCCCTGCATTAACGACGGGAGAACCTCCCCTCCAATCCCATCATTGATGGAGTGCGGCTCCATCGACGTCCCTCCACGCATGAAAAAAATCTCCCGGCGCAATTTCCTGAAACGCTCCGCTCTGCTCGGGGCGGGGGCCTGTGTGCTGCCACGGTTCTCCATTGCGCGAGCCGGAGCAGGCGCCAATGGCAAACTCAATCTGGCGCTCATCGGTACGGGTGGAGGGATCGTCAAGGCCTCCATTATTGGCGCAAAGGAAGAAAACCTCGTTGCGATCTGCGATGTCAATGAGGCCAATCTCACCATCCACGCCGATCTTAATCCGCAGATTGCTACCGCGGCAAAGTTCCGGGATTTCCGCGTGATGCTCGACAAGATGGGGCGCGAGATCGACGCCGTGGTCGTCACCACGCCCGATCACACGCATTTTGCGGCAACGATGGATGCCATGCAGCGCGGCAAACATGTGCTGACGCAGAAACCGCTCACCCACAATATCTGGCAGGCCCGCACGCTACGCAAAGCGAAGCAAAAATATGGCGTGGTGACGAACATGGGCAATCAGGGGCACACGTTTAAAGGCATCCGCGAAATGAAGGAGTGGCTCGATGCCGGCGTTCTCGGGAGCGTCCGCGAGGTGGATTCCTGGTATCCGGGGCCAACCTGGGGGAAGGGAGTTTGGAAGAAGCCAGGGACCTTTCCGCCCGCGGCGATGCCGATTCCTCCCGATCTCGACTGGCCGCTCTGGCTCGGTCCGGTGGCGGATCCCGGATACAATGCGATCTATGCGCCGGTAAGCTGGCGGGGATTTGAGCAATTCGGCACGGGTGCCATCGGGGATTTTTTCTGCCACATTTGCGATGGTCCGGTGTGGACGCTCGGACTTTACACCCCCACGGTGATCGAGGCGGAAAAGATCGACGGTCCGAATCCCGGCATGTGTCCGGATGGATCGATCATCCGCTGGGATTTTGCAGCGCGCGAAGAAATGCCTCCCTGCATTCTGCGGTGGTATGACGGAGGCAATCAGCCAGCCAAACCCGAAAAATGGTCGTGGGGCGAGATGCCGGACAAAGGTTCCTTTTTCCGGGGTTCAAAGAACACCGTGTATCTCGATAATGTTTCCAGCAACCCGCGACTGATCGATAAGGAGGAGATGAAGGCCTTCAAAAAAGCGGGCCTGCCTCCGGAAAAATATCCGCGTGTAAATGGCGGTCCGATGGCCGAATGGATTCGTGCGATCAAAGGCGAAGGCCCGGAGCCCGGTTCGAACTTCGACTATTCCTCCCGTCTCACCGAGGTGGCCTGTCTCGGCGCGCTGGCCCAGCGGTTTGGCGGACGCATCGAATGGGATTCCGAAAATCTCCGATCCCCCAACCGGCCGGAACTCGCCCCTTACATTAAAGAGCCGGTGCAAAAAGGTTGGGAATACGGTGAAGATCTCTGGAAGGCGTGATCCCTGCGGTATCGGCCGCCGCCCCTTGCTCCTGACATGAAGAAAAAGTCCCTTCGGCCCGGTGTTGTATTCTGGATTTTTTTCGGTTTCGTGGCAGCGGGAGGATTCGCCCGGGCGGATGAGAGCCCGTCCGATGCCGTTGTGACATTCGATGCGCGGGGTGCGGGGCTCCAACCGGAATATGAGACGCAGAAAAGCTGGGGCGGACGCTCCCCGGACGGTCGCATGCTGCGAGCGAATAATTACTTTCTGGAACTGGATGGGAAGCCTCTGCCGTTGGTCCTGGGAGAGATTCACCCCCAGCGTTATCCCGCCGATTACTGGGAGGAAGCCATCCTTGCCATGCAGGCCGCCGGGCTCAACGGCATCTCCATTTATGTTTTCTGGAATCAGATCGAGCCGCGCCCGGGCGAGTTCCATTTTGAGGGAAACAATAATATTCTCCGCTTTGTCGAGCTATGCGCGAAGCATGGGATGTACGTCTGGCTTCGGGTCGGCCCTTTCTGCAACGCGGAAATACTGCTCGGCGGGCTGCCTCCATGGCTTTACGGAATGCCGCTTACCGAACGCAGCAACAACCCGCTCTATCTCGATCTGGCCGGACGCTATTACGCCAGGCTCGGAGAGCAACTCAAGGGCTTGATGTGGGAGCAGGGCGGACCGGTGATAGGCATCCAACTGGAAAACGAATTAGGAGTGGCTGGCGTGGAATGGAAGCGCGTGTTTCCGCAGTACGTCGGCGACAGCGGCTTTACGGGATTAAAGGGAGCCGCGTTTACCGATCATTACCGCAACCTCAGGAAGCTGGCCGTGGCCGGTGGGCTGCGTGCCCCGTTTTACAGCTGTACAGGCTGGGGGCTTGGCGCTGACAAGCCGGTGCCTTGGGAGGAGATGATGCCCACCGAACTTGGGTACATGGGGGGTTATTATTATTTCAAAAACAAAGACAAAAACTGGCTGACGCTCTTTGATAACACGACGCATCTGTTGAAGCCGTATTGGGGGAAATGCCCGGTCGGGCTTTCGGAAATAGGGACAGGCCTGTCCCTGACACCTCTCGCGTTGAGCAAGGGACTCCTGCCTCCCGAGGTTTCCGTGTGCGCGGCCCTGACGCGCGTGGGAGCCATGCCCACCATTTTCGCTGGATATTATATGTTTCACGGCGGCAGCAATCCGGTTGATCCGACCCAGGGCTGGGCGGTCAAGGACGTTGCTCAATATCCACAGATCAATTACGATTTTCAGGCCCCCATCGGGGAGTTTGGCGACTGGCGGCCCTCGCTGTTCCATTTGCGCCCATTCAATCACTTTCTTGTTTCCTACGGCGCGGCTCTGGCTCGCACGGCAGTCGTCCATCCTGCCGATCCTGTGGTCAAATGCGACGCCGACCGGTTGCGCGCCGTTGTGCGGATGGATGGTGGCACCGGGTTTATTTTCTTCAACAATTACGGGTGCGCACTCGATCTGGCGGCGCGTTCGGACATGCATTTTAAAGTGCGGACCGACGGGGGGACCATCACGGTGCCGAGAGTGGTCCGGCTGGATATTCCAGGGAAAGCGATGGGTGTGCTGCCCATTCATCTCGATCTCGGCGGTGGCGCCCGGCTTCTCTCGGCAACGGTGCAGCCGGTCAGCCGGTTCGAGTGCGAGGGGCGCGTGTATCATATTTTTTCGCGGATGGATGAGATGCCGTGCGAGCTGGTTCTGGATCATGCCGTCAAAGTGGAATCCATCGGCCCGGATGTTTCCGAGGCGGACGCGGTGCAGCCCGACGGTGCGCGTGTATTTTCCGCAAAACCAGGGCGTGCCGCTGCCCTTGCCTTGCGTGCGCCCGACGGGACACCGGTGATGCTTGTGGTGCTCTCGCAGGAGGATGCGCGCAATCTGGCGGTATTTAAACGCAAGGAAGGAACGCTGCTGGCGCTCAGCCGGCACGAAGTCACCTCCGATGGGCGGAACCTGCGGGTGGTGGCGGATACGCCGCGCATGGAGGTGAGTATTTTTCCGCCCCTGGAGCACGTCGCCAACGCGCAGCCCGATGGTTTGTTTCAAAAGCTCTCGTTGTCGGTCCCGGAGTGTGGGAGGAAACCCGCAATTGAGAAATTTGCGCCAAACAAATGGGTGTTGAAAATGCCGGCACAGGCCTTTGATGGGCTCGACGATTTGGATCTGGATATTAGCTACGCGGGACAGGCGTGCCGCATTTTTGACATCCGGAGTGGGTTGATGGTGGCCGACCAGTTTAATCTGGGCGTGCCCTGGCGCATTGGGTTGAAGCGGTTTCGCTCGCAGCTGGCGGACAAGGGATTGTTGATTCGCGCCGAGCCCGACAAGGCGGATGTGGCTTTGCCCGGGGTGCCGGAAGTGGTGGTGGGTGCTCCTGGTGCGCAGAAGCCTGCAAAATCCGGACCTAATGCGCAGCTCGATACAGTCGGAGTTTTTCCGCAATATTCGGCGGAAATTCCCCTTAACTAAGGAGCGAAAATCCTGCGCCAAAGCATCCAAACGCATGGGAAAATGATTCCCGCAATGTTCCGGGCCACGGAAGCATTGCTGTTTGCGAAGAGACCTTTCATAAATAGTACAACCCTCCGCTCCGCCGCTGTGAAAACGATCTTTTTACTTCCCCTTTCAAGCCTTCTGTTTGTCCTTGCCGCCGCCGGGCAGGTCCAGACGGATTGGACCGGCGCCGCCGACTCGCGCTGGAACAACCCGGCCAACTGGACTGCTGGAGTGCCCGAGAGCCGCACGACGGTCGTCCGGTTTACCGATGCCGGAAAAAGCAGGGAAGTCGTGGTGGAAGGATCCTCCACTTTCCAGCAGCTCGTTTTTCAAGGCCACGGCAAGATGCCGTATATTTTAACTGGAGGTGCTTTGGTGCTGGATCGAACCAGCGAAGGCAACTGTCTACAGGATGCGTCCACGCGGGATAATACGATCCATAGTGATATCGAAATTAAGAACGCCGCGGGGAATCGTACCCCCTCCATGATTTCGAAATGGAAGGCGTCGGGGGTCTTGCTTCTGAGCGGGACGGTGACGACATCGACGGTAACATTTTTCGCCGCACGCGACGGGGGAAATCTCGTCATTGATGGGGATCTGGTAGGTGCGGAGGATCCCGAGTCCGGCGCGTTCAATCAGCATTTTATGGCCATGGAGGATGGTGCCATTACCATTCAGGGATCGGGTGTTTCCTCCAACACGGGAAGCGGAACGGTTATCATTTGCCTGGGAGATCACCGGAGTGGCGGCATGTTGAATCTTAACCGCACGGCCGCCATCGCGGGCGGGATGATTTTGATGATCAATCCCGAGACCGCCAGCCTCTCCGCCATCAATCTGGGAGCGGACAACGCGATAGTCAACGATCCCGGCAAGCTCCGAATCCAGACGGCTGCCGACGGGCAATCGGTGGTTCTGAATACCCACGGCCACGCGCTCGATCTCAGCAATAAGTCGTTGGGATTATTTCCCTTTGGCAGTGCCTCCGCGATTTTCAAGCTGGATCTGGGAGAGGAGGATTCCCAGGTGCGCTTTGCCAGCAGCGAGACTGAGCACTGGCGGGGCACCCTGGCGATTCTCAACTTTACGAAAGGGCGCGACACGATCCGGTTTGGTGAGGATGATCTTGGGCTGACTGCTGACCAGCTTGCGTGCATAACCATCAATGGCGGGAGTGGCGTGGGGATCGATGCGCAGGGTTTTTTAGTTCCTCCGGAGCCTTAGATTTTGCCGGTATGAAATTGCACAACGCAACGGCGGAAATTTTTGTTCCCGATGGCAAGGCGACGGAGGAAGTGCTCGGGCGGATGACCCATCTGGGCATTGGCGCGCATCAGGACGACCTGGAATTTATGGCATTTCACGGCATTCTGGATTGCCATGCCGATGCCACGAAATGGTTTGGCGGGGTGACCTGCACCGACGGCTCCGGCAGCTCCCGCACGGGTGCTTATGCGGATTGCACGGATGCGGAGATGATGGCCATTCGCCGCCGCGAGCAGAACGCAGCGGCGGTGCTCGGCCGCTATGGAGTGATGATCCAGCTCGATTACCCGAGCCGTGTGGTTCGGAATCCGGGCGACTCCGCTCTCAAACACGATCTCGGGAAAATCCTCGCCGCCACGCAGCCGGAAGTTGTCTACACCCATAACCCGGCGGATAAACACGAGACGCACATCGGCGTCCTTATCGCCGCGCTGCAGGCGATGCGCGAGCTGCCGCCCGGCCAGCGTCCGCGGCGGGTCATCGGCTGCGAGGTGTGGCGCGATCTCGACTGGCTGCCGGATGCGGACAAGGTATTGATGGATGTCACCGGGGGAGACGAGCTGGCTGGCGCGCTCAATGCCGTGTTTGATTCGCAAATCGCCGGTGGCAAACGCTACGACCGCGCCATCGCCGGCCGCCGGGCGGCGAACGCGACCTTTTGCCATTCCCACCTCACGGATAAAACCACGCAGCTTATTTTTGGGATGGACCTCACGCCATTGGTGGCGGACGCGTCCGTGGACATTGCCGGCTATGCGTGCGCTTTCGTGGAAAAATTCCGGACGGACGTGGCGCAAAAACTAGCGAACCGGCTGGGCTGGGACTGATGGAAGTCATCATCCAACCGAGCGCGGAAGCCGTGGCGAAGATCGCCGCCCGCATGCTCGCCCGCCAGTTGCTGGAAAATCCCGCCTCCGTGCTCGGGCTGGCCACCGGCAGCACGCCATTATTGCTCTACCGCGAGTTGATTGCGATGCGGCTCGACTGGAGCCGGGTGACGACTTTCAACCTCGATGAATACGTCGGGCTGCCACGCACGCATGCCCAGTCCTACCACAGCTTCATGTGGAAAAACCTGTTCAGGCACATCAACATCGCCAGGGAAAATATCCACATTCCTGATGGCATGGCGGAGGATATCCCAAAATGCTGCGCGGACTATGAGCGGCGGATTCGCGATGCGGGAGGCATTGATCTCCAGGTGCTCGGCATCGGGACGGATGGCCACATTGGCTTTAACGAACCGACTTCGTCTTTGGCTTCGCGCACACGCATCAAGACGCTTGCGGAACGAACCCGCAGGGACAATGCACGATTTTTTGGCAGCGAAGACGCGGTGCCGCGGCATGTCATTACGATGGGCATCGGCACGATCATGGAAGCGCGGCTGAATTTGCTGCTGGCCTTCGGCGAAAACAAAGCCCGCGCCATCGCGGAGGCCGTGGAAGGGCCGGTTTCCTCTGCCCATCCGGCGTCGATGCTCCAGATGCACCCCGTGGTGAAAGTGTGCCTGGATGAAGCCGCCGCATCACGGCTCCAGAGGATCGATTATTACCGCTGGGTGTACGCGAACAAACCTGCATGGCAGGCGATCTAATTCCGTCCCGACCGATGCACGCCTCCCCATCCCTAAAACCTCCCGCCGTGTGCAGCTGGTCGCTTCAAGCCCGTGATCCGCGGGATCTGGCCGCGAAATTGCGTTTGACCGGCATTACCCGCGTCCAGCTTGCGCTCGATCCTTTGCGCGAAACCCCCTCCATCTGGAGAGACGCCGGAGAGGTGCTTCGCCAGCACGGCGTGGAGATGGTCTCCGGTATGTTCGGCTGCGTGGGCGAGGATTATGCGACACTGGAGTCGATCCGGCGCACCGGGGGCATCGCGCCGGATGCGACCTGGGAGAAAAATCTGGAAAATATCCGTGCCACGGCGAGGCTTGCGGCTCGGATGGAGCTGGGGCTGGTCACGTTTCACGCCGGGTTTTTGCCACATGACGAAGCAGACCCGGACTTTGCAAAAATGCTCGGACGCCTGGCGGTGGTGGCCTCGGTTTTTGCGGAGAAAAATATCGCGCTGGGCCTGGAAACCGGCCAGGAAACCGCGCCCTCGCTGGCGGTATTGTTGCAAAAGCTGGGTCGCACGGACGTGGGCGTCAACTTCGATCCCGCGAACATGATTCTTTACGGCAGGGGCGATCCGGTCGAAGCCGTGGGCACTCTCGGGCCGTGGATTCGGCAGGTGCATCTCAAGGATGCCACCCGGGCCGCCTCGCCGGGCGCCTGGGGCGAGGAAGTGCGCGTGGGCACCGGGCAGGTGGACTGGCCGGGCTTTTTCCGTGCGTTGCAGGAGGTTCATTTTTCCGGCAATTTTGTGATCGAACGGGAAGCGGGCACCCGGCGCATCGCGGATATTTGCGCGGCGCGCGAGGTTTTCGAGAGGCTGAACGGCTGAGATGTCCACGCCATCCCCATCTGGAAGACAGGTAAACGTGGCTGTTGTCGGCCTGGGATTCATGGGCATGACCCATCTTCGCGCCCATCTCGACAACCCGGCCTCCCGGGTCATTGCCGTGTGCGGAGCGTCCCGCATGCCGGTGGATGGCGTATTGTCCAGTGTCGCGGGCAATATTAAACAATCCGACGGCATTCGCCTCGGTTCGGAAGTGCAGGTCTTCCGCCAGTTTGCGGATTTGCTGGCCGATCCCGGGGTGGAAGTGATCGACCTTTGCACGCCGACGTCCCTGCATTCGGAGCAGGCCATCGCCGCACTGCGGGCGGGCAAACACGTCCTTTGCGAAAAGCCGCTGGCGCGCACCTCGGCGGAAGCGAGGGACATTTTGAAAGTGGCCGAAACCTCGCCAGGGATGCTGATGCCCGCGATGTGCATGCGGTTCTGGCCGGGCTGGGCCTGGCTGCGGCAGGTGGTGAAAGAGCAGCCATACGGCAGAGTCCTCGCGGCGCGGTTCCGCCGCGTCTCCGAAATGCCCCGGTGGACAGGGAGTCGCGGACACCCGGGCGGGGCGTTGTTTGACCTGCATATTCACGATAGCGATTTTGTGAATTTTCTCTTCGGCCGCCCGGCGGGTGTTTTTTCGAGCGGGGTTACAAGCGCGGAGGGTGAGATCAACCATGTCGTGACGCAGTACGATTTTCCGGGTGGTCCCGTGGTTTATGCCGAGGGCAGCTGGTTGCTGGCGGGAGGTTTTCATATGTCACATACGCTGCATTGCGAGCGGGCCACGCTGGACTTCGACCTGGCGCGTGGCGCGGAGGCGTTGCACGTCCTTGAGGAAGGGCGCGATTTGCGAGTGCTGCAGTTGAACGGCGCGGATGGCTATGGCGCGGAGGTGCGCTATTTTGTGGACTGCGTGGCGAACGGGCAGAGTCCGCAAATCGTGACACCGCGGGATGGCGTGGCTGCACTGGAGATTTGCGAGGCAGAGGAAGCGTCCATCCGCACCGGCCGGCCGGTCAGCCTGAGCTGATCAGTCGAGCGGTTTGATGGAAATGTTGCGAAACATCACGGGATCGTTGTGCCCGGCGAATCCGAAGTGGCCGCGGGTGCGGTCCTTGCCGGGATGCGGCTTGTTGTGCATGAAGTCCGTGACCTTGCTGAGATCGGCGTCGAGAATCTCCGTCCCATTGAGTTCCACCTTGATGGTAGAACCTTTGACGGTGACCGCTTCGTAGTTCCATTCGCCGGTGGGATGGAGGTAGCCGCGCCGGGCGCCGGCCATGCCGTAGGCCGATCCGTGGACCTGCCGGGGATCGATCTTCGCGTATTTCGGATTTTCGGTGTCGAGCACCTGGCACTCACACATGCCATCCCACGCGGGATTGCCCTTGCCGGGGTAGCGGATGGCGAGGCCGTTGTTTCCTCCGGGGGGCAGTTTGAATTCGAGCCGCACGATGAAGTTGGAAAATTCCTCATCGGTGTAAATCGCCCCGCCTTTTCCGGCTTTGCAGACCAGAGCGCTGTCCCGCACTTCGTAATTCTCGACCGGTCCGGCCCAACCGGTGAAATCCCTGCCGTTGAACACCGGCTTGAATCCGGCGGGATCGCTGCCGCGCAGAAGCGTGTTGGCTTCCTCGCTTCCGATTTCGCGGAGGAAGACATTGCGCCAGCGGATTTCGCCGCCATGTGTCTGGAGCTGGATCGGTCCCCTGGGTGGCACGGGCTGGCCGGGAGCGAAGGGGTTTTCGAGCACGGCGCCGTCCACGGTTGGCTGGCCGTTGAGCCATACCCACACGCGCGAACCAGCCATCAGGATGCGGAGCTGGTTCCATTCGCCAAATGGCTTGTCCGCTTTCACCAGCGGGTTTTTTCCAGGAGAGCCGGGAGCGTTGTTCCAAAGGCCGCCGGAGCCTTTGTCAGCGCCGAGATGGAATTTTGCCTCCTCGGTGGAATCCCAGATTTGCACTTGTGGACAACCGCGCAGATAGATCCCGCTGTCGGCTAGAGGCACGGTTTTGTAATCCACGAGCAGCTCAAAATCGCCGTAGTCCTTATCCGTGGTAAGAAAGAGCCCCTTGCCATCGCTGACCAGCTCCCTGTTCTGGACCGACCAGTGCCGCCGGAGGGCGTCGAGACTGGCGGTCTGTTTTCTCCGGAGATCCTCCGGAGGCAGCGCCATGCTTTTAAGCGGGTCTTCGGGACCGGCACCCCACCAGCCAGCGAGGTCGATGCCGTTGAAAAGCGCGGTGAATCCGGGCGGCGGAGCGTGGGTTGCATCGGAGGGATGGGGCGTCACCTGAGCGATGGCCAGAACGGGGAGAAGCACGGCAGCGAGCAGCGCAAAGGGAAGGACGGGAAGGTTCACGGGATGGATGTTTGATGGGTAATAGCCGCCAAAAAGGGAGAGGCACAGCAACCGTGCATCCATAGCTCGGTTCGGAGACCGTTTGAAATGACAAACGCTACACGCAGCCACCGCGAAGGAAGAGCGGTCTTTACGGTGGAAAATGAGAGCATTGCAAAAGGCGAATCGCCTTGCGTCTGCATGCTCGGGGAACGAGAATGAGCGCGAATTTTCCCCTTAACTTAAATATGAATTCCTCATCTCCCTTTCGGAAAAAGCTCGCCATCTATTTTATCGGATTCACCGCCGCGCTGGCCGGCCTGCTTTTTGGTCTGGATATTGGAGTGATCTCGGGTGCCGAAGGGTTCATCCAAAAAGACTTTGGCATCCCTGATCGGATGATTGAATTGATTGTGAGTGCGCTGCTATGGGGTGCGGTGCTTGGGGCGCTGATGAGCAGTTATTTTTCCGCGCATTTTGGCCGGAGGAAAACGATTCTGATGAGTGCGATCGTTTTTGTGTTTGGGTCAGTGGCCTGTGCGATCGCGCCGAACGAGTATGTGTTGCTGGGGGCGCGGCTTTTCCTTGGGCTGGCGGTGGGCATGGCGTCGTTTACGGCGCCGTTGTATCTCTCGGAGGTATCCCCGCAGGCGGTGCGCGGCGGGATGATCTCGATGTATCAGCTTATGATTACGATCGGGATCGTGCTCGCGTTTCTTAGCAATGCCTGGCTGGCCTCGTACGCAAATATCGGCGGCGTGGTGGGCGGGCATTGGCGGTGGATGCTGGGAGTGATCGCCTTTCCGGCGGCAGGCATGTTTATCGGAGTGCTGTTTTTGCCGGAGAGCCCGCGCTGGCTGTGCTTAAAAGGGCTTCATGATCGGGCGGTGGGTGTGTTTCGCCGGTTGCATCTGGATGATGCCGAGATTGCGGCGGAGGTGGCTGAAATCGAGGACAGCTTGAAGGTGAAGCAGAATGGCTTCGCGTTCTTTCGCGAGAATGCGCTGTTTCGCAAGGCGGTGTATCTGGGCATTGGGTTGCAGATCATCCAGCAACTTACGGGCATCAACGTCATCATGTATTACGCGCCCAGGATTTTTAACATCGCGGGCTTTACGAGCACGCTGGACCAGATGTGGGGTACGGTGATCGTGGGGGTGACTAATGTGCTGGCGACCTTTATCGCGATTGCCTTTGTGGACAAACTCGGGCGCAAGCCGATCATGTACGCCGGGTTTGTGACGATGGGCGTGGCGATGGTGGTGGTGGGCGTGCTTTTTAATATTGGCGTGGAGGCTAATAAGGCGCTCGCGTTCCCGGCGATCGGGGCGTTGCTGATCTTTATCATCGGATTCGCAATGAGTGCAGGCCCCATTATCTGGGTGATCTGCTCGGAGATTTATCCGCTGGCAGGCCGTGATTTTGGCGTGATGTGCAGTACGGGCACCAACTGGGTGACCAATGCGATCGTGGGTATGACATTCCTCACGATGCTAAGCACGCTGGGGAACGGGAATACATTCATTCTCTACGGTGCGCTGAATGTGATCTTTATCGTGGTGTTTATGCTCTTCGTTCCGGAAACCAAGGGCGTTCGACTGGAGCAGATCGAGAAGCATCTGCTTTCGGGCGTGCCGCTGCGCAAGATCGGTCGCTAAAAATCCGAAAACGGAAAGCGTCCAGCCATCGCGTGGTTTGCCAGGCCGGATGGAGCCTCCTTGGAGGCCTGCCCGGTCTGCGTACATGCGATTTATCCGGCTCTATCGAAAGGGGTATTAGCTAATTGGCGGATGCGGGAGGTGCGCAGGAGGGTGGTGCCGCGCTTGACGTTGGACGGGTAAAGTGATTTTTGGACGCCGGATGCCGGCGCCCGCCAATTTATTCGGATCGATCGTTTTTGGAGCGATCGGGCTGGCGGCGTTTGTTTACGGGAAGAAGTCCGGGGCGTTCAAGCCGATGCTTATTGGTGTTTTGCTGATGGCGTATCCTTATTTTGTTTCGGAGACATGGTTGCTCTATCTGGCCGGGGCTGGATTGACGGCGGCGCTCTTTCTTTTTCGGGATTAGAAACTGGCGGCGGAATGCGAGGCCGGTTGGGGGATGGGATCGGTGGACTTTTGAGGACGCTGGCGCTGTCTTGTCTGGATTCCGGCGCGTAAGCGGGCATGATCGGGGGTGCGGAATTTTATGTCCAAAATCTCTCCCATTCACTTCGCGGTCGTTGGCCTGGGCTGGCCGGGCCAGGAACATTCGGCGGCCATTCTGCGGACGCGCTCCGCGGTGTTGCACGCGGCGGTCGACGCGGATGCGGAGCGGCTGAAAGCCTTTGTGGACAGGTTTCCGGTGCGTGTGGCGTATTCGAGTTACGAAGCGGCGCTGGCGGACCCCGTGGTGGATGCGGTGGTGCTTTGTTTGCCGAATTTTTTGCATTACCCGGCTTCGCTGGCGGCGCTGCGGGCGGGGAAGCATGTGTTGTGTGAGAAGCCGCCGACGCTGACGGCGCGAGAAATGGCGCGGCTGAAGAAGGAGGCGGATGCACGGGGACTGACGTATGCGTTTGGGCGGCAGATGCGCTTCGAGGGAGGGATGATGGAGGCGCGCAAACTGGTGCGGACGGGGAAGCTGGGGGAGATTTATTATGCGCGGACGACGTGGTTGCGGCAGCGGGGGATTCCGATCGGGATCGGCGGCTGGTTTCTGGACCGCAAGCGTGCGGGAGGCGGAGTGGTGATCGACCTCGGGGTGCATGCGCTCGACAATGCGTGGTATCTGATGGGTTCTCCGCGGCCGGTGTCGGTGAGTGGCCGGGTGTTTCAAAAATTTGGCGGGCTGGTGCCGGATTCCATCCACTACGACGTGGATGATGGCGGCTTTGCCTTCATTCGGTTTGAGACCGGGCAGGTGCTAAGTCTGGAAACGACGTGGGCGGCGAATCTGCCGGAATCTGTGGCACAGGGAGGGAATGGCACGGTGAATTGCCTGCTCTTTGGCACGAAGGCGGGGTTGCAATTGCATCCGCTGCGGATTTTCGAGGGGAAAGGCGGGCAGGTGGAGGAGCGTGAGGTCGCCGTGAAGGAGACGGATCGGTTTGCGCTGCAACTAAAGGATTTTATGCGGGCCATCCGGACCGGGGAGCCGCCGACGAGCGATGCAACGCATGCGCTGTGGCTCATGCAGATGCTGGATGCAATTTACAAGTCAAGCCAGACGGGGCGGGAAGTGCAGTTGGGGCGTGGGAAGTGAGGAGAAGGTTCTTTCGAGAGCCCTCCCAGAGGCAAAGTGATGGCTGTAAAAGAATACCGGGAAGCCAGAAGGAAATGGCGCTGCGCGGCAGGCGCCTCAGGCATTTAGAGCGGCTAAAAAAATTCTATAGCCGCTGCTTTCCGGCGGCGAGAGCCGCAGGGCTGCGTCAGCAGTTCGGGCAGTGTGTTTTCACACAGCCGCTTCACTGCCACCACACCCCTGCAACCCTCGGCGCTCGCAAATCAGCGGCCACATTATTATTTAAACCGCTCTAATTTTTTGCAGGCAGAGCGGTCCAGGCGCCATCGTGCCGGCTGCTCTCGACGCAGGCCTCGATGAAGGCGATGCCGGCCCAGCCGTCCTCGACGCTGGCGTATTTGCTGCCGTCGCAGGAGAAGGGTTCGCCGGCTTTCCATTTGCGCACGTCGGCTTCGAAGCTGCGGTGCAGGCGGGCGAAGGCGTCGTGAAAGCCTTCGGGGTGGCCGGAGGGGATGGTGGGTTCGGCCATGAGGTCGGCGGGCAGGTCGGTGGGCAGGAATCCGTCGCCGCCTGTGATGCCGCCGCGCCAGTACACGCGGTCGGGCTGGTTCGGGAGATGGATGGTGATGCTTTCGGGTTCTTCCTGCCGCCAGCGGAGCGTGCCTTTTGTGCCGGCGACGAGGAGGCCGAGGTCGTTTTTGAGGCCGATGCAGATTTGCGAGGCGCGCACGAGGGCTTTGCCGCCGTTGCTTAGTTTGCAATAGGTCGTGAAGTGGTCGTCGAGCACGCGGCCTTCGACGAAGGATTCCATCTGCGTGGAAACCTGCGTGACATCCAGGCCGGTGACGTAGCGAAGCTGCATCAGCGCGTGCGTGCCGATGTCGCCTCCGCAGCCGGAGCCGCCGGCGCGTTTTGGGTCCTGCCGCCAGGTGGCCTGCTGCTGACCGGTGGCTTCGAGTTTTGTGGCCAGCCAGCCCTGGAGGTAATAGCTGTCGACC
>Ga0351889_10210_pt1 | contig 18863 bp, 13 predicted proteins | sample TotcelFGM3001M14_FD_206767 | JGI IMG/M metagenome (GOLD analysis project Ga0351889, IMG submission 206767) | Enriched cells from coal bed in the Powder River Basin, Montana, United States - Total cells FGM rep3 HSBNCT.FGM.300.1.M14 ...
GCGAAGAATCTCTGTTTTTAGCCGCCGAGATTCGTAACGAAGCTACGCTCCGTTCAGAATGACAAAAATTATTCTGCATCTTTAGACTGCAACTTCGTATCAGGCGCCCGGCGGCCAGATTTATCCGCCCTGACCAAAAGCCTATTCCCAGGAGTCTTCGATCTGGGTGAGGACCGCCAGTTTGACGGCCTGGACCTTGCGGTAGACCTGGTCCGGGGCCCGGAGCCGCGCTTCCACGGTGAGGAGATCCTCCTCGATGGAAATGCCGAACAGGCGCTCGTTTTCCTGGAGATACGGCAGGATGAGGTCCCAGTCGGCCGCGGTCAGCGACACGATCTCGCCGCCGTTCAACTGCTCCTCCACCACCTGCTGATAGGGGTCGCGGATGAAGATGGCGCCCCCCGAGGCCAGGGAGAAGAGGTTGCCTCCGGGGTAGGGGGTGCGCTGGGAGCGGATGCGGCCCCGGGAGTCGAACTCCAGGCCGTTGACGATGATAAAGCCGCCGCCGGCATGGGGGTTGCCGGCCATGAAGGATTCGGCCAAAAAGTCCAGGGCGGTGCCGTTGATTACCACCCGGGGGCGGCCCACCGCATTGATGAAGGGCCGGCCGGCGGCATTGCCCAGGACGTAGACGTCCCCGCCCTTGGCCCCGTACATGAAGGTCTGACCCACGTCGCCATGGACCACCAGTTTGCCCCGCTTCATGATCTGGCCCAGCTGGTCCTGGGCGTTGCCGTGGATGGTGACGGACATGCCGTCGATGCCCGAGGCCAGGTAGTCGCCGGTGCTGCCGTAGGCGTCGATCTTGACCTCATCGGTGTCGGGCCCGAAGCCGCAGCCGAGGAAACGCTGGCCCTTGTAGCCGTAGGTCAGGAATTGCCTCCACCCGAGTTCGAAGGCCCGGCACAGGAAACGGGCGTCGCAGCCGTCGCCTTCCGGGGGGAACCCGGCGGCGTTAAGCACCAGCACCGCGTCGTCCCGGGACGGGGCCGCCAGGCGCTTCCGGGTCTCAAAATCGACCCAGCGGTAGCGGCTGACGTGCGCTTTGCCCATCCGGGGGGTGGCCTGAAAGATCTCGGTCAAGGCCTCCATAAGCAGGCGCAGCAAGTGGCTGCGTTTCTTGTCGCCGGCATCGTAGCGCCGGTCTAGGAGAAGGGTGAGGCCGTTGATGGCCGCAGCCTTGGGGCCGTCGCCGCCAGCAGCTTGGGCCGCGGTCACCGCCAGCGCTTCCCGGAAACTGGCATAGGACCAGATGGGGACGTGTCCTTTGATCCAGGCGAAGAGTTTCTTGCCGCTGACGTCCTCCAGGTGGGACTTGATCAACCGGCTTAATTCCGAATCTTCATTGATGGTAATATCCAACCGGGTACCGCCCCAGGGACGCTGGTGCCAGGGCACGGTCTTGGGCTTGCCGAACTTATCGTGGCAGGTGAGGACCCGCTGGCCGTTCTTGCCTTCCAGGGAGAAGATAAAGGAGCCGCCGTCGGTGGCGCTGCCGCCCCGGGCGTTCCAATAGAGGTCGGCCACGGGGCAGAACCGGGGGTCCTCCGCCGCCAGGCTCTCCAGGGTGGCGTCGATGGCCTGCTTTTCGGAGCAGACCAGGCCGATCTGCACCTCGCCGTCTTGCAGGGCGAAGACCTGGGGCCGGAGCATGGAGGTGTCGGTGATGCCGATAAGTTCGAAGCGGTTTTTGTCCGGGTCGTTCCGGGCGATGATGAAGAACCAGGGGCCGTCGGGGGAGCCGTGGATGTTGGTGGTCTGGAGATGCCGGTAAATCCGCTGGCGCTCCGGCTCCAGGAGGTCGAAATCCCGCTCGGTGGTGGGGGCCATGGACTCGATGACGTATTCCAGGGGGAAGCCGTAGAGCCGGTGCCACAGGTCGAAGGTCAGGACCGCCACCTCGGTGTCCGTGAGGAACTGGGGATAGAAGTGGCGCTGGCTCAGGTATTCGCTGACCGAAAAGTAATTGGCAAAGTCGCCGTTGTGCACCAGGGCGGTGTTCAGGGCCGCGAAGGGGTGGGCGCCGCCGGGGTGCCAGACCCGTCCCCGGGTGGGATAGCGCTGGTGGGCGATCCAGACGTGGGCCTTAAAATCCAGGAGATCGTAATAGAGGGCGGCTTCTTCGGCGTAGCCCACGATCTTGAGGATCATGAGGTTGCGCCCCTGGGAGAGCACAAAGGCCTTTTTCTCCCCGAGAGAGGCATAATAGGTCTCATTGAGCTTGTAGCAGTTTTGGGCCACAAACTCGTCTTCCACCTTGCGCCCGGGGACGTGGTAGAGCTTGTGCTTCTGGATGAAATGCTGCAGCACCTCGGGCTTCACGCGGACGAAGTATTGCCAGACCTCGGGTGGTTTGACCATCAGGCCGGGCAAATCCCGCCAGTCGTCAATGGTGGGCTGGCGCCGGGCGTGCTCCACCCGGAAGACCTCGGCGATGAACCGGGCCTCCACCGTGGGCCGGGCCTCGGCGTCCAGGTAGGCGATCTGAATCAGGTAATCATCGTCCAGGATTTGCTGGGAAACCCCTAAGGTGTCGGCAGAAAGGCCCACCGCGGCGATGCCGCCGCCCTTGCCGTTGCCCCGGTTGTGCATCTGCACCGAAGGCTGGAAGATGTGGCGGCCGGCCACCGGGATGCTGCAGGCAAAACCGGTGACCCCGCAGCCGCCTTCTTCGTCGGCCTTATAAACCCGGCCCGAAGGAAAGGGGGAGGTAAAATCGCGGCGGGTGTCGAGCAGGGCGAGGCCGGGGTGGGTAAGATTATTGGTGCTTTTCATAATTGTTCACCGATATAGTTCAAAGTTCAAGGTTCAAAGTTCAAAGTTATTGTGCTCAACAGATGTTCAGTTATTCATTGAAATTTGCTGCCCTTCTTATCAGAGGTTTTCAGATATCGCAGAAAACCCGCGAGCACTCGGGAGGTCTCGTCAGCCAGAGTGCGTATCCGTTGAAATTGTTCCAAGGATGTCAGGTCGGTATCCAAGGCGACATAGATCAACGCTTTCACTTCCCCCGCCGAACCTTTGGCCGTGGCCAGGAATTGTCGGAATTCCTTATTGCCCTCGCGTTCGAAGCCTTCGGCAATATTAGCCATGATCGACACTGCGGCCCGGCGAAGCTGATCCCTCAGGGAAAAATCAGTAGCAAGTTTTCCTTGGGCGGTGACTTCATAAATAATTTTGGTAAGCTCCCGAGCTTTTTTCCAAGCCTCAATGTCCTCAAAACGCTCAATTTTAGCCATGATAGGTTCAAAGTTCAAAGTTCAAGGTTCAAGGTTCAAAGCTTTTAGCCATCAGCAACCACAGCTAACGACTTGAAATCTTGATTATTTATGATTCTATCATTTCGAGGGAAATATTTCCTTCAGCTAATAGTCTTAGAATCAAACTGAAAGAGTGTTTTCCTAAATACCACATTCCCGCATTTATTAGAGCAGAGTTTACGGGACCCCCACCATGTAGAACCAACCAATCTTCCGTCGGTAGTTGTCGATCAGAATCTTGCTCATCACGGAGTGATTCGACGACCTGACTAACCCAGGTATCTATGGGCTGTAATTCTATGGAATCCTTCGAAGATAGTTCACAATTGAACAGGAATATAACATCTCGCAGGTAGAAGGCAGAAGTCTTTGGGCCAACTCCCCAGATTAGCTTAAGCTCTTCACGGTGTTCTCTAATACGACCGGCTTCTATCTCAGCAATACTATGGTTTACTATGTTAAAATCAGAAATATTGCTTATATATTTCAGAACATCAAGAACCATCTCACGGTCTCGTTGCTTGCCCATGCTATTATCGAATTTCTGCCATAAGGGGCTATTTTCAATATTAAACTTTTCCCAATCAGCAGTTAAAGGAATATAACCTCCTTGCACCAAAGCTTCCAATTTATTTATAGAATCAGGTAAAAAATATGAGTCTAAGCATTCCTGCATTTTTCCAAGATATCGCTCAGAAAGAGAATCATTGCGCCCCTGCATATATAGCTTCGACAAGAGGAACTTAAATGCATAGTACCAATTTGAACGCAGTTGAGAAGGGTCCGATCCTTCTTCAAGGAGAAATTCTCGAATATACCTCCGTCCCATTCTTTCTAGTGCGCTTAAAACTCTTACGACCCTTTCACTCATTCTAAAATACCATTAATCATTTTTGGTCCATAGGGCGGACCACGCATGCCGGTCTCAGGCGGCCGCAGGCCGCCCTATAACCTTGAACTTTGAACCTTGAACTTTCAACTCTTCCGCCGCAGATCATCGTCCACCGGGCGGTCGAAGTAGTCCAGGTGGGCCAGGACGTCGGTGCGGCCTACCAGTTCCCGGATGCTTCGGAGGCCCAGGCGGCGCAAGATTTCCTTCAGCTGCCAGGTCCAGGAGTAATACAGGTTGCTGATGCGGTTGGTGCCCCACTGGACGGTCATCAGGTCCACCAACTCGGGGTCGGTGGTGGCGATGCCCCGGGCGCAGCCCCGGCCGGACTCGCAGTTGTGGCAGCGCAGGCATTCCAGGGCCACCAGGTCGGCGGTGCCGATCTGGACCCCGTCGGCCCCCAGGGCGATGGCCTTGGCGATGTCGTAGGCGGTGCGGATGCCCCCGGAGGCGATGAGGGTGACGTGGTCCCGGATGCCTTCGGCCCTGAGGAACTGGTGCACCTTGGGGATGGCGTACTCCACCGGCATGGCGATGTTCTTCTTGGCGATGTCCGGGGCGGCGCCGGTGCCGCCGTAGCTGCCGTCCAACTGGACCACGTGGGCGCCGGCGTAATAGCTGCCCACGGCCACCATGTCGACGTCGGTGGGGGTGGACACCTTGACGGACACCAAGGCCCGGGGATTGATCTCCTTGATCCAGTCGATGTGCTTCTTGTGGTCTTCCACGGAGTAGACGCTGTGGAAGGGGAAGGGCGAAAACAGGGAACTGCCCGGCACCGATTCCCGCATGCGGGCCACTGAGGGGGTGACCTTTTCCCCCAGGAGGTGGCCGCCCAGGCCGGGTTTGGCCCCCTGGGCGTACTTGAATTCCACCATCCGCACCCGCTGGATGGTCTCCTCCCGCACCCCGAAGAGGCCGGTGGCGATCTGGGTGACGATATTATCGTCATAGGGGTAGAGCGCCTCCGGGTAGCCGCCTTCCCCGGTGCTCACCATGGTGTTGAAGCGGATGGCGGCCTGGACCCGGGAGATGATGGTGTTGATGGACACCGAGCCGAAGGACATGCCGCCGCCGTACCAGGGGACCGCCAGCTTGATTTGGGGCCGGCCGTCTCCCCGGCGGTTGATTTCCACCTCCAGGGAGATGTCGTCGTGGCTCAACTGGAAGTCGGGCCGGGCCTTGGGAAACAGGAAGCGCAGCTTGTCGAAACCGCCGCCGGAGTCGCCCAGGCGGTAGTCCAGGTCGATGTAGGGCAACTCCCCCGTTTCGGCCTGCCACCAGTTGGCCAGGAGCAGCTCCGGGGTCCAGCGGCTGTCGCCCAGGGTGCTGAAAACCGGGTGGATGCTAACCCGCAGGGCCTGACCAGGGCACTGCTTGACGCAGTAAAATTCATTGTTTTGGCAGGCCGTACCCAGGCAGCGATAACTCTTGGGACGCCGGAGGTAATTGCCGGCCTTGGCGTGGACCCCGTAGGGGCAGACCTCGACGCAGCGGCCGCACTTGATGCACCTTTTTTCGTCGCGCCAGACCCGGTACTTGCTCAAGGCATTCTTAAACCGGGATGGGGTGGGAACGGGCTCCCAGGGCTGCGTGACTGTCTCAAAGGGGATAACTTTTTTGGGTTGTGCCATCTTTATATATCTCTTAAAGGTCGCTTTTGGTTTTTAGTTTTTGGTTTTTAGTTTTTTGTTAAAAAGCTGAGGTTTTTGGTTGTAAATTCATAAGTGTTCGGCTTGATGTTTCTATTGATTTTGTCGCTTTTACCAAAAACCCAGAACCAAAAACCAAAAACCGCCTCACTCTCCCACCCGCCGGCTCACCCCTTCGGGGCGGGCAAACAGGGGCGCGAAGATCTCTTTATCCAGGTCTTCCTTAAACATGGCCCGGCCGACTTCGCCCCGGAGGCGGCGCACCTCCCGCATGCCCATGGCCCCGAGGATTTCCAGGAGCTGGTTGTTCCAGGCGCCCACCAGGTTTACCATACGCTGGGCCCCCCGCTTGACGGGGAGTTTATCCATTTCAATGGGGCAGGTGTCGCCCTGACCGTGCTGGCAGTTTCGGCAGAGGCGGCATTCCAGGGCCAGCAGCAGGGGGATATCGACGATGATGCCGTCGAGGCCGCAGATGATGGCCTTGGCCACGTGCTCCGCCAGGGCGATGCCGCCGCTGGCCAGCAAAGTGACTGCGTCCCGCATCTGGTGCTCCACCAGTTTGAGGTGGGTGCGGCGGATCATATCCTTGAGATGGACCTCGCCGGCGTCTCCCAGCCCCCGGGCCTGTTCAGTGGCCACCAGGCGGATTACCCCGGCCCCGGCCGCCGCCAGGGCCGCTACCCGGTCCGGGGCCTGGAGGTCGCCGGGCACCATGATCCAGACGAGCAGTTGGGGATAACGCTGCTTGACGGCCTCCATGAGGCTGATGACCTCGGGGTGGTCCGTGAGCTCTATGGCCCGAACCTTGGACAGGAGCGGGTCATCCAGGTCCACCTGGCCGACGGGGAATTGCGGCACCAGAAAGTGAGCTGCGTCCGCAAGGTCGGGGCTGACGGCGTCCCGAGCGATAAGTGCCACGGTGTCGAGAGTCTGGGCCGCAGCGGCGAGAATCTGCCGCAGGCGCAGCGGGTTGGCCCCCAGGGGCGGTTCCGCCAGGACCACGGGCAAGGGGAGTTCCATCAGGGACGGCGGCTCGAACAACAGATGGCCCGCCTCGTCAAAGACCAGGAACATGGGCTTGCGGCCCAGGTCGATGGCGGTGCTGATGTATTCCCGGCCATGAATGCCGTCCCGGGTGGGCCGGACGATCTCCGACATGTCGGTCCACAGGGAGTCGAAGCCCTCGCCGGCGAAGACGCCGCCGTAACCGGCGCCGGAGACCGGAATCTTGCCGGTTTCCGCCTGGTACCAGGTGGTGCCGATGATCTCCGGGGTGTAGTAGTCGTCGCCCAACTGACGGTATTGGGGGTTCATGGCCTTGAAGACCAGTTCCCGGGGGCAACCCTGGACACAGCGGTAGCAGCTCCGGCACATTTCGTCGATGGTGTCTACGAACTGCTTCCGGTCGAAATCCCGCTTCTTGTAGGCGTCCACCGGGCAGACCTCTTTGACGCAGCGCTGGCATCTAAGGCAGCCTTCATTCCAATCGATGATCGTGGTTTTGGCCAGGGGCGACAGCCGCGGCGGCACCCGGCGTACAGGGATGTGATATTTGGCTGGCAAAACTTCCTCCAATAAAATCCTTGGGGGTAAAAGGGTAAAAGGGGAAAAGGGGAAAAGGCGAAAAGGATAAAGAAAATGTAGGGTAACTGTCCTTTTTGCCTGGCTAATATCTTTAGCCTTTTTTAATCTTCAGTAAATCCGGAAAAAGTGCCCAAGACTAAAGAAAAAATTATATCAAGGCTTTTCCCCTTTTCGCCTTTTTCCCTTTTCCCCCTACTTTTTTAAGGGACTTGGTCCCAGAGCCTCGGCCTGGGCCTTGATGCCGGCCAGGGCCTCGGCCAGGCCGGGGGCATCGCCCGGGATCACCACCGAGCGTCCCACCCGGCCGCTCTCCAGGCCGATCTCTTCCAGGTAGCGCTGGGTGTAGGCGATGCGGTTCCCCAGCCGGTGGCTGCCTTCGTGATAGCGGCAGAGGTCTTCGGCACAGCCGATGACCCACACCAGGTCCGCCGGGGTGGCCAGGGTCCGGAGCAGCTGAAAGGCCTCGATCTTGCTGCTGCACGGTTCCGGGAGCACCTGGAGCCGGATATTTTCGTGGCCCCACTGGGTCCTCAGGAAATCCGGGTTCGGTACGGCCTGCTGACAGGCGAAAATAACCACTTCCGTTGTCATAGATGATCTGCCTCAAAAGGCCGGCCGGGACCGCCTCAGGTAAGGCGCCCGGCTGCCTATAAACAAAATTTATCCTATATAATTTAGTATGTCATTCGACCTTGACCCTTGCAACAAATAGATAATGATCCCCCGGATCAGATACAGGTTTGGCTCTCATGGCCTAAGCCTTGCTGCGATGCTTCCTCTCGTCAATGTCGCCGGGGTACATCACCGCCTCTTGACCCCGTTGGCGGGTGCGGATGCGGATGGCCTCCTCCACGGGGTATACGAAGATGAGTCCGTCCCCGGTTTCGCCGGTGGCGGCGGAGTTGAGGATGGTCTCGATAGTCTCCTCCAGGTTGTGTTCGCTCAAGATGATGTTGAGCTGGATCTTGGTGAGCATGTCCACCTGGTAGCTGCCGGAGCGGCCCACCAGGGTGATGCCTCCCTGACGGCCGTGGCCGCGGATTTCAAAGACGTTCAAGCCTACGATGCCGATCTCCCGGAGGGCATCCTTGACGTCGTTGAGCTTGTCTTCCCGAATAATGGCCTCAATTTTCTTTAGCATGGCAAAAACCTCTTAACCGCCGATGGACGCCGATAAACGCCGATAAGAAATAATAAACCTAAATCCGCGTTCATCGGCGTCCATCGGCGGTTAAATTTACGAATACGCCCTCTCACCATGGGCGCTGATATCCAGACCTACTTCCTCTTCCATGGTGGTGACCCGCAGGCCGATGCTCAGATCCAGCACCTTGGCCACCACGTAGGTGACCACAAAGGTGAAGACAATGGTGACCACCACGCCCAGGAACTGGAGCAGCAGTTGTTGGGGGTTGCCGTAGAACAGGCCGTTGGCGCCGGCGCTGTTTACTTCCACGGTGGCAAAGAGCCCGGTGGCGATCATGCCCCAGGTGCTGGCCATGCCGTGACAGGCCCAGACGTCCATGGACTCGTCCAGACTGCGGTTCTGGCGGAAGCGGATGGCGTAATAGCACAGGGGCGCGGCCACCGCGCCGATGAGCATGGCCGCCAGGGGAGAGACGAAGCCCGCCGCGGGAGTCACCGCGGCCAGGCCCACCACCATGCCGGTGGCGATCCCCAGGGTGCTGGGGCGGCCGTCGATCCAGCCCAGCACCATCCATACCAGTCCGGCGGTGGCCGCCGAGGTGTTGGTGGTGAGCAGGGCGTTGACCGCCACGCCGTTAGCCGCCAGGGCGCTGCCGGCGTTGAACCCGAACCAGCCCACCCACAGGAGTCCGGCTCCTAAGACGGTGTAGGCGATGTTGTGGGGCTCCATGGGAACCTTGCCGAAGCCTTTACGGGGGCCGATGACCAGGGCGAAAGCCAGGGCCGAGTAGCCGGCGGCGATGTGCACCACGGTGCCGCCGGCGAAATCCAGGACCCCCAGGGCGCCCAGCCATCCGCCCTTGCCCCAGACCCAGTGCGCCAGGGGATCATATACCAGGGTCATCCAGATGAGGCTGAAGAGCAAAAAGGACTTGAAGCGCACCCGTTCCACAAAGGCGCCGGTAATCAGGGCCGGGGTGATTACCGCAAACATCATCTGGAAGGCGGCAAAGAGACCGTGGGGTATGGTCTTGGCATAGTCCGGGTTGGGCTGGGCCCCCACCCCGCTGAACCCCAAGAAGTTGAGCCCGCCGATCAAGCCGCCGATATCGGACCCGAAGGCCAGAGAGTAGCCGTACAGGACCCACTGGACCCCGGCCAGGGCCATGAAGATGTAACTCAGGGTCAGGGTGGACAGCAGGTTCTTCCGGCGCACCATGCCCCCGTAAAACAGGGCCAGGGCCGGAGTCATCAGCAGGACCAGCGAGCAGCACACCAACAGCCAGGCGGTGTCGCCGGAATTTAGGGCCCCCTCCATGCCGTTACTCCTTTTGATACGGAAATTAGTGCCTCGCCAAAACGACAAGTTTGTAGCCCGATCGGCTGGGCAAACAAGTAGGCTGGGGGAGGGCGACATCCCCGCAGCCTACCGGACTCATGGAACGATCTGCAGCCCTGCCGGGATCAGGCCCCGGCGCTTACAGAATCGGCAGATAACGCTCGATCTCGTAGTTGCTCACGTGCATCCGGTAAGCATCCCACTCGATCGTTTTGTTTTCCAGGAACTTGTTGAAGATATGTTCGCCCAGGGCTTCTTTGACCAGGGCGCTGTTTTGCACTTCGACGATGGCCTCGTGGAGGCTGCCGGGCAACTCCTGGATCCCCAGCTTCTCGCGTTCAGCTTTGGACATGTGGTAGATGTCCACTTCCACCGGCTCGGGCAGGGGATAATTCTTCTCGATGCCCTTGAGGCCGGCGGCCAGCATCACTGCGAAGGCCAGGTAGGGGTTGCAGGCCGGGTCGGGGGCGCGGTATTCGCACCGGGTGGCGGTTTCTTTGCCGGGCTTGTACATGGGCACCCTGACCAAGGCCGAACGGTTCCGCCGGGCCCAGGCGACGTAGACCGGAGCTTCGTAGCCGGGCACCAGGCGCTTGTAGGAGTTCACCCACTGGCTGCAGATGCCGGTGATTTCCCGGGCATGTTTCAGCAGGCCGGCGATGTAGCTCTTGCCGATGGCCGACAGGTGATACTGGTCGCTGGCGTCGTAGAAGGCGTTCTTGTTGCCCGTAAACAGGGACTGGTGGGTGTGCATGCCGCTGCCGTTGATGCCGAAGATGGGCTTGGGCATAAAGGTGGCATAGACCCCGTTGATCATGGCGACGGCCTTTACCGTGGCCTTCATGGTCATGGTCTTGTCGGCCATGCGCATGGCCTCGTCGTAGCGCATGTCGATTTCGTGCTGGGAGTCGGCCACTTCGTGGTGACTGTACTCGATGCGCACCCCCATGCTCTCCAGGGCGAAGATGGTGGCCCGCCGCAGGTCATTGCCGCCGTCCAGGGGCGGGGCGTCGAAATAACCGCCCTGGTCCAGGCATTCGGTGCCGCGGTTGTTGGCGAAATAGAAGAACTCCAATTCCGGCCCCAGATAATTGGTGTAGCCTTTCTCCGCAGCCTTGGCCAGCATGCGCTTCAGGGCATAACGCGGGTCGCCCGGATAGGGGGTGCCGTCGGGCTGCAGGATGTCACAGAACATCCGGGCCACGGGTTTCTCGTCCGGGCGCCAGGGCAGGACCTGGAAGGTGGTGGGGTCGGGCTTGGCGATCATGTCGCTTTCTTCAATGCGGGAAAAACCCTCGATGGAGGACCCGTCAAACCCCATCCCCTCAGTCATGGCCTCTTCCAGTTCGGACGGGCGAATGGAAAAGCTTTTCAACACTCCCAGGATGTCGGTGAACCAAATCTGGATAAAGCTTACCTCTTTATCCTTGACAATGCGGGAAACATCCTCTGCAGTTTGGCAGGTTTGGCAGTGCACAGTATTCCTCCTGAACAGAAAATTTAATTATCTCACAGCAAGTATTATACCAGACTGATTATTTAGAAAAATCAAAAACTTAACCAAAATGCAGTTTACATTATTGTAGATTTGACAAAAAAATTACTGACAAGATTGTTAATTGAGGGCAATTGTCTGGATTTCAAGGCAAGTGGGCTGAACCGGAAAAGCGAAGACGTCTAATACGAAGGTGCAGCCAGAGGGCAATAAATAATCTTGTCATTCTGAACGGAGCACAGCGGAGTGAAGAATCTCGGCGGCTTAAAAAAGGAGATTCTTCGCTATGCTAAGAATGACAAATACTAGTCGTTTGACTGCTCTTTGGTATAAGCAGGCTGGGAATACTTAAATACCATGGCTGGATTAAGACAGGAAAAAAGCAACCGGGACGCCCCTGCGTGTGCGCCTCCAAGTGTCATTCGGAAGCCGTTGTTGGACATAGTCTTCGCGTTCTCCTTGTTCACGGGGCCTCTCCTTCAGATGTATCTCCCATCATCATCTTGTAGTGAGCAATATGCCCGGCCTTATCGAAGATCGCCTTGAAGACCTCCAGATATGTGTCAATCATCGAGTCATCAATTGACACATAGAGATCGTCATACGCATAATGCGACCCGGCATGTACCCACGAGCAAAGCGATTTAAAGATCATCTTATCTTTGCCGGCAAACTTTTCGCAAAGCTGGTCCAGATCAAAGCCACCAAGGATCTTAAAGTAGTTCTCGAGTATCCGCCGCAGCGTATTCTGAATTGTTGAGTTAGAGCGGTCACTCCTTCTCACTTCAGACCATAGCAGTTCGTACGACGTCTTTATCGGGTTCGATGGGCACTTCTCCAGCTCCGAGAGCAGTCCCCGCTTCCGGACGACCCAGAATGTCACTCCTTTCCTCGCGCCATCCCGACGTTTGGGATTGAACGTCACCTCCCTGTGGAAATAGACGTTGTGTGTGAGCACGAACACTTGCTTGATGTGTCCTGACCCAGCTCTTACTTCATCGAACAATCCCTTGATGAGGGTTCCCACAATGAACAAGATGTCGCTATCTAGGCTGGACACCGGGTCGTCGAAGACGACAACCCGGTCAGTTGTAATGCCGCTTTCAGAATCGCTTCCTTTCAGGAGATGGTAGAAGTAGAGAAACGTCACGAAACTCCGCTCTCCTTCACTGAGAGTCGCTTTGGCGTCGGAACCGTCTGATCGGACAAGCTTGTAGGATGCACCGTCCTCGGCTTTGGCAAGGGAGAAACTGAGGAAACCGAAGGATGATAGGAGCGCATTGATTCCATCAATCGTCGGTTGAATACTGGTTGTCTGTCTTTCGAGCTGTTGAATCTCGCCCTGCTTCCTCTCCTTCTCCGCTTTTGCTTCTTTGATCTGGGTTTCCAGTGCTGCGACGGCTTTATCCAAGCCATCGCGGGATAGCTTGTACGCGGCCAGATCGCTTTTGAGTTCCATTTCGAGCAAGTACTTCCATACCTGCGCCGTCAATTTGCTCCGCTCTTGGGAAAGGTTGGCCACCATCTTGTTGTGCTCGGCCACGAGCGCGTTGGTGTCAACGACTAGCCTCTTTATTGCAGAGCTCACATTGCTGAGCGATTCGAGTTCCACCGATTGGCTAGGCTCCCTCTTTTTTCCTGCGAGGCGCTGTATGTTGATCGTCACTCGCGAGTCGAAAAGGTCCTTCTCTGCTTTCAGCTTCGCGGCATCCAGGAACTTCGGCGGAGCCTCGATGATTTCCGCGATTTGCTGCTGAATCCTTGCTGCTTCCGTTTTATAGTTGGTTGATAGCTCCTCGATGGCCTTGCTGTCCGTCTCAAACGCTTCATCGAAGTATTCGTTCAAGCTATTTGCGAACGCCTCCGTCGTGCTCTGTTGGCAGAATGGACAGACTCCTTCACTGGCTTCATAGAACGTACGCCCTTCTCGGACCCAGTCGCTGTTACCGAGTTTCTTGATCAATGCGGCTATGTCAACGTCGTTCTTGCCGACAACGCGCTTCTTAAGAATGGGGTCGGACTCATAGGTGACCAGAGTTGCGGTCTCCACCATGGGGATTGATCGTTCACCAATGGGGGTGGGGCCAAAAACAATTTCGGCCCTCTTCTCGAGTTCTGCCAACGATACGAGCATTGCAGAATTGGAGGTCCACTCAGCGATTACCTTCGCTTTGAATCTCTCGGAGCTTCCTCGATATCCCTCGAACGCGCCCTTGAGGGTCGCATCATGTTTTTGCTTCTGCGCCCAGCACGTGTCCTTCAGCCCTGATTCCAGAGCGGCCAACTTGCCTTTCTCTCCGCCTGCACCATCAGTTCCTTGCAATTGGTGCGTCAGGGTTTCTATCTTCCTCGTAAGAACGTCGAGTTCGGCTTTCGCTGCCGCGATCTTGTTGAGGATGTCTTCGTGTTTCTCACCGAGCGTGAACACGCCCTTCAGTTGTGCTGATTGATGGAAGTTCTTGTCGATGAAGTCGAGGTTGTATACCATCGTCTGCAGTCGTGTTCCTCTCTGCCATGTCACTTTGCACGTTGGAAAGCCGTCCTCATCTGCAATCACTCGGCTTATCGTGGTCTTGCCGGCAGCGTTGGAGCCGAACATGAACGTGAATTGTGACAAACCATCGAGCGCCTGCGGAGTGTTGCCATAAGATGCCACGTCGGCGATGGTGATTGACTCAATCATGTTCTATCCCCTATAGGAGCTACCCCGGCCTTAAGGACGGCTTTTTCCTCTCTCCCAGAGTTTAACCACAGACAGGTTCTTCTTTCTGTATCTTATAGTCCTATTGGAGCCATGTTAGCACATACTTCGCCGAAAAAGAATTGTTTTGCTTAGGAAACAAGAGGATAGCTTGCCAGTTGTAAAAGTTATCAAAAATTTTGAAGATTTTCAGATAGGGGAGGGATATAAAAAAGGCGCCCCCAGGTGAGGGGCGCCCCGAGAAAGTTTAGGGTTTAGCGCCGGTAGCCTAAAATCTTTTCCACTTCGGCCGCATCCGCGTCCATGACGTAGGGGATGCCGGAGACCTTGGCGGCCTCTTCGGTGAGGGCAAAGAGATCGTTGCGGTCGATGTACTTCAGGGCGAACTTGCGGGCCCCGGCCATGAACTGCTGCAGCCCCTGGGTCATACGGCTGATATAGCTGTACATCCCGATGGCGCCGGCGGGAATCCGGCCATACTGGCTCAGGGGATAATCCCGGCGCAGGACCGCGGCCTCGGCGAAATGCTCCACGTAGGCCTCTTTGCAGTCCCGTTCTTCACGGAAGCACACCTCTTCCAGTTTCCGGCCCTCATTGGTGCCCACCATGGACGCGGTCATGATGGAACGGCCCATGCACACCAGCTTGACGAAGGGGGCGCCCAGGGCCAGACCTTTGAAGACATGGTCTTCCAGGGACAGGCCGCCGGCGATGGCGCAGTCGGGCACGAACCTGCCCTGCTGTTTGAGGTGGTTCAGGTACTCGTAGAGCAGGCACTCTAAGTAGACGGTGGGCACGCCCCACTCGTTCATCATGCGCCAGGGGCTCATACCGGTGCCGCCGCCGGCGCCGTCCACCGTGAGCAGGTCGATCTTGGCATCGGAAGCGAATTTCACCGCCCGGGCCAGGTCAACCGGCCGGTAGGCCCCGGTCTTCAGGGAGACGCGTTTGGCGCCGACGTTGCGGAGGTGCTCTATCGTCTTATGGAATTCGTCTTCATCCACCATGCCCACCCGGGAGTGGCGTTCGAATTCCTTGATGCCTTTGGCCAGATAGCGCTCTTCGGTGGCCGAGTCGGTGGGGTCGGGCAGCACGATGTAGCCCCGGCTCCGGAGGAGTTGGGCCCGTTCCAGGGTGTGGAGCTTGACCTCGCCGCCGATGTTCTTGGCGCCTTGCCCCCACTTGAGTTCGAAGAACTCGATCCCCAGTTTTTCGATGACGTATTCCGGGACGCCCAGGCGGCCGTCCTCAACATTGGCCTGGATAATGATGTCGCCCTTGCCTTGGTACCATTTCCGGAAGGTTTTGATGCGCCGCTCCATTTCCGGGGAGCGGACGATGCGGCCGCCTTTGATATCGGCGTGGGGGTCCATGCCGCAGACGTTTTCGCCGCACACGATGATAATGCCGCTGATGGCGGCGCCGATGGCCATGGATTCCCAGTGGACCCGGGCGATCTCGGTGGACCCCAGGGCCCCGGTAAAGGCCGGGAAGGCTAATTTGACTTTTTCTTTCACCCCGATTTCAGCGCTGACATCCACTGCCGGGAAAACGGCTACGTCGGAATCGGCCTTGATGCCTACCGCGCCCACGCAGGTGCCCTGGACGTTAAAATGGGAAAAATCCACCGGGTAGTCTTTATCCCCCCCGGCGGTGACATTGCCGAAGGGCTGGGGATAGAGCATCTCCCGGCCCCGGATGGCCGAGCGCCCGATCTCGCAGGGACCGGGGCAGCTGTCCAGGCAGGTGACGCAGATGCCGGAGCCGGGGGACGGTTTCACCCGGTTTTTGGTTAAGGTGGCGGGGCTGCGGTTGGGATTGCTGAGACTCATGATTTTCTGTCCTCCTTGGGATTATGGGCCGGGTCGTGCCGCGGCCGCTGATTTCCTCGGCTAAAATACGAAAATGGGCACAATATGGTAGTTATGCCGGTGAGCAATTTGACAAAATTGAACATACAAGGCGATGATTCCCGGAGGGCGGGAATGGCGGGCGGAGAGAAACGGGTGATAACAAGAGGCATATTATATGAAAAAACAAGGGGTTAAATAGATAGCCATTAGTCAACTCCTTGAAAATCGTCACAAAATTACTTTCTAGTAAATGCAAAGATTGGGCCATAAATAATTGCTGATAATTCAATGGGTTATCATTTAAGTATATACAAAAATGTCATGAAATCAGATTAAGGTTACAAAAAAGGATAAGAATAGCTGATAGATGCCAAATTTGTAGGCTATAAAGTTAATATTGACATAAAAGTAATATTTGCCGCTAACTATCGGGTGCCTTGGCTAGCCGGAAAGGCGCGAGGTTTTTAAGTTGCTGATTGAATTAATAATTATTCGCAGTAGCTGTAGGGCGGGAAAGCGAAGCGCATCCCGCCATTACCATTATTTCTTAGGTTAGATCGAGAGTTGCCGGTGGCGTTCCGGCGGCATGACCGTGAAGGGAAAACTGCCGAGAGGAACAAAGGCGGGAATATATTACGGCATGAATCGGGCCTTACGGAGTTACCGCCGGCCGAATGGTTTGGTTCTCGTTCCCAAGCTTGGCTTGGGAATGCCTTTATTCGCCAAGCTCAGCTTGGCAACCATTTGCGTTCCCAAGTGCAACTTGGGAACGAGTGGAAGAAGGAGTAGAGTTGCCGCCGGCGGGATGCGTTTCACTTTCCCGCCCTACGCCTGTTAAGCATGCCAACAACTGAGGCGGGCGGGGACGCCCACCCCACCATCTTTTGAGAGTCGATTGGGTAAGGGCAAGGTCTCATATAAAGGTGAAGTCAAAAGACCGTGAATATTCATGTCATTCTGAACGGAGCGCAGCAGAGTGAAGAATCTCGGCGGCTAAAAAAAGAGATTCGGCGCGGCGCTCAGAATGACAAATAATAGTCGTTTAATTACTCTTTGGCCTCAATCGGCCCGGAACCGTTTGGCTTCGATGCCGTACTGTTTGATTTTATAGCCCAGGATCCTAAGGCTGGTGTCCAGGATTTGAGCCGCCTGGCTCTGGTTGCCCCGGGTCTGGCGCAGGGCCTCGGTGATGAGTTCCTGCTCCAGGTGCGCCACCTGGGCGGACAGGCCCCGGTGGTCCCCCCCCGGCGTCTGGCGCTGTAAGGTGGGAGGCAGGTGGACGCTCAAGATGGTGTCCTCGTCGCACACCAGCACCGCCCGCTCGATGATGTTTTCCAGTTCCCTGACGTTGCCGGGCCAGGGGTACTGCATGAGCAGGTCCAGGGCCGGGGCCGACAGGCGCTTCACCGGCTTGGTGTGCTCCTCGGCGTACTTGTTCAAGAAGTATTCCGACAGGGCCGGGATGTCGGCCATGCGCTCCCTTAAGGGGGGCAGATAGATGGGAAAGACGTTGAGGCGGTAGTAGAGGTCTTCCCGGAAACTCCCGTTGGACATGGCTTGCTCCAGATCCCGGTGGGTAGCGGCCAGCAGGCGGATATCGGCTTTCAAGGTGGCTGTGCCGCCCAACCGGGTGAACTCCCGCTCCTGGATGACCCGCAAAAGTTTGAGCTGCACATTGAGGCTCAAGTCGCCGATTTCATCCAGAAAGATCGTGCCCCCCTGGGCCAGTTCGAAGCGGCCCTGCTTGCGCTGCATGGCCCCGGTGAAGGCCCCGCGTTCGTGGCCGAAGAGTTCGCTCTCCACCAGGGTCTCCGGCAGACTCGCCAGGTTGACCTTGATGAAGGGCTTGTCGGCCCGCAAGGAGTTATAGTGGAGGGCCGAGGCCACCATCTCCTTGCCGGTGCCGGATTCGCCCCGGATCAGGATGGTGGCGTTGCTCTTGGCCACCCGTTCGATCATCTCGAACACCTCACGCATCCTTCCTGAAGTGCCGATGATATTGCCCATCTGGTAACGCTCCTGCAACTGGCCCTTGAGCTTCAGGTTTTCGTTGTGGAGGCGTTCCTTCTCCCGGTCGATGAGCAGCAGGTTGTTGACCGTCTGGGCGATGATGGAGGCAATGATGGTGAGCAGCCGGAGATCCCGGTCCAGGTCCAGGTCCCGGTGGAGTTTGTCCACGGACAGGGCGCCGATGGTCTTGTAGTTGATTTTGATGGGCACACACAGGAAGGAGAGTTCTTCCTTCTCCCGGGTGCCCCGGGACCGGGTCCGGTTTAAAAAGAGCGGCTCCTGGCTCACCCGGGGGACCACCGCCGGCTCCCCGGTCTCCACCACCCGGCCGGTGATGCCTTCCCCGAGCTTGTAGCGCCCCCGGCGACGGGCTTCGGCGGTGAGGCCGTGGGCCACCTCGATTTGCAATTCCGCGGTCTCCGGGTTGAGGATGGTGACGGTGCCCCGGCGCATGCCCATGCTTTGGGCCAAAATCTGCAGCACCCGTTGCAGGATGCGCGGCAACGGGCTCAGGGAGCCCAGGGTTTCGGTAATCTCGTAGAGCAGGTTAAGGTCGTTCATCAGGTGACTCGCTGTCAGACGGCTAGGCTATTGTTGGTTTCACCGGGGTGATCTTATACCAAAGAGCAATCAAACGACTATTTGTCATTCTGAGCGCCGCGAAGAATCTCTCTTTTTAAGCCGCCGAGATTCTTCACTCCGCTGCGCTCCGTTCAGAATGACATAAACATTCACTGTCTTTTGACTGCAACTTTGTATCAGGCAAACATCCCGTGGTTACGGCCCTGAACTTTTCCTCGCCGGTGCCGGGACCCCTGGTCCATCCCGCCGGTTGCACCCCTTATCTTTACCTTATATATGCCATTTTCGTATATTTTGCAACAATAATGATAATAATGTTATACGAAAATGTGATTTGATCTCGATTCCC
>Ga0351889_10212_pt1 | contig 18535 bp, 16 predicted proteins | sample TotcelFGM3001M14_FD_206767 | JGI IMG/M metagenome (GOLD analysis project Ga0351889, IMG submission 206767) | Enriched cells from coal bed in the Powder River Basin, Montana, United States - Total cells FGM rep3 HSBNCT.FGM.300.1.M14 ...
CTCATCTGGTCCACCATCCTCTCAATATTCATACTCTATAACATTTTCGCTGATCTTAACCGTCAGCTTCTCATCCTTTGAAAGCTTCTTGTATGATACAAGGAACTCATTGAGCTCATTGTCTGAAAGGTCAACCTTCTTCTTTGATGAAATCAGCACTATGTTGTCGTTCAGGAAAATTGTCAGGTCATTCCTGTCGTTCTTGATCTCATAGTTGAAGCCTGAATAGCTTTTTATCCTATCCTTGTATTTTTCGGTAAATCCAAGGGATTTCCTATACCTTTCATAGTTTCCGCCAGGTATGTTGTACTGCTTCTCAACATCTTCGGGCGTTACCCCGTATCTTTCCATAAGCTTCATCTGAAGGTCCATGAATTTCTCCTGAGAAATCCCATGCTCCTTCATATATTCCTGTATGGCCTTGTTGATCTGGGCGAAGTTCATGCTCCCGGTGCCCATCTGACCATAAAGTGACATTATGTAGTTCTCGAAATCGTCAATATCCTTTTCCCTTACCTTGTTCTTCAGCTCGTTGAAATCAATTATGTCGCTCATTTATTCCTCCTTGCGCGCTTTCAGGAAATCAAGGAAGTCATGCTTCCCGACCCTCGACACCCCGCTGCGCTCGATGTCGTAGCTCCCGTCCGGCAACTCACCTGTCAGTCTTTCCATTGCCTCTGCTATTCTTGCCCTGCAGAACGTACCCTGGCACCAGCCCATTGCAGCCCTGGTCCTTCTCTTAATACCATCAACTGTGTTCACGGCAATTCCTCTGTCCATTGAATCGGCTATTTCACCTTCAGTAACCTGTTCGCATCTGCATACTATCCTCTCCCTGCTTCCGACCGGAAGCTTTGAAAGTCTGTCGACCTCCCTGTAGGACAGGTCTTTTGGTGATAGCTCCACAGGCTTCCTGAAGGGATTGAAGGAAGCATCGGGCTCAAGCTTCAATCCTTCCTTCTCAAGGATACCTACAAGCATGCTTGCAATGGCAGGTGATGCTGTAAGTCCCGGAGACTGTATTCCGGCTGCATTGATGAAGCCCTTTACGTTTGAAGGTCCGATTATAAAATCACCGGTAGAACTTCTTGCCCTGATGCCAGAGAAGCTTCTGAGGAAGCTCTCGCCATCAATATCAGGATACAGCTTCTTTGCCTGGTTGTACACATCCTGAAGCCTTTCCGCATGAGTTGATGTATCCTCCCTGTCCCCTGAATCTGAGGCATCTGGACCTATGAGGAGATTCCCATGGATCGTAGGAGTGACAAGCACTCCCTTGCCCATGGCTGTCGGAAGCTGGAAAACGACATGCTGCAGCAGCTTCCCGGTACCCTTAGCAAACAGCAGGTATTCTCCGCTCCTGGGGAGTATTTCAAATCCGTCAGCACCTGCCATCCCTGCAACCCTGTCGGCCATGACACCAGCGCAGTTGATGACAAACGAGGCTTGAAAATCCCCCTTGTCAGTCACAAGAGTGAATATCCCTTTCTCCCTTTCAATTCCAGTAACTTCAGTTGAAAGTAAAAGGTCAGCTCCGTTCTCAACAGCATTCTCTGCCATGGCAATGGCCATTCCATACGGTGAGCAGATCCCTGCACCCTTGCAGTAAAGGGCATTTTTGACCCCCTCAGAGATATTGGGTTCAAGTTTCCTGATTTCCTCCATGCCAATTATGGAAATATCATCCAGACCATTTTTTATTCCGCTTTCAAGGAGCCTTTCCAGAGGCTCAAGGTCATCATCTGAACTTACGAGAAGGGACCCTGTTTCAGAAAAGCCGAAATGAAGCTCGTCTTCAAGCTCCCGGAATCTCCTTCTGCCTTCGATGCAAAGCCTTCCCTTAAGAGTTTCATGTCCTTCTGCATAACCCCCGTGCACAATGGCGCTGTTTGCCTTTGTTGAGCCCATGGCAACATCAGGATGCTTCTCGAATATGACAACCTTAAGCCTGTATCTTGTGAGCTCCCTTGCAAGGCTTGTCCCGATTATTCCGGCACCAATTATTGCAACATCATGCACCATGTCCAGCTCCACCCCTTATAGTCACCTCACCAGAACTGATTACGGAAGTCCCTTCAACCTCAGCATCCAGGTACCTGACGATTAGACCGCCCTTCTTGTCTACACCGACAAGCCTTGCAGGTCTCACTTTTCCTCCTGAATGTACTGAGATTTCATGCCCGATGTACATGAGTGAACCTTTGTATTCCTCTACAAGCCTCTCGGGATACTCCAGTGTCTCCCTTATCCTTGTCTCAAGATTATCAGCTATGCAGGCTGCAAGCTGGCTCCGGTTGATAAGAGTTCCTGTCTCAGCAAGTATGGAGGATGCAATACCACGTATCTCAGCAGGAAATTCCATGATCGACACATTAATCCCTATCCCGATGACAAGATGGTCCATAGTCCTGCCTGCCGGGTCGTACTTTCCTTCGACCAGTATTCCGCCTATCTTCCTGTCACCCATATATACATCATTGACCCATTTGAGGCTCGGCCTCCTGCCGCATAGCTTCTCAATAGCATCCCGTGCTGAGAGGGCTGCAGCTATTGTCGCAAGTGAAGCATCCATCTTCGAATCAGGATTCCTTATGAAGAACGACATATACAGGCCGCCTTCAGGTGAATGGAAGCTTCTTCCAAGCCTTCCCCTTCCACCAGTCTGAACCTTTGCGATGACAAGAGTGCCATCCTTTGACATTCCTTCCTCCGCACGCTCCTTGAGCCAGCTGTTGGTGGAGTCAACGGATTCCACCATAACTGCAGTCCTTCCCAGCCATGATGTGTTGATATTTCCTGATATCAGCCCAAGGTCCAGGTCATCCATGTCAAAACCTCCAGTTTCTTACTTATGATACAATTCTACAGCACGCCAACGGACTATGGAACTCTTTCCATCGTCCTTGCAGCAATAACGTCCGCACCCGTGCCAAGAACATCCCTGATGATCACATCACCGCAGGCTACCGGAGCAGAAACCACCAGTCTCCCGATTTCTGCACAGACTTTTGTTACAATTCCTTTTGGGATATCCCCGCTTGTCTTCACAGGCAGCCTCCTGTGTATAGCACCCTCAATCCTTGCAGTCGAAGAAACCATTCGACGTGGGTCAGTCTTTTCCCTGACAGCATATGGCACTCCTCTGGGACATGCGTTGCCCGTAACCGAATATCCCTCTGGGTTCTCCATGACTTTAAGAAGGCAGCCTCTCGGACATACTATGCATGTTAGCTCTGCCAATACTCAAACCTCCTCAATTGAAATGGTTATATCCACAGCATTATCGATAATATCGTTCCTGACCGAGATCCTCTCCATTTCTCCCGGTGTAATCCTCGGTCTCCTGACTTTCTTGAGCACAGCTCCGGATTCACTCCTTACGATTAGGTATGCATTCTTGAACACCCTGTCAGCCCTGAAGGATAGTTCAGTGGTCCCTGAACTGATTCCTTCAGATAAATGCTGGGGTACTATGTATGATACTCCTGTTCCTGCAAGGACTCCTATCTGCCTTCCGGGTGCATCCGCTCCTGCCCTTACATATTCCGCTGCGCTTCTGCCGGCCCTCTCACCTTCTAGGCTGACATGGTCTGCAAGGTCGTTGACATGCACCACATTTCCGCATGCGAAAATGCCTTCCATTGAGGTTTCCATGGAGCCATCCACGAATGGTCCCCTGGTCCTTGGATCAAGTTCAATTCCTGCTCCGTCTGTTATTTCATTCTCAGGTATCAGACCTACGGAAAGAAGCAGCGTATCGCATTCAACAAACCTTTCCGTACCGGCTACAGGCTTCCTTTCCGAGTCCACTTCAGCGATGACAACACCCTCGAGTCTTCTTCGTCCCACTATCTTTGTTACTGTATGTGACAAAAGCAGAGGTATGCTGAAGTCATCAAGGCATTGGACAATATTTCTGTTCAGTCCGCTGGAATATGGCATGATCTCGACGCATGCAAGAACCTTAGCTCCTTCAAGTGTCAGACGCCTTGCCATGATAAGTCCGATGTCGCCCGAGCCCAGCACCACCGCTTTTTTACCTATCCTATATCCCTCGATGTTAACATATCTTTGTGCTGTTCCTGCTGTCAGCACCCCTGACGGCCTGTCCCCAGGTATCTGTATGGCTCCCCGTGTCCTTTCGCGGCAGCCCATAGCGAGAATTACCGCTTTGGCTTGTATTTCCATGATTCCAGAAACAGGATTAATGGCACGAACTGTCTTTTCCCTTCCGTCGCATTGAAGGCCCATGACCATAGTATCCAGCATCACGTGAGCACCGGATTCCTTGAGAGCTTTAGAATACCTCTCAGCATATTCCGGTCCTGTCAGCTCCTCACTGAACATGTGCAGCCCGAAACCTGAGTGTATGCACTGGTTAAGTATCCCGCCGGTTTCAATGTCCCTGTCTATGACAAGTACCGATCCGGCTCCGCTTCTTTTCGCTTCTATTGCTGCAGCCATACCGGCCGGTCCTGCTCCAATGATCACAATGTCATAGTCCATCATCTTGCTTTCCCTCCAGGCAATAGGAGCCGTCAAGGTTCAGCGGCACCTCCCAGGGCTTTATCCCAAGCTCCCTGGATATTATTTCAATTACCTTTGGTCCGCAAAAGCTACCCTGGCATCTGCCCGAACCCGGCCTCACCCTTCGCTTCACACCATCCAGCGATACCGCACCGACAGGTCCTTTAAGTGACTCTATTATCTCACCTTCGGTTATCCCCTCGCATCTGCAGATTACCCTTCCGTATGCAGGATCATTACTTATTACTACCTGCTTTTCCTCGTCGTTCATTTCATTGTACGAAGTCCTGACGTCTGAATCCATCTTTGAAGCCTTAATCACCGCAGTCATTCCGGAGGCTTCAAGAAGCCTCACAGCCTCTAGGGCTATCGCAGGAGCTGCTGTAAGTCCCGGAGACTTTATTCCCGCCAGGTTTATCAGTCCCTTAACAGACCTTGATTCCTCTATGATAAAATCCTTCCTGTCAGAATAAGCCCTGAGTCCTGCATAATTCCTTATGCTGTCCCTGAAGTCGATTGATTCCACGGAATGTAAAGCACTGGCTCTTACAAGCTCAAGACCTTCCCTTGACGTAGCTTTATCCTCCTTGTCATCTGCTTGACCTGAATCAGGACCCACAAGCAGGTTTCCATGGACGGTTGGAGTCACCATTATTCCCTTACCCTTCTCAGACGGGCACTGGAACAGTGTATGCGTAACGAGCTTTCCCTGACTCTTGTCCAGAACGAAATACTGACCCTTGCGCGGTGTTATTGAAAACTCCTTTTCCCCGGCCATCTCCATGATCTCGTCTGCATGGATTCCCGCAGCGTTGATGATCCTCTTCGCCTGTATCTTGGATTCCCCTTTATTTATCTCGATCTCGAAAAAATCATCAGTTTTCCAAATCCTGGTGACAGTGCTCCTGAAACGAAGGGTTATCCCTCTTTTAACCGCCTTCTCTATCAGTGCCATGCACATTTCCCAAGGTCCCACTATGCCTGCAGACGGGGCATGTAACGCACCTATTGCAGAAGCTCCAGTGTTTGGTTCAAGCCTCAGGAGTTCATTTCTGTCTATAACTCTAAGGCCTCTGACCCCATTCGCAATGCCTCTTCTATATAGCCTTTCGATGGTTTGAAGGTCGTCAGCTGAAAAAGCCAGGACAAGTGCTCCGTTCCTTTTGTAAGGGAATCCCGCTTCCTTTGAAAAACCCTCGAACATGGAGCAGCCTTCGACATTCAGCCTCGCCATTAGAGTTCCCTCTTCAGGATCGAAGCCGGCATGGACAAGTGCAGAATTTGCTTTTGTAGCTCCTGATGCCGCATCATTTTCCCTTTCGATAAGGCATACCGATAAGTCAAGCTTTGAAAGTTCATAGACTGTACAGGCGCCAACTATACCTGCTCCTATCACAGCAACGTCATACAATGGAATCCCTCCTTATGAAAAAGCCGTGCAGTCAGATTGAGTTGCAATCCGGCAAGGCACGACCTATGGTTTATCCTTATCTTTCTAATGGAAATGTCTATTGCAGCGGAGCGGTCTCCTCTGTATCCTTAACGACACGTATGCTTCTCGTAGGATACGGTATGGAGATTCCATTCCTGTCAAATGATGCCTTGACCTGTTCATGCATGTCGTAATGAAGATTCCAGTAGTTTTCCCTGAGGCACCACACCTTGACAGTTATCTCAACTGCACTTTCTCTATGGGCCTGCATCCTGACAATTGGTTCAGGATCCATTATAACCATTGGATTCGAGGAGATTACTTCGTTTATGGCTGACTTCACCTTTTCAATATCAGAGCCGTACGCCACTCCGAATATCAGTTCAAGCCTCCTCCTGTCTTCAGTCGAGTAGTTGGTTATCTTGGCATTCGCAAGGATTCCATTTGGAATCATTACCCTTCTGTTGTCCGGGGTATTGAGGTGTGTATAGAGTATATGGATATCCTTTACCGTACCTCCGACTCCATCAGACTCAATGTAGTCACCGACCCTGAATGGCCTGAATGAAAGGAGCAGGATTCCGCCTGCAAAATTACCCAGGCTGTCCTTCAGTGCAAGACCTATTGCCAGGCCTGCAGATCCCAGTATAGTAATGAATGTGGTGCTTGGTATATCAAGCACCCCAGCAACAGTCAGCAGCACAGTTATCTGCATTAAAAGCCTTGCCACGGTCTTTATGAAGGTGTGGAGCGATATGTCGATAGAGCTCTTTGAAAGAGCCTTTTCAACCATCCTCATAACCAGCCTTACAATGTAGGATCCTATTATAAGCACAAGAGCAGCGGCGAGTATCTTCATTCCATAATCAAAAACGAATTCGTTAAGCTTTTCCATATTTCCTCCGTCAGTTCAAATTATCAGTTTCTATCTCTTCAGTCAGTCTTTCTATCTCACCTATCAGGAAGCCTATCCTGTCTATGGTGTTTTCAAGCGGAATATCCGATGTGATGTCGACTCCTGCAAGACCTGCAAGTTCAATCGGATCAAGTGTTCCTCCAGATTCAAGTGTCCTTTTCCAATCCTCTATGGCAGAGCTGTCTCCGCCTTCAACCCTCTTTGCCACTTCGGTGGCAATTGTAAGGCCAGCGCTGTATGTGTAAGGGTAGAGACCCATGAAATAATGGGGCTGCCTCATCCAGGTTAATTCAGATCCGGAAGTCATCTTAACAGAATCACCCCAAAAGCCCATAAGGACCTCTTTGAATATACTGTTTAGCTTTGAAGCTGTTACGCTTCCGCCATTCTCGATGATCTTGTAGACTTCCCTCTGGTACCTTGCCTCAAGGAGATGGGTCACGAAATTATGATAATAAGTCCGTGATATCATCGTTGAGTATACCCACCTTCTGAACCTTGCATCGGTGCTTGATTTCACAAGATGGTTCGCCATCAGCATCTCATTCATGGTTGAAGGAGCCTCTATGAAATAAAGCGAAGGCCTGGAGTCGAACACATTCTGCCTGCTGTGGCTAAGCTGGAAGTGTCCTGCGTGTCCGAGCTCATGGGCGAGAACAAACACTTCCCTCATCCTCTCGGTCCAGGATATGAGTATGTAAGGATGTGCTCCATATGGGCTTGAGCAGAAGGCTCCCGTGGACTTGCCCCTGTTCTGGACGAAGTCGATCCACCTTTCATCAAAAGCCCTTTCGATCATCCCTGTATACTCGCTGCCCAATACAGACAGACCTTGAATGAGATGACCTTTGGCTTCAGCAGCTGAGATGCCTGGTTCGAATTCTGGGTCCACTGCAAGCTTAAGGTCCTCATATCTCATTTCATCAAGCTTGTGGATCTTCTTGAGGAGTCCCGCGAACCTTCTCATATGAGGTGCCAGTTTCTCATATATCAGATCAATCTGCCTGTCATACATCTCTATTGGTACCTTCTGGCTGAACAGAAGACTCTCAGTCACCGAGCTGAATCCCCTTATTTCAGAAAGAGCTTTCTCTGTTGATAGCTTGGTCTGGTAGACTGAAGCGACTGTGTTCTGGTATTCAGATAGCTTATCTGAAAACTTCCTGAAGGCAGCCCTTCTTGTTTCAGTATCGGTATCGAACTCATATCCGTTCTCAAAGAGGACGAACCCAAGAAGATGCTCTTTGCCGCCTGCAGTGAAGGTACCGAAGTCCATATCCGCAAGCTTGGCTCTGTTGTATATGTTGTATGGGGCTTCAAGGACTGTTCCAAGGGACGAAATCACCTTCTCGGCTTCTTTTCCAAGTATATGGGGCTTGTACCTCAGAAGCTCTTTGAGATAATGCCTGTTCTCAGGAGACTCAACGATTGCCTTTTTTATCGTTTCCTCATCAGCATCCAATATCTCCGTATCTATGAAGCTAAGCATGCTTCGAGCTTTTGAAAGAGCATCGGAAACCATGGACTTGAGCTCAAGACTGGAATTGTCAGTAGTGTCAGCCATAAACTTGAGATGCGAGTAAGCTCCAGTCCTTCCCATGACTGGAAGTATCTCCCTCAGTCCGTCAAGGCAGCTGTTGATCGTATTGCTGTCCTCAAGCTTTCCCTGGAAGTCCGCCTCAAGCTTTCGGGAATTGCCAAGAATTCTGTCCACATCGCTTTTCATGCTTTCCACAGAATCATACAGTGACGACAGGTCCCATGTCAGGGCGATTTCCGCATCCTTTCTGTCAATAAGTTTTCTTTCCATATCCTTGTCCTATACGTTCATCCTGTAGAGCCTGTAAGTCTTGTAAGGCTCCCCGATAAACTCCTTTATATCAGTTATCATTGGCTTGTTGTATTCCCAGATGGTAGAGGCTTCACCCCTCTTGTAGCCCTTCTCAATGCCTTTTCTCCACATTTTAAGGTAGATCGCACCTGACACTCCCCTCTTCCTGTATTCGGGCACGACAAAGAGTACGAAAATCCTCAGCCTGTCTATCTTCTTCCTATATTTGATGTACTTGAGTATCCCGAACGGAAACAATCTGCCGTTCATCCTCTTCAGCACCATGTTATAGTCTGGAAGAGCTATATCAAAGCCAATAGGCTCGCCTTCAAGCGTCCTTGCAATATAGATGAAGTCAGGGTCTGCGTAAGGCAGGAGCTGCTTGGCAACCAGCGCAATCTCTTCATCATTTGGAGGAATGAAATCATCCCAGTCATCCGGCATGGACATCTCAATTATCTTCTTTACATCCCGCATTTCCCTGTCCATGTTAGTCAGGTCTATCCTGTCTACGGTATAGCCATACCGCTTCATGGCAAGAGGTACAAGCCTTTCAAACTTCCTTATGTTCTCCTGGTCATCCTTCAGGTCATAGCCATAGCAGTCAAGGTACTTTTCGAATCCGTATGCCGTAACGAGATCGTTGTAGTACTTGTGGTTATAGGTCTGCATAACATATGTGGGAGAATCGAAATTATCGATGAGAAAGCCCCTGCAGTCGTCTCCGCCCGGCAGTGAAAGAGGTCCCTTCATATACTCGATGCCTCTCTCCCTGAACCATGACCTTGCATAATCAAGCATTGCATTCGCCACACTCTGGTTGTCAGTACATTCGAACAGCGAAAGGTATCCTTCCCTGAACCCCTTCGCATGGTTCAGGTGTTCATTTATCCCAAAGAGAAGCCGTCCTGCCGGAACTCCATCAAGATATGCTACTATCCTGGAATTTGGTCCCGCCTGGTTCATATAATTACTTTTACCTGTGACATACTTCCTGTTGTCAGAAATTATTGGCGGTACCCATGATTCGATACCCTCATAAAGACTGAACGGAAGTTTAACGAAATCGTCCAGTTCTTTTCCCGCTGCTGCTTCCCTTAAAATGATTCCCATAGCCGCACTCCCCCCTCTGTAACACCTTTCCATATTAGTTTACCACCATTTCAGAATACGTTCATTACCTGAAGCACTATATTCTAAACTGACTTGCAATGTCTAAAAACCGAACGGGCCTTTCGGCCCGTCCAAAATTACCTTATTTATCTACAATCTTCCCGACTACCGGAACTCCTGAAAGTTTTGATACTCCATGCGGAGACAGTGTCTTTATTTCAGTTGTCAGGTCCAACCCTGCGGTAAACTTACCCCAATGGGAACCACCAGCCCATTCCCTTACATCTGTCACATCATATACAACTCCGTCAACCGCTATGTATGCCCTTGCTCCATCCTTGCCGTCGAATTCCGCAAGCTCCTCAATCGTAAGTTCAAGCCCTGTGACTGTAGGAATCTCCGGAGTTTTCGAGGAACAGGCTGCAAGTATCAGAAAGCCTGCTGCAATGCTTATTGCCGTCTTCGTAATCCTCCTGATGTCCATGGTTTCAACTCCTCGTATAAAATTATATCTTGTACAATATTATACAACAAAGTGACCAGCAATCATCGAATATGAACACGAATTAACTGAAGGTTAAAACCATGTCACAAATCCTGCCATATGTCTCTGCGGACATCTTCCAAAGCCTTTGCTGACATGCATGTCATCCTCTCGGTCATTACAGGACTTTCAGACAATCCATCGATTATGCATCGGTTGATATGATTAACTTCATAGGTCATCTCATGCTCACAGGGATATTCAATTTCAATTGTCCTGCCGTCATTGAAGAGTACCTTTGCATTACTTGCCTTCCAGAAATCCGGTATCTCCACATGACCCTTCTCACACCATACCAATGCCATGCCCTTTGTTTCAACAAGGGTTGTGATCCTTGATGTGAGGAGTGTTCCATCAATAAGACTCACAGATACTGCGCATTGAAGGTCGACACCGGTCTCTCCCAAGCTTCCAGTTCCGGTTGCCTTTTGAATCTTCGAGCCTGTAAGAAAAATTGCATGCTCCAGAGGATAGCTCAGGCTACCATTCAATGCTCCTCCTCCTGACTCCCGTCTGTAGAACCATTCCTGAATGAATCCGGTAGCTGACTGGCAATAGTCGATAAGATGAACCCTTCCAAGCTCACCGGAATCTACTATCTTCTTGATTTCAAGCGTTACGGGGAGAAATACTGACTTCTGTGCCTCCATTACAAAGAGTCTCTTTTCCCTTGCCAGACTGAATACCTCATGAACATCCGATTCATATAGTACAAATGGCTTTTCACAGACAACGTGCTTGCCATGCTGAAGAGCTGAAATCATATGCTCTTTGTGCAAGCTGTTAGGTGTAGCTATGTACACAGAGTCAATTTCAGGATCCTCGAGCAGTTCCTTGTAGCTGCCATAGAACTTCCTTACTCCAAGATTCTCTGCCATTCTCTGTGCTTTGAGGCTGTCTCTTGATGCAATCGCTTCAACTTTCCCTTCTTTACTGTTCTGGACAGCCCTTATGAATCTTGGAGCCACGTTCGCTGCTCCAAGTATTCCGTACCTCAATTTTTTCATGGCTTCTTCCTCCAAATGTTTAAAAAAAGAAAATGCTGCCAGCATTATGCCGGCAGCGGAAATTTCTAAAGAAGTACAAGCGAAAGCAGGAATATGAACGCCATGCTCACAAGTCCCATAACGAGAGTTACCATTGTCTGAGTCTTGTAGCCATCCTCAGGTGTCATGTCTCCGAAATTTGTTACAACCCAGAAGTAGCTGTCATTTGCATGCGATACTGTCATTGCGCCTGCGGCTATAGCCATTACAGACAAAGCAGCAGCCATAGGTGATGTAAGTCCAAGTACTTCCATCATTGTTCCTGAAGCATTGTAGGCACCCATGATTCCGGCAGTTGTTGTCAGAGCCACTGTCGATGAACCCTGAGCTGTCTTCAGAATCGCCGAGATAATGAATGGGAAGAATATACCTACGCTTGATATGAATGTGGCGTTTGCCTTTATGTAGTCTACAAAGCCTGCTGTTACTATTACTCTTCCAAGCACTCCACCGGCTGCAGTAACGAATAGTATCGGTCCGACAGTCTTAAGAGTGTCATTGGTCATGCTGTTGAAGAGGTGCATCTTCTTGGTTGAAACAAGCAGAGCAATTCCGAACAGAAGTCCGACTGTAAGCGCTATAAGAGGATTACCGAGGAAAGCAAATATCGTTAGAGCTGCACCCTGCCACTTAAGCACGTTTGCTATTGAACCCATTGCCATGAGCAAGATAGGCGCAATTATCGGAGCAGTGGCCATAAATGCGCTTGGAAGTTCTCCAAAGCTCTCCATTATGTGGTCATAGTCTTCAGCAGTAACCTTCTCTTCCTTCTCACTGATGGACTTGACTTTCTTCCCTATGAATATAGCGAAGAAATAAGCAGCGATCAGTGTTGGGATTGAAACCAGAGCACCAATTCCGATTACGAGAAGCAGGTTATCAGCCAGACCAAGAGTTCCTGCAGCTGCTATAGGACCGGGAGTAGGAGGTATGAACACGTGAGATGTGTAGAGTCCTGCAGAAAGTGCGACTGCAGTAGCTACTGCTGATGTTTTTGTCTTCTTGACCATTGCTTTTCTTATAGGATCTAGTATTACGAAGCCGGAATCGCAGAATACAGGTATTGAAACTACCCAGCCCATTATAAGCATTGCGAGCTCAGGTCTTTTCTTTCCGACGATTCCTACGACTATTTCGGCCAGCTTTACAGCCGCACCTGTCTTTTCAAGTATGATTCCGATTAGTGCACCAAGTATAATTACAAGTCCGATAGATGTGAATATTCCCGAGAAGCCTGCTCCGAGCACTCCCGGCAGGTCCTTCAGTGGTATTCCTACAATCATACCCAGAACAAGAGATGTTCCCATGATTGCGAGGAAAGGATGAAGCTTGAACTTTGAGATAGCGAGGATCATTACAACGATGGAAATTGCAAAGGTGATGATTAGTGTGATTCCAGACATAATATCCCTCCGTCTAAATAATATTTGGAAAGAACATTCAACTAATATGTAATATAAGGATATAAATAATATTCCTTCCTATTTCATATTATCATCTGGATAATGCCATGTAAACATTTACTCAAACTTTGGTATGACCATTTTATCACAATAATAATCCGGCCTAATGACGCTGAAAAGCGCACTAAGCCGGACCTCTACTGGAATATGTCCTTTATTCTCTTGCTTGTCCTCTTATAGGTATCCTGAGCCGTAAGCTTACCCTTCATATAGCCCTTCCTGAGTCTGACGATCCTCTTCATGACCACCGAATCTTCAACTTCCGCCCTGGTCCTTTCCCTGAAGTCTTCAACAATAGTCCTGTACCTGGAATATGCCTTTTCTATTGCATCCTCCCAGGAAATGTATACCTTTGTCGCTGCTCCCGTTCCAAGCTCAGCAATCCATTCCCGGTCATTGCAAGCCTTAATTATCTCTCGAGCAACACTTTCTGCATTTTCATCAGAGATGAGTCCTGAAATATCATGCTCGACTCCTTCGGATGCACAGCTGTCCCGGACAAGAAGACTCGGGCAGTAAGCTGCGGCTGCCTCCCTTACAACAAGTCCGTTTGTGTCATAGGTGGATGTGAATATGAATAGGTCGGCTATGCTGTAATATATCTTAAGCTCGTCCCTGTCGTATATTGCGCCGGTGAAGATGCAGCAGTCCATAAGACCGCACTCCTTCGCATATTCCATTATTTCAGGACGGTCAACTCCTTCTCCTACGAAGATCATCCTGAAGCTCTTGCCCATTTCCTTTGCTATCTTCAGTGAATCAAGTGTCAGCCTTATTCCCTTGTACCACATCATTCTGCCGACATACAGGAAGGTTGGGGTTTGAATGTCCAGCCCATGCTTTTCCCTTACCCTTTCCATGTCCTTTGGAGCCGATTTGCCTACCTTATAGTCTGCACCGTTCTCCATTACCAGGTAGCTTCCCTCATAGCCCATGGACCTCAGGTTTTCACCAGCTCCTTCGGATACAACCCAGACCTCATCGCAGGCATTGATGTTCGCCATCATGAACCTTGCAGTCGCCTTCCTCAGTGCCGTGGAGTCTGTCCTCTTCTCAATGTCATAATCAAACTTCGTGTGGTATGTGAGTATGACAGGTGCTCCAGTAAAGCTCCTGAGTGCTCGTGCAAGCACAGTCGAAGCAAACGGGCAGTGGCTGTGTATGACATCAATCTTCAATTCCCTGAGCCTTGAAATCACTGCTGCACTGAATGGGTACCCCATCCTGTAGCCTAGCTTTTTGCTTACGTTTGCGCTGGGATATCTTATCACCTCAAATGGATAATCGTCCACAACATCCGGATAATATGGAGTTGCAACCACTACGTTCCCATGCTTTTCATTTATTACCCTTGCATAGTTGTATATGGCATTTGCCACACCATCTATGGTAGGCGGGAAAGAATCATTGAATAGTCCTACTGTCAACTTGTCCATGGCTCCTCCAAAACTGCTGAATCACATAGCCCTGTGCTTGTAGCCTTTATCACAACAATTATATTATAGCTCATGGAGTGTTAAAAATGAATTAAGATTAATCGCGATTATTGTTATCTGCTATATGAATTGATGCTCTATTAATTTTCATATTTTAAATATTCAATGCAATATAATTATAATATGTAGTTATATTATAATTTCTTCCACTAAAATTGTGGATATTGTATTAAAAAATCACCTGATTACATAATATTATTGTATATACACTATTAATTGGGTGGTGACATAATGAAGCTATTTGATTTTGCATATTGTGGTTTTGATTACTATCGGAAACTTGCTTCACTTGCAATCCAGTCGCCAGAGAAATGGAGCTTTAGTTCTAATAATGATAACTCAATTTTGAAAAACTATATCGAACACACGTTTTCAAAGGTGTATGATGAAGGCAAAGTTCTAATATCAGTGGATGAAAAGACAGCGGTATTCAATACAGGTCTATATGCTAACTACAATCAGGTATTATATGCCCTATTAACAAAAAATAAGGTTAAGGCAAAGCAAAGCTGGTATCTGGATGGATTTCACACTCAATATACACTTTCTATGATGGGAATAACCGAACTACCAACTAGAGCCAATTACTTTACTGATCCGTCATCACTAGTTTTTGATACTAATTGTGATATTGTTTTGCAGTATTCGCATATTTTTGGGGACAAAGAAAATTTGGAGCGTATACCAGAGTCAGTTAGGCAAAGCTCAATCCGAAATATGATATTCGATGGTGCGGTACAATTAGCCAAACACAAAATAGACGCTAATTACAAAACTGCTATACCTCAATACTATAAAGGGAAAATCCAACTTCTGATTCCACTATGTCTAACAAATGAGACCTTGCCCGATTTAGCATTAGTCGTGAGTCGAAGTAACGATTTGAAGCAATATATGGGGCATACATGTTTGACTTTAGAAATGGCCTACAACAATGCCCGACTCATAGCAAGACCGGATAGCCTATGGTTACAGCCTTGAAAACTTGACAATCACCTTACAATTGAATATATTTGAATTGTGAACAGTAACTGTTCACAGTTAAGTTAGTTATGCTTTTAAGTTAGTTATGTTTTTGGATTAGACATCCAGTTTGTTAGTCATGTTTTTTGGTAGCTTTGTGATTTTAAGGTAACTTAAAGAAGTCACAGGAGGAAGGGAGAGGATTCGTATGAATCCTCTTTCTTCTTTTTTACAATAAATGCTGCTAATGAGAATACTTGAGTTTTAAAATTAAGGTTTATATGAACGGTATAAGCAAGGGCGGATGCTTTCACATCCGCCCAAAACCAGTATTATATTTCCATCTCAAGTATGTATGAACTGAGGCTCTTGCCGTGCTTGTCCAGGGACAGCGACCTTGTTACACCGCCGCCAAGTGCATCGTACATTACGAAATTCAGAGCGCCTACATTTGGAAGCTCGTACCTTACAACCTCACCCTTCACGATATCCTTGAAAAAGTCCTTTACCTTATCAGTGGTCACCTTCTCCCTGATAAGCTCGAAATCCTTCATGTCATATGCAATCAGGGAAATGTTTGATATGTTTCCCTTGTCTCCGGTCCTTGAGTGTGCAATCTCCCAAAGCTTCATCATTTCACCTCCTGATACTTAACGCATACGTCCACATCGTCTCTGGAGATGAGGATTGAAGCTACGGAAACTATTTCTGCTGATGACTTAGTCGCTCCGCCTCCACCTGCAGGTCCGTTGGTATAAAGTGTCTCGACTTCCTCGCCAATCTTCTTTGCATCAGAGAGTTTCTTTGTCCTTGCTGCAACTCTAAGCCTTACTTCATCAGGAGCCTGTCCAGGGACTCTTTCCTGATTCCTGTAAAGTGAATTCACTCCAATGATCTCTATTCTTAGCTCATCCACAGGTATCTGCCTTATTTTCAGCCTGTCTTCCACGATCTGCCCTGCGAGGACTGCTCTCTCATAGCAGCCAGGTCCGCCGTAGCTGATTTCTCCCTCTCCTGTGAAGCAATCCCTGTATCCGATGCTCACCTTGAGTGTGTCAGTCTTCATATTTCCTGATGCTCCTGTTGCTCTTACAACATCCTTGCCTGTATTTTCAAACGATACCTTGGAAAAATCTGCAACAACGTCCGGTGTGAGGTACTTCTCAGGATCATGTATCTCATAGATCATCTGTTCAGCGCATGTGTCCTTAGTTACAATGCCACCTGTTCCTTCAACCTTGGTCACTATGAATTCTCCAGCCTCATCGACCTCGATAATCGGGAATCCGAGCTCTGAAAGGTTCGGTACATCCTTCCTGCCAGGATCCGCATAGTAACCGCCCGTTACCTGGCCACCGCACTCAAGCAGGTGACCGATGAGGGTTCCCTTGCCAAGAAGGTCCCATGAGTCTGTCTTCCATCCAAATTCATGTACAAGAGGTGCAAGGAACAGGGCAGGATCAGCAACCCTTCCGGTGATTATAATATCTGCTCCGTTTGCCAGAGCCTTAACGATACCTTCTATTCCAAGATATGCGTTGGCTGAAACCACTTCTCCGTCGAGGTCCTTAAGTGCCTCTCCTGTTTCCCAGACCTTTGTGTCCTGGTACTTGTCGAGCATTCCAAGGACATCATCTCCGCTCACACTGGCAATCTTCATTCCCTTGAGTCCCATGTCCTCGGCCATCTTTGCTACAACTCTGGCTGCTCCATCGGGGTTTGCAGCACCCATGTTGGTGATTACCTTTACCTTGTTTTTGTAGGCAAGAGGAAGCACCTTCTCCATCCTCATCTCAAGAAGAGCATTGTATCCCTTATCCGGATTCTTCAGCTTCTCCTGCTGAGCTATGGCTATTGTCCTTTCAGCAAGGCACTCGAATCCGATATAGTCTATTTCACCCTTCTCCATTAGCACCAGGGCCGGCTCGAGCCTGTCGCCTGCATAGCCTGCTCCGCTTCCTATCCTTAACTTCTTCATAATCTTTCCTCCCAAATGCCTATATGGCAACTACTCCCATGACCAGAGCGACAACCAGCATTACCATAGTAGCCGCAAATGCCCATGGTATTGTATTCTTCTGATGCTCGCCAAGATCCACTCCTGTAAGTCCAGTAAGAAGGAAGGTAGCAGCGGTAAGCGGGCTCACAGGGAATCCTGTTGTCATCTGTCCAAGTATGGAAGCTCTTCCGACCATAACAGGGTCTACTCCGAACTGTGCCGCAGCGTTCGCGATTACCGGCATTACTCCAAAGTAGTATGAGTCAGGATCGAATATGAGGCTGAGCGGCATAGCAACTATACCGGTTACCAGAGGTATGAGCTTGCCAAGTGACTGCGGTATCATTGCTACCATGAATTCTGACATTGCTGTTATCATTCCTGAATCCTTCATGATTCCGGTGAATGCGCCTGCAGCGAACAGGACACTCGCCATCATCAGGGCTTCCTTCGCATGAGCATCAACCCTCGCCCTCTGGTCTGAAACCTTAGGATAGTTGACTATGAGAGCTATGCAGAATGCGAACATGAACACTACCTGAGGAGGCAGTTTTGCTGATATCATGACTGCTATTGCTGCAATGATAAGCAGTATGTTGAATATGAAAAGGTTTGGTCTAAGCATCTTTTCCTTTTCTGCGTCAACTTTAACCTCATGAACTGATGCATCATCTGTCTCGAGGTTTCCAAGCCTTACCTTCTCCTTATTTCCAAGATAGTAGGCTACGAAAAGAACGAATGCAATACCTGAGAGCATAGGTATCAGAACTGGATTGAACAGCTTTGTTATTTCTATGTTGAGCGCTGTCGCTGCCCTGAGCGTAGGTCCTCCCCATGGAACGATGTTCATGGTTCCTGCTGCAAGTGCTGTGACTGTAGCCAGCACCGACCTCTTCATGCCAAGTGCATCATAAAGCGGAAGCATCGCTGGAATCGTAACGAGGAACGTTACTGCACCTGAACCGTCAAGATGTACGATCATGGCAAGTATTGCGGTTCCGACTGTTATCTTAGCCGGATTCTTGCCTACAACCTTGAGTATCTTGTTTATTATCGGATTGAATGTTCCGGCGTCACTCAGGATACCGAAGAAGAGTATTGCGAAAATGAACATGACACCAGTCGGTGCAATGGTCTTGATACCATTGGTGATGAACGTTCCGACCTTAAGGCCTGATCCTGCAATGAGTGCAGTAAATGTAGGC
>Ga0351889_10215_pt1 | contig 18425 bp, 16 predicted proteins | sample TotcelFGM3001M14_FD_206767 | JGI IMG/M metagenome (GOLD analysis project Ga0351889, IMG submission 206767) | Enriched cells from coal bed in the Powder River Basin, Montana, United States - Total cells FGM rep3 HSBNCT.FGM.300.1.M14 ...
GCCGGATCGCAAAGGTTGCCTTCGAGGCGGCGCGCGGTCGCGGAAAGAAACTTACGTCCATCGATAAGGCGAATGTGCTGCAGAACGGCATGTTGTGGCGGAAGATCGTCACGGAGACGGCCCGGGACTATCCGGATGTGGCGCTGGATCATCTCTACGTGGACAATGCGGCCATGCAGCTGGTGAAGAACCCGAAGGGGTTCGATGTGGTGCTGGCGGAGAATATGTTTGGTGACATTTTGAGCGACGAGCTGGCGATGCTGACGGGTTCGCTGGGCATGCTGCCGAGTGCGAGCCTCGGTGAGGCGACGGGTGGTGACTGCCGGTTTGGAATGTATGAGCCGAGCGGTGGCACGGCGCCGGATATTGCGGGCCGGGGGATTGCCAATCCGATCGCTCAAATCCTGTCGGCGGCCATGATGTTGCGTTATTCCGCGGGCCGTGAGGATGCGGCGGGAGCCATCGAAACAGCGGTGCGCTCGGTGATTGCGGATGGGTTGCGGACGGCGGATATTTGGACCGAAGGCAATCGGAAGGTCGGTACGGCGGAAATGGGCGAGGCCGTGGAGGCGGCGATTTCGGCGTGATTTCGAGGTGCCGGGGCGATGGAAAACAAATGGCAACTCAAGGTTTGCCTTGACTCAGCGAATTTACGGTTCCTAGTGTCGCGGACTGTTCATGCCCATTAAGCGGGACGCCGGGCGACTTTGGTGTTCCAAAGTGGAATTTGTGCTTTTAGAATTATTATAAACCAATGTTCAACAAGATTTTAGGGTTTTTTTCCAATGATATTGGGATTGATCTCGGTACTGCAAATACCCTCGTTTACGTCAAAGATCACGGCATCGTCCTGAGAGAGCCCTCGGTTGTTGCCGTACAGGCGGGAACCAACAAGGTGCTGGCTGTGGGCGAGGAGGCAAAGCGCATGCTCGGTCGTACGCCGGGTAATATCGTCGCGATTCGCCCGCTCAAGGATGGAGTGATTGCTGATTTTGAGGTGACGGAGGCGATGCTGCGTCATTTCATCAGCAAGGTTCACAATCGTCGCCGGATGGTGCGGCCGCGGGTGGTTATAGCGGTTCCGAGCGGAATTACGGAGGTGGAGAAGCGGGCGGTGAAGGACTCCGCCACGCATGCGGGCGCCCGGGAGGTTTATTTGATCGAAGAGCCGATGGCGGCTGCGATTGGCACGGGGCTTCCGGTGCAGGACGCTGCGGGCAACATGATCGTCGATATTGGTGGCGGCACGACGGAGGTGGCGCTGATCTCGCTGTCCGGCATTGTTTTCAGCCGCAGTGTGCGGGTGGCTGGTGATGAGCTGGATGAAGCCATCGCCCAGTATATGAAGCGGGCTTACAATTTGATGGTGGGTGAGCGGACGGCCGAAGAGATCAAGATCCGGATTGGTTCGGCCTACAAACTTGAGAAAGAGGTGAGCATGGAGGTCAAGGGCCGCGATTTGGTGGCGGGCCTGCCGAAGACGATTTCGATAACATCGCAGGAAGTGCGCGAGGCGTTGATGGAACCGATTTCGACGATTGTGGATTCGGTGCGCATCACGCTGGAGCGTTGTCCTCCCGAACTCTCGGCGGATCTCGTGGATCGCGGATTGATTCTGGCGGGAGGCGGTGCGTTGTTACGCGGGCTGGATCGTTTGCTGGCTGAAGAAACGGGATTGCCGGTGCATGTGGCGGAAGATCCGCTGAGCGCTGTGGCCGAGGGAACGGGCAAGGCTTTGCAGGAGCTGAAATTCCTGCGGGCGGTGGCTTCTTCGAGCGACAACCGGCACATGGGCACGAACGTCTAGCCGGATACGCGGTTGGAACGGAGTCTTGCACGAAGGGGAGGCCGGATCGGCATGTCATGGCTGATTCCGTGCGTGATGCGGGTGCGTGGTAAATAAATCGGTCATGAAAAAGATCAACATCCTGCTGGCGGTATTGCTCGTGATCGGGGCGATCATCCTGATGTTGATTACCTCAGGGTCGATGCAGGGCTTGCAGGCGGGTTTTCTTTCCATGGTTTCGCCGTTTTTGAAGACGGGTTCGGCGGTTCAGAAGGGACTGGGTGCCGTGGGCAAGGGGCTGAAGAGTCTGGATGAGCTGGAAGCGGAGAATGAGCATCTTCTTACGGAGAACAAGGAGCTGCGGGCAACCAACCAGATTCTGCGTGATATTGAGGCGGAAAATAACAAGTTGAGAATCGCGCTGGATTACCGTGAGCGATCGCTCTTTCGACTTGTGGCGGGTCAGGCGATCTCCCGGGATGCGTCGACTTGGTGGAATACGATCAAGATTAATCGCGGCTTTGAGGACGGTGTGGAGGCCGACCCGCCGATGGTGGTGATTACGGATGTCGGCGTGGTGGGCCGGGTCTCGAACACGTCGAAGAATGAATCCATCGTCATGTTGATTACGGATGAGCTTTGCAAGATGAGCGCGTACGTCGAGGGTTCCCGGGAAAAGGGAATTGTGAGCGGGATGCGGGTCCAGGATTCTCCGAATGGGGAGCTGCAGATGAATTTCCTTTCCAAGAATGCGAATTTGCAGCCGGGGCAGAAAGTGTACACGCAGGGTGTGGTGGGGGGTGTTTTTCCGGCAGGGTTGCTGATCGGTACCGTGAAGAGTTTTCATCCGCGCGAGCTGGATGGGCAGGCCATTCTCGAACCCGCGGTCGACTTCTCCACTCTGGCGGATGTCTTCATTATCGTGGGATCGCAATGAAGGATGCCATTCTGACTTTCTCCCTGCTGGTGGCCGTCTTTCTGGCGCTGCTGATTCAGGAGTTTATTCCCGCGCTGGAGTTTATGCATGGCGCTCGGGTGAATTTCGTGCCGGTGCTGTTTTGCTATGGAGCGTTGATTGTGCCCTTCCCGCTGATGCTGGTGCTTGCAGGCGTGACGGGTTTTTTCCTCGATCTCACGTATCTGGCTGTTCTTGGAGGGGTGGTTGAAATCCCGCTTGGCTGGTCTATTCTTCTGTATGTTGCCATGGGGTTGATTTGTCAGGGATTGCGCCCGCTCGCGTTGCGCGGGCATTGGGAGTTGCATGCATTGATGAGCGCGGTGACTGCGGTGACTTATCTTGCGTTGCAATTTGGGATGATTTCCCTGCGCCGCTTCGACGATGGAGGGTTAATGTTCAATAATGTCGCGCTGTGGCGGATATTGGGTCCGGGGATTATCGCGTTGCTGGTGTCGCCTCCGTTTTATTTTCTGGTGGAATGGGTCACGAGGCGCTTCGCGCCGCAGCGGCGCATGGTGAGGGGCTTCTGAGATGAGGAAGGGCGTTCCCGCGATTCGTATTCTGGTACTGGCGGTGTTGATTTTGCTCTGTCTTGGCAGCCTGGTGGCCCGGCTTTGGTGGGTGCAGGTGGCGAGGGGAGCTGTTTACACGGCGAAGGTGCGGGGGCGCTCCCAGGTGTCGGTGCGGCTGCCTGCGGTGCGTGGGGAAATTCTGGACCGCAATGGCATTCCACTGGTGGAAAATCGGGCGAGTTTTGAGGTGGATTTTTATCTTCCTGATATTGTGCGCGCTTACCGCAGCGAGCATGGGTCCGTTCCCACGCGCTCTCACAGGATGAAAATCCGAGGGATGCTGTCGGATGTCGATGAGGCGGATATCCCGGAGATCGTGAACGAGACGATCATCCCGCGTCTGCGCGAGCTGGATCTGGAGGCGAACTACAACGCGGAGAAACTCCAGGTCCATTATAGGAACGATACGTTGATTCCTTATACCTATCGGGAGGATCTCGATTTTGATACAATGGCCCGGCTGCTTGAGCACAATGTGGGGCTGCCGGGATTAAAGGCCGAGGTCAAGCCAGTGCGGTATTATCCGTATGGCGCGCTGGCGGCCCATCTCCTCGGATACGTGGGTGTTCCCAATAACGTCAATCGGGAGGAGGCGGCGAAGTATAATTTTTATCAGCCGGACGTGGTCGGCAAGGCGCAGGTTGAGCAGGCGATGGATGAATACCTTCGCGGGCAGGCGGGAGCCAAGATTTTACAGAAGGATGTCAAAGGCAACATCCTTGATGAAGAAGTGGAGCTGGTGGAGCCGGTCCAGGGCGCCAATGTTTATCTGACCATTGACGCGAAGTTGCAGTATATCGTCGAGCAGGCGCTTCGTGTGGCGGGACGTGCTGCGGCGGTGGTGCTCGATCCGAATAATGGCGACATTCTCGCGATGGCTTCCGTGCCTTCGTTTGATCCGAATACCTTTATCCCATCCATCGCCGCGGAGGACTGGTCGGTGCTGACCGGGGATGAGACGGCGCCATTGCTAAATCGTGCGATCAATGCCTATGTGCCCGGCTCCACGTACAAGGTGGTGACCGCGCTGGCAGGGTTGCGGGCCGGAGTGGGCGACAAGCACTTCAATTGCCCTGGCGGGATCAGCTACGGGAACATTTTCATGAAGTGCTGGATCTATGGCAAGGGATCGCACGGCACGCTGGATTTGGAGGGTGGGCTCAAGAATTCCTGCAACTCGTTTTTCTATCAATACGGCAACGCGGCGGGAATTGATGAGATTGACGCAGTGGGAGCTTTGCTTGGTCTTGGGCAGAAGACAGGTGTGCCGCTATCTGGAGAGAATGCGGGTATTCTGCCGGGGCCGGAATGGCTGCGTGAGCAAAATCCGAACGATCGCTGGCGTCCCGGTTTGACGGCGAATGTGTCGATCGGGCAGGGATCGGTGCTGGCGTCTCCGCTGCAAATGGCCGTGGTCGCTGCTACAGTTGCCAATGGGGGGACGGTGTATTTTCCGCGGTTAATCGATCGGGTTGTTGCGCAGGATGGAAAAGTCCTGTTGCAAGAACCCGCACAGGTCCGTGCGAACCTGACGACGGATGGGGGCATGACTCCGGAACAGATCGAGCATGTGCGCAAGGGGATGTGGAAAGTCGTCAACGAAGAGGGTGGCACGGCACGGCGTGCCCGAATTGTGGGTATCGAAGTCGCCGGCAAGACGGGCACTGCCCAGAACTGGCGGATTGATAAGAACGGCGTCAAACAAAAGGACAACAATACGCTATTTATTGCCTTCGCACCGTATGAGCATCCCAAATACGCTGTCTGCGTGCTGGTGCAGGGAGGGAAATCGGGCGGTGGCGTGGCAGGTCCGCTTGCGGCAAAAATTCTGGAGGATGCCTTTGCAATGGAAAAAGGCGATCTGGATGTCCAGCTTGCGCGGCTGGATCCGGCGCCGGGCAGTTTCCAGTTCATCGAATCAATCGATTTTGACCGGGAAATTCCGGGAGCGGTTTCTGCTGTGGAGGAAACGGTGGACAATGTGGCTCCGCCTGCGGGGGAGGTGACGGATGAGGCGTCCGCGCCTGCGGCACCCACGATTCGCGCGGCACCTGATGACGAAGGCCGTGTGACCCCAAAAAAGCGAGAGGATCGCGGCGGACTATTGAATTTCTTTAATTTCGGCGGTCGGAAGGATCGGAGCAACTCGGACGATTCCGATAGTACTCCAACCAAACGGAACCCGTTCCGCCGGTAAAATGACCCAAACCCATAACTTAAACGGCATCGCGCTAATTTGGCGAGCCATGCACAAGAATGATCGAAACTGTAAAACGAATTCTGGGCCTCGGAAGGAAGCCCACTGGAACTAAACTCATCATCAGCTGTGAAAAGCTGGAGAAACGCGTTGCGCTTCTCGAAAACAATCGCCTGGAGGAATATACGATCGAGCGGGAAACCGACCGCAACATTGTTGGCAGCATCTTCAAGGGGAAGGTTCGCAATATCGAACACGGGCTCAAGGCCATGTTCATCGATATCGGATTCGAGAAGAACGCCTTTCTGCATTTCTGGGATGCGATTCCTGCCGCGCTGGACAGTGGTGTTGAGACGGTCGCCCGGGGAGAAGGCAAGGGCAGCCGCAATAAAAAAGGCGGCAAGGGTGTGAAGCCCGGTCGCCCGGGGAAGATTACAGCAAAGGACATTCCGAATATCTATCCCGTCGGTTCGGATGTGATCGTGCAGGTGACCAAGGGGCCGATTGGCACCAAGGGCCCTCGAATCACGACGAATATCAGCATGCCTGGTCGTTACCTCGTCCTGATGCCCTTCAACGACCAATGTGGTATCTCCCGGAAAATCGATGATCCGAAGGAGCGCGACCGTCTTCGTATCATCCTTCGCGAGCTGGATATTCCAGAAGGCATGGGGGTGATTTTACGGACTGCGGGACAGGGGCAGCGGGCTCGGTACTTCGTGCGCGATCTTAGCCTGTTACTCGATCAGTGGGAGGAAATCGCCCGGGGAATGGAGGAACTCAAGGCGCCTGCAACTCTTTTCAACGAACCGGATCTTATTGACCGATCCGTCCGGGATTTTCTCACGGATGAGGTCGACGAAGTGCTCGTGGATGACCTGCATTCCTTTGAGCGCATGCAGACGCTCGTCGAGCAGATTTCCAAACGTGCGAAAAAACGAGTGCATCACTATGGAGGCGCTCAGCCGATCTTCGATTTCTTTGGCGTGCAATCGCAGATCGATTCCGCCTTTCGGCGACAGGTATGGCTGCCGTGCGGGGGATATATCGTGATCGATGAAACGGAAGCGATGATTGCCATTGACGTGAACACGGGCCGAAACAAAGGCGCGAAGGACATGGATAAGACGATTCTTACGACCAATATTGAAGCAGCCGACGAGATCGCCCGCCAGCTCCGGCTGCGCAATATCGGAGGGCTGATCGTTGGCGATTTCATCGACATGAAGAGCCGCAAGGATCAGCAGGCCGTCTATCAACGGGTGCGAGATCGCTTGAAGCGGGATAAGGCGCGCACGCATGTGCTGCCGATCTCGCAGTTCGGGCTCATGGAGATGACCCGGCAGCGTGCGCAGGAGAGCCTGGTAAGTTCACAATTTGTGCCCTGCCCGTATTGCAACGGAAAGGGAATCATCAAAAGCCCGATGACGATGAGTGTCGAGCTGCAGCGCGCCTTGCATGCGGTGATGAAGAAGCATCAGGCGGACGTGCATGAGATCAAAATCGTCGTGCATCCGGAGGTGCTCGGGCGCTTGCGGGAAGAGGATGAAGAACTGCTGATCGACATCGAGCGGCGGTATTCGGGCCGCCTCTCCTTCCGATCCGATCCGACATGCCATCAGGAGCACTTTGCGATTACCAACGGAGTGACCGGGGAGGAATTGAAGCCGTAGATTGTTTGCCGAGATGCTTCGGAGCCCGGCGGGGAATTAGTTATTCAACGCCGGGCGCTGCGAGCGTTATTGCGGTCGACGAGAAAGAGATTCTCGCCGCGTCGCTGGAGGACAAAAGTATTATTGTCGCCGTACTGGGTCCACGGTCCAGGGGGCACGTCCTTGGCATCGACAAACTTCCAGTCGCACACATCCTTGCCGCCCATGCCGAGGTAATCCCGCACGGCCGGTGAGACATCGAGTCCCGCGCCCTGATTGAGGTTCGGTTTAGGCCGCTCGTTTCCGAAGACATATTGCCAGTGGTCGGTGCGGAACGGTCCGCAATCCTCCCATTGCGCGTAGGCGATGCGATTTCCGCGCCGAATGGCGAGCCAACGGCCTTTGCAGACGGACTTGCCTTCCCTTTCAAAGGCATCGCGAAACCAGGGGATGGCCTTGCGGGATTCCGGTTTGGTTGTGCCGCGGGTGACGTCGTTGTAGGGAAGGGCTACGTAGAATGGGTTTTGCCGAGGCGTGAATCCCTTGGCAATATAGTTCCTGCGTGCGGTGACATCGGGATCGTCGTAGCCGCCAAAGTTTCGAGCCCACTGCGGATCCCAGGAGCTTTTGTAATTGGGCACCGGGTTGTTGGGTGCGGGGTGTTCGCCGACCCAGAAAACGGTGGTCATGATGTCGCGTTTCCAGGGATATTTGCTGAACCCAAAGCGGAAGGAGCTGGATGTCGAAACTTGTGGCTCGATCTTGAGCAGTGCGCTTTCGCGCAGTTTCATTGCGTATTTTTGAAAATCTGAAGCAGCCGCAACCGAGGACTGGCCGAAAAGCGGAGTTGCCGCAAGAATTGAGGCAACGGCGATCGTGAGTCCCAGTCGGGGATGGATAGGCTCGGACATCGAAGCCCGGAAGATCGGGTGAAATCCCCTCCGGCGCAAGCCAAAAGGGGGTCTTTAATGCATAAGGCTTGCGTCGAGTCAAGTGCGACGGCGTGTGGTTTCCCGCAGAAATTTTGCATCGTCCGCTTCTGGATAGTCCAGCGTGTAATGCAGGCCGCGGCTTTCCTTGCGGCTGATGGCGCAATCGACAATGAGTGAGGCGACCGCCACCAGATTGCGCAGCTCGAGCAGATCGGTGGTGATCTTGAAATTCCAGTAAAATTCCTGGATCTCGGTGTGGAGGTTGCGCAGCCGGGTGGCAGCGCGCTGGAGGCGTTTGTCCGTGCGCACGATGCCGACGTAGTCCCACATGAGGCGGCGGATTTCGTCCCAATTATGGTAGATGACGACCATTTCGTCGACATCCTGCACCTGGCCGGGCGTCCATTCCCTAAGCTCGAATTCCTCGCGAGGTTTGCGGTTGCGGGAGGTTTTCTCGAAGGCGCGATGCGCGAGGACGAGTCCTTCGAGCAGGGAGTTGCTGGCGAGGCGGTTGGCGCCGTGCAGGCCGGTGCAGGCGGCTTCTCCGATGGCGTAGAGTCCGCGCAGGCTGGTGGCGCCGTGCAGGTCGGTTTTGACGCCGCCGCATTGGTAGTGCGCGGCAGGAACCACGGGGATTGGCTCTTTGGTGATGTCGATGCCGAGATTGCGGCATTTTTCGTGGATGGTCGGGAAGCGGGAGCGGATGAATTCGGCCGGTTTGTGGGTGACGTCGATGTAGACGCATTTACTGCCGGTGCGTTTCATTTCGGCATCAATGGCGCGGGCGACGATATCCCGGGGCGCGAGTTCCTGAAGCGGGTGGTATTTAGCCATGAAGCGCCGGCCTTTCTGGTCGACAAGGTGGCCGCCTTCTCCGCGGATGGCTTCGGAAATGAGGAAGGATTTGGCTTGAGGATGAAAGAGGCAGGTTGGATGGAATTGGACAAATTCCATGTTCGAGATGGTGGCGCCCGCACGCCATGCCATGGCAACGCCATCGCCGGTGGCGATGTCGGGGTTGGTGGAATAGAGGTAAACTTTGCCGCATCCTCCGGTGGCCAGTACGGTGGTATCGGTGCGAATCGTTTCGACCAGGCCGGTTTTTTCGTTGAGCACGTAGAGGCCGACGCATGCATTTTGCATGGCATAGCCGAGTTTGCCGGTCGTGATGAAATCGACGGCCATGTGAAATTCAAGCAGGGAGATGTTGGGATGCTCTTTTGCGCGGGCAACCAGCGTCCTTTCGATTTCCATTCCCGTGGCATCCTGAAAATGAAGCACGCGCCGTTTCGAGTGGCCGCCTTCCTTTCCCAGGTCGAGTTCGGTGTGCCCATTGGGCGTGCTTCGCTCGTCAAAATGCATGCCGAGTTCGATGAGTTCGGCGACTCTGGCGGGGCCCTCAGAGACGACGACATGCACGGCTTCGGTGTCGCACAAACCGGCGCCCGCGGAGAGGGTGTCCCGCATGTGGAGGTCGATGGAGTCTTCGTCGCTGACCACACAGGCCACGCCGCCCTGGGCCCATGCTGTATTGCTGTCGAGAATGCCCCGTTTGGTGACCACGGCGACGGTGCCATTCGCGGCGGCTTTTAGCGCGAAGGAAAGTCCGGCGATGCCGCTCCCGACGACGACATAGTCATATTCCTTCATGGTTGTTTCGAAATTTGCAAATTGTCGATCAGTCGGGTTTTTCCAAGGAAAATTGCCGCGGCCAGCGTGGCGGTGCGATCGACGCGGCGGAGGGGTTCCAGTGTGGCGGCGTCGACCAGATCGATGTAATCGATGCGTGCGCCTGGGATGGCGGAGATTTGTCTGCTGGCGGTTTTGAGGATGGCGGACGGTGTTTTGCAGCGGGAGGCTGCGGCAAGCGCCGCGTGAAAGCGCGGAGCGTCGGCGCGTTCTTCGGGAGACAGGTAACGGTTGCGGGAGCTGATCGCCAGCCCATCCGTTTCGCGTGCGGTGGGAACCGAGTGGATGCGGACGGGGAAATGCAGATCGCGCACCATGCGCCGCACGATGGCGAGTTGCTGCCAGTCTTTTTCTCCAAAAATGGCGGTGTCCGGCTGGAAGATATGAAAGAGTTTTGCGACGACCGTGCAGACGCCGCGAAAATGGCCGGGCCGGGTTTTTCCGCAAAGGCCGGTGGAGAGTACGGTTTCGTCGACGAATACGGAGGCGTCGGCGTCGTAAATTTCTTCAATGCCGGGCCGGAACAGGAGATCGACTCCGGCGGCGCGGGTCAGCGCATTGTCTTCCCTGACTGGACGTGGGTAGCGGGAGAGATCTTCGCCGGGAGCAAATTGGGTGGGATTAACGAAGATCGATACGGCGATGGTGCCGCGGCGTCCGGCGATCTTTCTGGCGCGTTGGATAAGCGCAAGGTGCCCGGCGTGCAGGGCGCCCATTGTCGGAACCAGTACGACCGGATGGCAGGCAGTGCGCAGAAAAGCGCGAACCCCGGCGATCCTCGTCGCGATTTTCACGAGGTGCCTGTTTTAGTTGGCTGGCGAGGTTTCGGCCGCGGGAGCCGCCTGCGGGTTTTGTGCGGCTGGCTGATCCGCGGCAGGGGCGGGAGTGGTTTGAGAACCGGCCGGTGCCGGAGCGGGTGTTGCCGGAACTGGCTCGGACGGAGCGGGATCGGCTGCGGCGTTCGGCGTTGCCGGAGTTTGCTGGGTGTCCGGAGTGGAGGTTTCTGTTTTAGGCGCGGGAGCTGGTGCGGCGGTTTTTGCTGCAACAGGCTCCGGCATTTCCATCAGTTCGCGCTGTATTTTTGAGGAGCCTGACTGGAGATGCGCGTAGAGAACGGCAAGGACAAGGGTAAGGATGAAAAATAAACTTCCCAGCCAGGTTGTGAATTTCGCGAGGACATTGGTGGTTTGGGCCCCGAAGAGATTATCCGTCATCCCGCCTCCAAATGCGGCACCGAGACCTTCACTGCGAGGGCGCTGCATCAGGACGACAAGCACGAGCAGCAGCGACACAATCACATGAACTGTGAGGAAGAAATAAAGCAAAATGGACATAGCGAACCTCAAAAAGTGCCAGAACCACCGAGGATGTAAAGGCTGAGATGGGCAGGGGGATGGGGGATGTTTTTGGAAACGGGCTTTTGGAAGTTTCGCCTTGAGGAGTTGGCCGTGGAGCGGGCAGATTCACACTCCATGTCCGCTCCCGAAGAAAACATCCTGGTGGTTCGTCGCAGTCTTTTTGATCAAATCGGAGCGTTCGAGGGGTTTCGTGCGGATCCGAATGCTTATCTCGCGGCGTTTTTTGCGGAAGGGAATAATTTTTTCGTGCCGCGTTCCTCGGCGGAAGAGGATCCTTCCCTCAAGCAGATTATTCCTTACGCGGTGTTTCGGCATGGGGGACGCATCCTGCATTATGTCCGCGGTGGGAAGTCTGGAGAAAAGCGGCTGGTGGCCAAGGGCTCCATTGGAATCGGTGGGCATATCAATGATGGCGACCTGCATGTGGCCACCTTTGATGACCGTGCCTACCGTACGGCTGTCGAACGCGAAATCTCCGAGGAGTTGCAGCTGGGCGGTGGATTTACGGACCGTATTGTGGGGTTGATCAATGACGACTCAACGGAGGTGGGGCGTGTCCATCTCGGGGTCGTTCATGTCGTGGATTTGGAATCCGACGATGTTCTGCCGGGGGAGTCTGCAATCACGCAACTCGCGTTTTTGGAACCGGTGGCAGTGACTCTGTTGCGGGATCGACTCGAGACATGGTCACAAATTCTCGTCGATGGCTGGGATGAAATTCATGCTCCGCGAGGCTGAACCAGTTGGCACGGATAAGATCCGGTGCCGGGAATCGCATCCGGCCTGGTGCAGGATTACCAGTTTTTAATCCACTGAGCTCGCCATTGCTCATCGGTAAGATTTCCAGGTTTTGTTGTTCTTTTTCCAGTGGACCAGAGGTCGAAAAATGTAGGGCCGTTATTCTGCGATTGCGTAACGGGATTGTTGTCAGGAACAGGGTCTGTAGCGTCATAGTAATAGTGGTAAGGATTACCGAACGCATCCACGAGAAAGTTAGCGGCCGACCACGGGTCAGTGGGGTTATTCAGCATCTTGCCGGAGATTTCGAAATAGACTTTCCCGTTCTTGGGCATGAGTGCTGTGATCAGCTCCTTGGAAGAAGTGTTGCCGCCATCCGCTTCCGGATAGTCTCCATTATCGACCTTGTAACTCTCCAATGCGGTATCGAGTGCGGCAATTTCGACTTCGATGCGCGAGCGGGCTCCTTTTTCCTGAACGAATCCGGCGGTCGACAGGATCAGCGAAGCGAGAATGGCGATGACCGCGATGACGACGAGTAATTCGATGAGGGTGAATCCTCCGACTCGGCGGCTGGGGATTTGGTGAGGAAGCGGAATCATGCTTGGGAACAGAGCGGTTCTAAATGTGGGGAAGGTGCGCCGTGGGAGATCGCGACTGTCCGGGCTGCCGCGCTGACGGGGCGTCTGCTACTGCTGCTGCATTTCGGTGATGATGCTGATAAGCGGAAGAAAGAGCGCGATGACGATGGTTCCCACGACGACGGCGAGAAAGACGATCATAATCGGTTCGAGTAGCGAGGTGAGGCCGGCGACGGCGTTGTCGACCTCATCGTCGTAGACTTCGGCGATCTTCAAAAGCATTTCCGGCAGCTGGCCGGTTTCTTCACCCACATCAATCATGCTGATGACCATGGGTGGAAAGACGCCGCTGGCTTCGAGGGGCTGGACGACGGATTCGCCCTCTTTAACAGAGTCATGCACCTTGGTGATGGCATCGGCGATCACGGTGTTTCCGGCGGTTTCGCGGGTGATGATGAGGGCCTGGAGGATTGGCACGCCACTGGTGACGAGCGTTCCAAGGGTGCGGCTGAAACGGGAGATGGAGCTTTTCCGAATGAGGTCACCGAAAAGAGGGGACTTCAGCTTGAGTGCGTCGATGATGGCAACGCCCTTGGCAGTGCGGGCGATGAATTTGTAGGCGATGACGCAGGCCACGACGACACCGACGATGATCAAGATGTGGTCCTTGACCAGATTGCTTGTTGCGATGACGAATTGAGTAAGTGCCGGGAGGGGTTTTCCTCCGAGCATGTCGGCAAAAATGGCTTCGAATTTCGGGACAATAAAGACGAGGAGGAAGGCCATGATCGCAATGGCAATCACCAGAACGATGACGGGGTAAAACATGGCCGAAACGACCTTGTTTTTGATTTTTTGGGCCTTTTCCTGAAATTCGGCGAGACGGATGAGGACGAGTTCGAGCACACCGCCGAGCTCACCGGCCTTGACCATGTTGACGTAAAGGCGGTTGAAGATCTTTGGATGGACGGACAGGCTGTCGGAGAAGGTGCTGCCGCCCTGCACGGAATCGGCCAGCTGGGTGATGGTGCCCTGCAGGACGGGGTCTTTTTCCTGTTTGGCAAGCACGGTGAGGCTGCGCAGCAAGGGGAGCCCTGCGTCGATGAGCGTGGCAAGCTGCCGGGTAAAAATCATCAACGTCCTTGGCTTGATCGTTGAGCGTTTGAAGAGCGAAAGGCTGCCTTTTTTTGCGACCGGCTGCCCGGTTCTGGCGACGGGTGCTTTCCCTTTTTTGGAGGCCTTGGTTTCCTGGTCGACCGTGGTCGGGTAATATCCCGCCTGGCGGAGCTGGCCGACGGCTTCATTTTGGGAAGCAGCTTCGATGACTCCGGTGACTTGCTGGCCGTGAGCGTCGAGTGCTACGTAGGAAAAGTTTGGCATATGCTCTGGAGAGGGTCCGTCCTGAAATTAATTTTTACGGTTCAATAAAATCCTTAATGGCTTCTTAAAGTCCAGAAAAGAACACATCAATGTTGCAGCCAGGGGTTTGATTTTCGCTCGGTGCCGACAGTCGTTTCGGGCCCGTGGCCGGGCAGCACGCGTGTCGAGTCTGGAAGAACCAGAATTTTATTCCGAATGCCTGTCACCAGCAGTTCGTAGTCGCCACCTGGCAGGTCCCAGCGTCCGATGCCATTGCGAAACAGGACGTCTCCGCCGAAGAGCAGTCCGGATTTCTGAATGTACAGGCAGATGCTGCCGGGGCAATGACCGGGAACGTCGAGAATGTGGAAATGGGCGCCTTCGGAGTCGAGTGTCGCGGGTTCGGCCAGCATCAGCTCGCCAGCCACGGGTTCGACTTCCAGTTCGAAGCCCCATTTGCGGAAAAAATTGCGATCGCTGACCATGGGCAGCGTGCCGGGGTGGAATCCGACCCGGCATCCGTGCCGGCTTTGAATCGCGGCGGCATCGGCAATGTGATCGAAGTGTCCGTGAGTGAGGATGAGGGTGTGGATTTCGGTATTTTGGAACCGTCTGTCGGCTCCCATCGGGGCATCAATGAGGATGTTTCCACCCGGGCTGTGAATAAGGAATGCGTTGGTGTCGAGGGGACCTCCGGTAAATTCTTCGAACTGAATCATTGAAAAGTGGTCTGTGTTTTCATGCGTAGTTTGATTTTACCTCAGGCATCTGCAAGTTTGCCTGCACAAATGCGAAATAATTTTTCAGCCATAGCCCTCCTTGTTGCGCTGATAGGTGTCTGTGCGCCAGCGCCAGTGCGGGCGGAGGCGGATCTCGATAAAGTGGCGGTTTCCGTGGCCCGGTTGCTCGAACAAGGACATTACTCGAGGAAAAAACTCGATAATGTAATGTCCGCGGCCCTTCTGGGTCGCTATCTGGATGATCTCGATCCCAATAAACTTTTTTTCACACAGGGGGATGTTGACGAATTTTCCGCGAAATATCGCAACGCCCTTGATGATGCGATTCTTTCCGGAGACCTTGGGCCAGCCCGGGAGATTTTTGGACGTTACAAGGAACGGGTGACTGCTCGTGTGGCGAAAAACAAGGAGCTCGCGAAGAAAAAATATACCTACGATACGAAGGAGACGATTGCGCTGAACCGCGAGAAGGCTCCCTGGCCGGCCAACGATGCCGAGGCGGATGCTCTCTGGGCCCAACGGGTCGAGGCGGAACTGCTCCAGGAGACATTAAATGAGCATGCGGTGGACCCGCCCGTGAAAGTCATCACCCGGCGTCAGGATCAACTCCTGCGGAACATCAATGAGATGGATGATGAGAGCATTGTCACCGGGTTTCTGGGGGCTCTGGCGAGAACCTATGACCCGCATTCCGAGTATCTGAGCGCTTCGGATTTGGAGAATTTCGAAATCCAAATGAGTCTTTCCCTTGTGGGGGTCGGCGCGGTGCTGCAATCCGAGGATGGATATGCGAAGGTCAAGGAAGTGGTGCCCGGCGGCCCGGCGGATCGCGACGGACGGCTGACCGTGAATGACCGTATTGCCGCAGTCGCGCAGGGCGACGATGAGTTTGAGGATGTGGTGGATATGAAGCTCGACAAGGTCGTCGAGAAGATCCGGGGAAAGAAGGGAACGACGGTTCGCCTACAGGTGATCCCCGGCGATGCGACTGATCCCTCGAAGCGGAAAATTATCGCAATCAAGCGGGACAAAGTGGAGTTGAAAGATCAGGAGGCCAGCGCCGAGATCATCGACATGAATGGTCCGGATGGAAAGCCGCTCCGGGTTGGCTGGATCGAGCTGCCGTCCTTCTATTCGGACTTTGGGACGAAAAGTCCGGAGGACGCCCGAAGCACGACGAAGGACGTCCGCGCCTTGCTCGACCGTTTGACGGCGGAAGGCATCCAGTCCCTGATTGTGGATCTCCGAAGGGATGGAGGAGGTTCGCTGGAGGAAGCCATTAACTTGACCGGGCTGTTTATTCCCAAGGGACCGGTCGTGCAGGCCAAGGATTCCAATGGAAAGGTGACGGTGTCCTACGATACCAATGCGGATATAGCCTACACAGGGCCGATGATTGTGCTGACGAATCGGCTCAGCGCCTCGGCGAGCGAGATTTTTGCCGCCGCGCTTCAGGATTATGGCCGTGCAGTCATTGTGGGTGATGAGCAAAGTTTTGGCAAAGGCACGGTGCAGACGATGCTGGAAATCGGGCGTTTCATGCCATTCTTCAGTTTGGGATCTTCTGATGCAGGTGCGTTGAAGCTGACGATCAATAAGTTCTACCGCGTGCGGGGGGGCTCGACCCAGCTGGAGGGAGTGAAGTCGGACATCGTGCTGCCTTCGCTAACGGACAATCCCGAATTTGGAGAAAAATCGCTTCCCAATGCCCTGATCTACGACGAGGTAGCGCCCCAGCGAGTCGATCGCGATCCGCAGGCGGATCGGCTGCTTGCGGAATTGCGGGTTCGCTCGAAGGCACGAGTCCTCAGTGATCCCGAGTTCCAGTACATCCAGTCGGATATGGAGCGCTTGCGGCAAAAGCTGGAAAAAAATGTAGTGTCGCTGAATGCGAATGTGAGGCGTTCCGAAATGAAGGAAGATCAGGCGCGCCAGGACGAGCGCAAGCAGGCTCGTGCGACCCGTGCGACGGCGGCGGCGTTTCAGCCCAAAACATTTGAGGTGACGCTCGATAATGTCACCGACAAAGACCTGCACTCCGTTGCCTTCGACCGCAAAAAAAATGGCGGCATGTTCGATGCAGAGGACGAGGATGACAAAAAAGACGAAGTCGTGCCCGATGCCGTAAGGAATGAGGCTTTGAGGATCGCGACCGACATGGTAGATTTGTCAAAAAGCGGGAAAACAGCACTTCTGGAGACAGCGCCGGCAAATATTCAATGAGGCTGATATTGACAGCCGGTGATGAATTTGGGATAGCCCGATGGGTTTAAACCAAACCTCCAGATCGCCGAATTTTCGCCGATAACGTAAGAATCCAGAATGAGCGAACCGAAGAAAGAAACCGTGCGCATCGTCCTCCCGCCACGTCGTGACGGGCAGCCGGCGACATCCACTGCCCGCGAGTCGGCAATGATTAATCTGCCACCGAAGCCGGTGCCCGCTCCTCTGCCGTCGGCCGCATTACCTTCCGTTCCTTCTCCGATTGCAGCTCCCAAGCCGCTCACGCCACTCAAGCCCCCCATGGGGCTCAAGCCGCCGACCGGTTTGAAGCCGCCGTCCCCGCCGTCCGCACCGATGGCTCCCAAGCCGCTTTCGCCGCCAGCAGCACCTTCTGCGCCGTCGATGCCCAAGCCAGCCGCTCCCGCGGCAGGCCCGGCTGCGCCCACGTTGATGCCGCAGGGCGAGCTGGCCGCCTCTCCAATGGCTCCATCGGCTCCCAAATTCGCGGGTCCGGCACCGATGGCTGTCAAGCCGGAGGCAAAAAAGGAAACGGCAAAGGTTGCGCCAGCGCTGGCGGGCAAACCTCTGCCTCAGGCAACCGTGCAGATGCAGAAAACGCCTGTGCGTCCCGCCGCGATGCCAAACGCCTCATCTTTTAAAGTTCAAACTATTGAGCCTGCGCCTCAGGCTGAAGACTCCGAAGAAGAAATCCCTATGATCTACGCCGCTTCCGCCACCGCTCTGGCCATTGTCGCTTTGCTCGTCCAAGTCTGGATGATGATGTAAATTTAGGCACGCGCCCCCCTCTGGAGCGGAACGGGTCTGCAAGGACGCGCAAAAACACGTACAAAAACAAAGGAAATTTTATGGCCAGTGAGAATGTAATCGAATTTACGGATGCAAACTTTGATGCGGAGATTTCGGCTTCCGAAGTTCCCGTGCTTGTGGATTTTTGGGCGCCGTGGTGCGGCCCCTGCCGGATGATCGCCCCTCTTATCGACGAAATTGCCGATGAAAAAAAAGGCAGCGTCAAAGTCGGCAAGGTGAATGTGGACGACTGCCCTGGAGTGGCTTCAAAATTCCGCATCCAGGCCATACCGACCATCCTTGTCTTTAAGAACGGGGAAAAAACCGGACAGATTACCGGCCTGACGAGCAAGGCCGATCTGCTTTCAAAGATTTAACCCCCAGCAGGGACTCGCGTTCTGGATGGGGAGCGCGTTCTGGATGAACGCGGCACCTAAAAGAGGGTGGTGCGCTGTGCGTTCAAGTATTTTAACTGGCGGATGGCAGGATAAGCGGGCGTTGTCGACAGCTGTTCCTTCTTGCACTCCATCCGTGAGCAATGCAGGAGAATTGATGTTCCGCATTTGAGTAAAGCAGCCGGTGTGGCGAAATGGCAGACGCAACGGACTTAAAATCCGTTGGGAGGTTCCTCCCGTGTGGGTTCGAGTCCCACCACCGGCATTTGGCGCGTGCGATGGGTGTTTTCGGGCTTACGGAGATTGGACGCAGCGGAGGCCGGTGTGCTGGAGGCCGGTGTCGGGGGTGGTTTTGCTGCGGATGCCGGGCTGGTAGCCGATGCAGTATTCGTCGGAGCAAAGGAAGGAGCCGCCGCGGGTGACCTTTTTCGGGACACC
>Ga0351889_10153_pt2 | contig 18170 bp, 17 predicted proteins | sample TotcelFGM3001M14_FD_206767 | JGI IMG/M metagenome (GOLD analysis project Ga0351889, IMG submission 206767) | Enriched cells from coal bed in the Powder River Basin, Montana, United States - Total cells FGM rep3 HSBNCT.FGM.300.1.M14 ...
GCGGCAGAAAGCGCCGCTCGACCAAAGCGTCGTTGGCGTCATGGAAACGCACGCCTTCGCGCGTCAGCGTCACCCAGTCGCCCTCGTCGAGATAGGCGATGGAGGTCGCGAAAGGCGCGAGCGCCAAAGCGTCGGAGCCGAGATAGACGCCCTCGTCGCTCCGACCGACGGCGAGCGGCGAACCGCGCCTTGCGCCGATCAAAAGGTCGCTTTCGCCCTCGAATAGAAAGGCCAGCGCGAAGGCGCCCTTGAGCCGCTTCAACGCCGCCGCGACGGCTTGTTCCGGCGTCGCGCCATTGCGCAGTTCGTCGGCGACGAGATGGACGACGGCCTCGGAGTCGGTCTCGCTCGAAAAGACATGGCCCTTCGCCGTCAGTTCGGCGCGCAGTTCGCGGAAATTTTCGATGATCCCATTATGAACCACGGCGACGCGGTCGTTGGCGTGCGGGTGGGCGTTGTTCTCGGTGGGGCGGCCATGCGTCGCCCAGCGCGTGTGGCCGATGCCGATGGCCCCAGAGAGCGGCGCCGCTGCGAGCTTTTCTTCGAGATTCTTGAGCTTGCCGCTCGCCCGCACACGGGTAAGCCGACCGTTCTCCAGAGTGGCGATCCCGGCCGAATCATAGCCCCGATATTCGAGACGCCTCAGCGATTCGACGATCTTCCCGGCGACCGGACCTGTTTCGATGATTCCCACAATGCCGCACATGACGACCTCCGAACGCATCATAGCAAGAGCGCCGCCAAAGCGAATGAGGGCAAAAAATGACGTCAAATGATGATGCGCGTGCGCAACGGCGTCAGATTATCGCTTCTCGGCCTTTTTCGCCGCCTGCGCCATACGAAACGAGACCGCCCAGCCCAGTTTTTCCATCTGCCGCCCGCGCGCCACGGCGAGCGAATCGGGCGCAACGTCCTTGGTGATGACCGAGCCGGAGCCGACATAGGCGCCCTGGCCGATCGTCACCGGCGCGACAAGCGACGAGTTTGAGCCGATAAAGGCGTTTTCGCCGATCGTCGTGCGATATTTGAGGAAGCCGTCATAATTGCAGGTGATGGTTCCGGCGCCGATATTGGCGTTCGCGCCGATGTCGGCGTCGCCGATGTAGGACAGGTGATTGACCTTGGCGCCTGGCGCGACATTGGCGTTCTTGATCTCGACGAAATTCCCCACCTTGGCTTTTTCGGCAAGAGCCGCGCCGGGCCGCAAGCGCGCGAAGGGTCCGACGCTTGCGCCTGCGCCGACGCGCGCGCCTTCAAGATGCGAAAAGGCGTGGATCACGGCGCCGTCGGCGATTTCAACGCCCGGTCCGATGACGACATGCGGCTCGATCGTCACGTCGCGGCCGATCACGGCGTCAGCCGCAAGAAAAACCGTCTCCGGCGCGATCATCGTCGCGCCTCCCGCCATGGCGGCGCGGCGAAGACGCGTCTGCGCGACGGCCTCGGCCTGCGCAAGCTGGATGCGGTCGTTGACGCCGAGCACTTCGGTTTCGTCGGCGATGACGACTCTCGTTTCGAGTCCGTCCGCGCGCGCGAGCTCCACCGCGTCGGTGAGATAGAACTCGCCCTTGGCGTTTTTGTTGTCGATCTTCTCGAGCAGGCGCAGCGCATGGGCGCCGTCGATCGCCATCAGACCGCCGTTGCAGAGCGTGACCGCACGTTCTTCGTCGTTTGCGTCCTTCTCCTCGCGGATGGCGGCGAGGCGCCCCAAGGCATCGCGCAACAGCCGTCCGTAGCCGAAGGGGTCGGACGCCTGAAAGCCCAGAACGGCGACGGCGGCGCCCTCGGCAAGGGCGGCGCGCAAGGCGCCGATCGTCGGCGCTGTCAGGAGCGGCGTGTCGGCGAAGAGCACAAGGAGGTCGTCAGCTCCTTTCGCGATGGCGTGGCGCGCGGCGAGAACGGCGTGCGCCGTGCCGCGTCGTTCGCTCTGCACGAAGATTTCCGCCTCGGGGATAAAGCGGCGCGCTTCCGCGCCGACGTCATCACGACCCGGCCCAATGATCACGGCGACGCGGCCGACGCCCGCCGCCATGGCGCTCGAGAGCACATTGCCAAGCATCGAGCGCCCGGCGACCTCGTGCAGCGCCTTCGGCCGGTCGGATTTCATCCTTGTGCCTTCGCCGGCGGCAAGGACGATCGCGAGCGCGCTTCTTTCTGTCGGCATCTGGCGCCCAAAGGCTAGACGTTGGCGTAAGGAGCCGGCGTACGACGCCGCTCAGGCTGCGGTTCTGGCAGATTCGCGCGGCGGAGCGCAAGCCGCCGCGGCTTTCGCGCGCAGCCCTCAAAAACCGCCAAGAAAACCATTTTGTCTCCTTAGCTTTCTTGTATAGAGGGGCTGTCGTTAGCCCAGCGCTCGCAAAATGGCTCAGTCACACGTTCATGGACCGCGCGGATCGGCCTCCTTCGGTAGCTCATGTTTGAACGTCGAGATGTTTTGAAAGCGGGCTTGAGCGCAATCGCGGCGGGTATCGTTCCGCCGCCGTCGAGCGCGGGAACCGCCAGTCAAGCAGCGCCCCCGACTGTTCAAAAGTCTGCGCCATTCTCGCGCGACATGGTCGTCGAACTTGCCCGCGCGCTGGCCGCGAAGCCTTATACGCCGCCGCGAACCGACCTGCCCGAACCCTTCGCCAATCTCTCTTATGAGCAATTCGTCGGGATCAAGACAAAGCCAGATGCGGCGATTTGGCGTCACGACAATACGGGTTTCAGCATCGAGCCGCTTCACCGCGGCCATATTTTTGCGGCTGCTGTGGATATCTACGTCGTGGAGAGCGGCGCCGCCGCGCGACTGCCTTATGAGGCGAGCCGCTTCGACTATGGGGCGCTCAATGTCCCGGAGACGCTTCCCGACCTCAGCTTTTCGGGCTTTCGGGTGCTTCACGCCCAAAACGGCGGCGCCGAGGCGGAGCTCGCCATATTCCAGGGGGCGAGCTTTTATCGGGCCGTCGCGCGCGGGCAGAATCTCGGCGTGACGGCTCGAGGGCTCTCCATTCGAACGGCCGATCCGCGCGGCGAGGAATTCCCCGCCTTCCGCAGCTTCTGGATCGAGAAGCCCGCGCTCAGCGACAACGCGCTCGTCATCCATGCTCTGCTCGATTCGCCAAGCGTCGCCGGCGTCTATCGCTTCACGCTGCGGCCGGGCGAAGCGACGCTTATCGACACCGAATTGACTCTCTATCCGCGCACGGCGGTCGATCATTTGGGAATCGCCGGTTTTGCCGGGGCTTCGCTCTTTACGCCGCTCGACCGTCCCAGGCTCGACGATTGGCGGCCGATGGTCGCCGACATCAACGGCATTCAGATGCTCAGCGGCCAGGACGAATGGCTCTGGCGGCCCGTGTCGAACCGCGAAAGTCTGCAGTTCTCCTCCTTTGTCGACGACAATCCGCAGGGCTTTGGCTCGCTGATTCGGCAGCGCGACATTGACGACTATGAGGACGACCAGCAGCACTGGGAACGCCGTCCCTCGCTGTGGGTCGAACCGCTCGGCGAATGGGGCGAAGGCGCCCTGGCGCTCGTCGAAATTCCCTCCGAATCCGAAATCAACGCCAATATCGTCGCCTATTGGCGGCCCAAGACCGCTCTCGTCGCCGGCAAGGAGACGTCCTTCGCCTATCGGCAGTTCTGGTGCTGGGAACCGCCGACGCGGCCGCCGCTGGCGATCGCCATGCGCGCGCGCTCGGGCCGGGCGCCGGGCGGCAAGCTCCGCCGTTTTATTGTCGTCTTTTCCGGCGACGTGTTGGCGGACCCTCAACGCACAACGCAGCTGAAAGCGGCGTTGACGACCTCTCCGGGATTGGCGACGAATATTCGGACCTATTTGAATCCGTCGGCAAAGTCCTGCCGCGTCGCCTTCGACGTAGACCCTGCCGGCGAGAACTACTGCGAGCTTCGGCTCGTTTTGCAGTCCGACGAGCGACCGATCAGCGAGACCTGGCTTTATCGATGGACGTCGTGACCCTTGTTCCTTCAGACGATCCGCCGCGGGCAAGCGAATGGCGGACCGCCAACTCCGATCCCGCCGCTGCCCCGCCGACTCCGATCGAGAATCGGCTGTCGATGCCGGCGCAAAACCTTTTTAAATTCGACAAGCGGCAACAGCGCAAAGCCGAAGCGCCTTGGCTGTGGCGCACGCCATGGCTTGCGAGGATTGTCACCTTTGGCGGCGGTCTGGCGCTGGCGGCCTATGGCGCTCACGAGATGTATAAGGTCGTCGACGTCGGCGGGGTGACCACATTGAAGTGGGCGCTGCTGGGGTTGTTCGTGCTGAACTTCTCCTGGATCGCGCTGTCCTTCACGAGCTGCGTCGTAGGCTTCGCTCTGCTGATGCGCCGGGGCCGGCGCCCGCCTCTGCCGACGGCGCTCGCCGAGACCACCGCCGTCGTCATGCCGATCTACAATGAGGCGCCGAGCCGGGTGTTCGCCGCCCTGCAGACGATCTACGAAGACGTGCAAGCAACCGGTCTTGGCGCGCATTTCGACTGGTTCTTCCTCTCGGACACCACAAATCCTGACATCTGGATCGCCGAAGAGCGCGCCTTCATCGGCATTCGCCGTCGGCTCGGCCCACAGGCGCGGATCTTCTACCGACGGCGCGAAAAGAACACCGGACGCAAGGCGGGCAATATTGAGGACTTCGTCTCGCGCTGGGGCGGCGCCTACAAGCATATGGTGGTGCTCGACGCCGACAGCCTGATGAGCGGGCCGACCATCGTGCAGCTCGCCGCCGCCATGGAGGCCGACCCCGACAGCGGCATCATTCAGACACTGCCGCTGATCATCAACCGGAACACGCTCTTCGCCCGGGTCCAGCAATTCGCCGCGCGCATCTATGGGCCCGTCATCGCGATGGGGCTAACGGCCTGGATGGGCCGCGACGGCAATTATTGGGGCCACAACGCCATCATCCGCACCGAAGCCTTCGCGCGCTACTGCGGCCTGCCCGACCTGCGCGGCCGTCCGCCATGGGGCGGCCACATCCTGAGCCATGACTTCGTCGAAGCCGCGCTTATCCGCCGCGCCGGATATGCGGTCTACATGACGCCGACGCTCGGCGGCTCCTATGAGGAGAGTCCGCCTTCCCTGATCGACCTGTCGATTCGCGACCGCCGCTGGTGCCAGGGCAATCTGCAGCATTCGCGCGTATTGCTCGGCAAAGGATTCCACTGGGCGTCGCGGCAGCATTTTCTCACCGGCATCTTCGGCTATCTGACATCGCCGCTCTGGCTGCTGCAACTTCTCATCGGTATCGTCATCGTCTTCCAGGCGAGCTATTTCCGACCGGAATATTTTACCGATGAATTTGCGCTCTTTCCGACCTTCCCGCGGTTCGACGCCGAACGGTCGCTCGAACTCTTCGGACTGACGATGGGCATTCTGCTCACCCCCAAGATGTTGGGCCTGATCGTCGCCATCTTTGAGCCCGAAACGCGCAAAGGCTCCGGCGGCGTGATCATGCTGCTGATCTCGACCCTTTTCGAAGTCGTGCTGTCCGCCCTGCTGGCGCCGATCATGATGCTGATTCAGACCGGCCATGTGCTGCACATCGTTTTCGGCTTCGACACCGGCTGGGATCCGCAGCGACGCGACGACGGATCGGTGCCGTTCACCGACATTGTCCGCCGCCACATATGGCACGTGGCGCTGGGCCTCTTAAGCCTCATCGCAGGCTTCATGATTTCGCCCTCGCTGGCCGCGTGGATGTCGCCGACGATCGCCGGCCTCGTGCTCGCGATCCTTATCTCGTGGGCGACGAGTCAACGTTGGCTCGGCCTCATGTTTCGTCGCGCCGGCGTGCTGACGACACCCGAAGAAACCACCACGCCGCCGATCGCCAAGCGCGGAAAGGCCCTTTCCAAGGCGCTGGCGCGCGCCGACGAAGACGACGTCAATGGTCTGCTGGCCATCCACGCCGATCCGGAGTTGCGCGCGCTGCACGAAAGCTGGCTGCCGACGCGACGCCCGAGGCAGCGCGGGCAGATCAGCGCGGACCGCGCCTTGGCCGAAACCAAGATCGCCGACGCCGAAACGATCGAGGACGCGGTCAATTGGCTGAACCGCGGCGAGCGGCTGGTGGCGCTCTCCGACCGTGCGCTGATCGGCATGATCGCGCGTCTGCCGCGCCGCGCCGCGCTGGCGGCCGCTGCGCAGAGAACCCCGCGCGCCGCGGAGTGACTCGGCACGTGGAGCAAAGGCTGGTGGGCCGGTGACGCACATTTACAAAATCATTTCGCAGTCCGAGTGGCGTGCGGCGGAAGCGGCCGGCCTCTTTAGCGGCGCGACCGTCGATCTCGCCGACGGCTTCATTCATTTTTCTGCCGCGGATCAGGTCGAGGAAACTGCGGCGAAATATTTCGCCGGCCAAACCGATCTGCTGCTCGTCGCGGTGAACGCAGCCGCGCTCGGCGACGCGCTCAGATGGGAGGCGTCGCGCGGCGGCGCGCTCTTCCCGCATCTCTATGCGCCGCTTTCGCTCGAGACGGTGGCGAACGTCGAGACGCTGCTCCTCGGCGCAGACGGACGGCATGATTTTTCCAGCCTCCACAAATGACGGACGCCTTCGCGATCGCATCGCCGCTTTTGCGTCTGCTCGACGCTGAAACGGCGCACCATGCGACGATCGCCGCGCTGAAACTGCTGCCCTGTCGGGCGCCGCCGGCGAATGATCCGCGTCTCGCGGTCCACGCCTTCGGTCTCGACTTTCCCAATCCGATCGGCCTCGCGGCCGGCTTCGACAAAAACGCCGAAGTCGCCGACGCGATGCTCGGTTTGAGGTTCGGCTTCGTCGAAGTCGGCACGCTCACGCCGCGCGCGCAGCCCGGCAATCCGCGTCCGCGCGCCTTTCGACTCATCGAGGATCGCGCCGTCATCAATCGCTATGGCTTCAACAATGACGGTCATGCGTCGGCGCTGGCGCGCCTGTCGAAGCGCGCGCAGCGAGGAATCGTCGGCGTCAACATCGGCGCCAACAAGGACGCCGTTGACCGCATCGCCGATTATGTCGCGGGCGTCCGCGCCTTCGCCGACGTCGCGAGCTATTTCACGATCAATGTGAGTTCGCCCAACACGCCGGGCCTGCGCGATCTGCAGGAGCCGGCGGCGCTATCAGATTTGCTGGCGCGTGTCGCCGAGGCGCGCGACGCGGCGCCGGTTCGGCGGCCCCTGCTCCTCAAAATCGCGCCGGATCTCACGCTCGAGCAGCTCGACGCCATCGTGCGCGTCGCGCGCGATCGGCGCATCGACGGCATGATCGTCTCGAACACGACGATTTCGCGGCCCCTAACGCTGCGCTCGCCATTGGCCAAGGAGAGCGGCGGCCTCTCCGGCGCGCCGCTGTTCGACCTCTCGACGCGCATGCTCGCGCAAACATTTTTGCGCGTTGAAGGACAGTTCCCGCTCATCGGGGTCGGCGGCGTCGATAGCGCGCAAGCGGCGCTCGCCAAAATCGAAGCCGGCGCGACGCTGGTGCAGCTTTATTCGGCGCTCATCTATGAGGGGCCAGGGCTGGTCACGCGCATCAAGCGCGGATTGGTGGAAACGCTCGCGCGAGACAGAGAGGCGCTGGCCGAAAGGATCGGCAAAAGGGCGAAATCGTTTTAGCGCCGGATGAAACGCTCGACGGGGTTTCCCCTGCGATTCTCCATCGCTACTCGCCCTGAGAAGGATGCTGCGCACGCCGACCGCGCGCCGTCAGGCGCTCGATTGAGCCGCCCGGACGCGGAAATACGAGCTGCAAACAATCTCCCGGTCCGTTGGTGATTTCCCACGGATGGGTCAGATAGGTGCTGATCGTTTTGCGCTCTCCAGGATTAAGACCGCCATAACTCTTGTCGCTTCCGGAGAAGTCCTTCCAATAGATGCCGCGATATTCGCCCGACTGATTGACGAAGGTGATCGTCGTCGCGACGTCGCTGTTTTGTGAACGCGCGCGCGGACAACCGGCGTGCGCCGAGGTTGCGGCTCCTACGGAGGCAACCGCAACAAGCGCGACGCACAGCCGTAACGACGACCGAGTTGAAGTGTCTGTCACAGGGTTCCCCTTCACGAAGCGTGCATATTGAGGGCGCGCGCCGCCTATCATGACGTGCGGCCGATGCGCCGGCAACGCCGCTCAGCAGGAGGATCGCGGCTTCCATGCGACGGCGCGCGATGCTATCGAGCCCTCGATCAACGCAAGAGGAATGACAATGACCGAGCATATCTGGCTAGCGACGGGCGAAGCGACGGTTCTGGCCGCGGACGGACAATATACCGACGCCATGCCGGAAGTGATGATCGGCAACGTCAAGGGCCCGGTTGGGCACGCCTTCGCCAGCATGGCGGGCCAAGTCGCCGGCCATCCGCGCATGTTCGTCATCCGCGACCTCAACCAGCAGGTGCGGCCGGCGACGATGATGACCACCAAAATGACGGTCAAATCGGAAGATTATGTGGAGCTTCTCGGCGGCGTCGTGCAGGCGGCGACCGGCGACGCCATCGTCGACTGCGTCGCCGATGGGATTCTCCCCAAGGATCAGCTCAACGAGCTCTGCATGATCATCATGGTCTGGCTCGATCCGCGTTGCGCCACCCATGCGGAGCTCGACAAGAAAGACCTCTATCGCACCAATTACGAAGCGACGAAGCTTGCGATCTCTCGCGCCATGAAGGGCGAGCCGACGGCCGACGAGCTCATCGCCAACCGCAAGAGCGTCCAGCACTACGCGCTTGAGGGCGTGTTCGAAGCTTGATCGTCGTCCTCGCGGACGCGCACGCCGATAATCATGCCGTCCTCGAACCAGCTCGACAAAGATTGCGCCAGCCGCTCTGGCGCAATCTCGCCAGCCTGCTGAAAGGCGGCCATCTGACAAATGTCCCCGAAGGCGTGCCCGGCGCGCGCTTCGGAAAGCGCGACATATTCGTCGGGCTCGAGCTGGCGGTAGGCGGATTCATCATCGACGCGCCATACGGCCGCATATTCGATGTGTTCGCCCGCCGCGGGCTTATCGACGTTCGCCGGCGCCTCCTCGCTGATCGCTTCGCCGTAAGCCTCGATCGTGCCGGCGACGAGCTCGAGCAGCGTCAGGCTCGGATCGAATTCGAAGGCGAGCCGCGCCCAATCGTCGGGCGCAAATCCCGCCAGCGCCTGCACCGTCAATGGCGTTTCGTCGGCTGTGTCGAAGGCGTCGACCATGGCGCGCTCAAACAGCGCCATGGAGACGGCCGCAGCATCGTCGCGCCAGCGCGCGTTTTCGCGCATGAAGTCCGGCAGTCCGGTCGTAAACCAGCGCGCGTTCGGATCGCGCGACGGACATTGGTCGATGTAGTCGTCGACCAGCGCGTCAAACGCCTCGTCTCCGAGAATCGCGCGCAGCCCCGGGTGATCCTGCGAAACAAAGTCCGCCAGCCGTATGCGGTAGCCCGTCTGATAGACGTCCAGCAGCGTCTCCGGCGCGGCGCCGCGCGGCGACGGACGCAATTTTTTCAGGAGAGGCTCGTCCGCCTCTCCAGAGCCGGCCAGCACACGCTGCTGAAACAGAGACTGAAAATCTGCGAGCTTCATGCTGCGCTGAGCGCTCGCTCTTTTGAGATGCGGGCGTCGATATCGCGCATATTCTGGAGTTCGTCCAAAAGCTCCGCGAGCGGCGGATAATTGTCATCGCGCTCGATCATGGCGGAGACGTCGCCGCAGCGCCGACGCGCGTGCTCGTAGAGCGCCCAGACTTCATCGCAGACCGGCTGATCGTGCGTGTCGACGCGATGAGTCTCATTATTGGTATGACCGGCCATGTGAAATTGCACGACGCGATCGGCCGGAACGCCGTCGATGAAAGCGACCGGATCGAAGCCGTGGTTGAAGCTCGAAACGAAAACATTGTTGACGTCGAGCAGCAACAGGCAGTCGGCGCGCTCGGCCATTTCGCGAACGAAATCCTGTTCGCTCATCTCGGAATCGACAAAGGACACGTAGGTCGAGGCGTTTTCAACAACCAGCCGGCGCTTGAGAAAATCCTGCACCCGCTGAATGCGCTCGACAATATGCGCAAGCGACTCGCGCGTATAGGGAATGGGCAGCAGATCGTGGAGCGTCACGCCATGAACGCCTGTCCAGGCGACGTGATCTGAAACCCATGCCGGCTGAATGCGTTCAGCGAGCGCCTTCAACTGCCGCAAATAGTCGAAATTGAGCGGATCGGTTGAGGCGAGCGACATCGAGACGCCATGCATGACGACGGGATAATCGGCGCGTATCCGATCCAGCATCGCCAGCGGCCGCCCGCCGGCGAGCATGTAGTTTTCAGAAATGATTTCGAACCAGTCGATCGGCGGGCGCGACGACAGGATCTCTTCATAATAGATCGGCCGCAGGCCCAAGCCGTAGCCAAGCGGCGGGGGCTTTTCCATGACGTGTTCCCTCTCAGGCATCGCCGCTCATGCCGGAGCCGCATCGGCGTGGCGGGGACGGCTGTAGCCGCCGCCCCCGCACAAGGCGATTACTTGCTGTGGCAGCGGCTCTTCATGTTGCAGCGGCCCTTGTGATGGTGGCACTGCGCCTTGTGGTGGCATTTGGCCATGTGGCGGCAGCTTCCCTTGGCGCCGCAATGAGTCTTCGCGTGGGTCGACTTCGCGGAATGCGCGTAGGCGGGCGCAACCGACGCGCCGCTCAGAGCAAGGGCGATGGCGGCGGCGGCGAGAGCCGAACCTGAAATAATATTCGTCTTCATCTCTTTCTCCTCTTTATATCCCTATCGCAACGACGGGAAGTCGACGCACTCGCCATCTGGACGGCGAGGGCGAAGTTCACTGGTCTTCGGCCAAGTCCCGGCGCCCTGATCGGCGAATTCGCCGCCGCTGACGTTCTGCGGCGCGCCGAAGCCTGGCAGTCGGCGCAGACTATGCGTGCGGCTGCGATTCCGCTAGGGAGAAATTCGCCAACAAATCAGCCTTTTTGAGTTATGATTATTATATTAAAACAGTATATTGTTAACTTATTGCAGTGCAATATCATGACTTTGGGCAGGCGGCGCCGACTGTTTTCTTTTTGGCGCGCTTGCGACGGCGGCGCGCCGCTGGTAGATAGGCCCCGCCTCGGTAACCAAGCCGGGGCATTCGCTTTGGTTTTCGACATCGGGCCGCGCCGGCAGTTCGCTTAGCGAACTTTTCGTCCAGCCTCGCGTTTTAGCCGCGGGGGACGTCCGATACCGAAAGCCGATCTGCAACGCTAACCCTTGCCGGCGCCGCCCTCTCTGGGCTCTCAGGAGAACATATGTCCGCCACGACCGATCGCGCGCCTACGCGCGAAGATTTCGCCGCTCTGCTTGATGAAAGCTATGGCCAGAACGAGGCCTTCGAAGGCTCCGTCATCAAGGGCCGCGTCGTCGCCATCGAAAAGGATGTCGCCGTCATCGACATTGGCCTCAAGACCGAGGGCCGCGTCGCCATCAAGGAATTCACCGGCTACGGCCGCGACCCCGCCCCCCAAGTGGGCGAAGAAGTCGAAGTCTACCTGGAGCGCGTCGAGAATGCGCTCGGCGAAGCCGTCATTTCGCGCGACAAGGCGCGGCGCGAAGAGAGCTGGGTCAAGCTTGAAAAGGCCTTCGAGACCAATGAAAAGGTCGAGGGCGTCATCTTCAATCAGGTCAAGGGCGGCTTCACCGTCGACCTCGACGGCGCCGTGGCCTTTCTGCCGCGCAGCCAGGTCGACATCCGACCGATCCGCGACGTCGGCCCGCTGATGAACGTGCCGCAGCCGTTCCACATCCTGAAGATGGACCGCCGGCGCGGCAATATCGTCGTCTCGCGTCGCACCGTGCTCGAAGAGAGCCGCGCCGAGCAGCGCCATGAGATCGTCGCCAACCTCGAAGAGGGACAGGTGATCGACGGCGTCGTGAAGAATATCACGGACTACGGCGCTTTCGTGGATCTCGGCGGCATCGACGGCCTGCTGCATGTCACCGACATCGCCTGGCGGCGCGTCAATCATCCGTCCGAGGTGCTGACCATCGGTCAGACCGTCAAGGTGAAGATCATCAAGATCAATCACGAGACGCACCGCATCTCGCTCGGCATGAAGCAGCTCCTCGAGGATCCCTGGCAGGGCATCGAGGCGAAATATCCGATCAGCGCCAGATTCCACGGCCGCTTGACCAACATCACCGACTACGGCGCTTTCGTCGAACTGGAGCCTGGCATCGAAGGCCTCGTCCATGTTTCGGAAATGAGCTGGACGAAAAAGAACGTCCATCCCGGCAAGATCGTCTCGACGAGCCAGGAAGTCGACGTTCAGGTGCTCGAGGTCGATCCGGTCAAGCGCCGAATCTCGCTGGGCCTCAAGCAGTGCCTGCAGAATCCGTGGGAGGCCTTCGCCGAGAAGCATCCGGTCGGCTCGACCGTCTCTGGCGAAGTGAAGAACAAGACCGAGTTCGGGCTCTTCATCGGGCTCGACGGCGACGTGGACGGCATGGTCCATCTGTCGGATCTCGACTGGAACCGTCCCGGCGAGCAGGTCATCGAGGAGTATAAGAAGGGCGACACGATCAACGCCCAGGTCCTCGACGTCGACGTGGAGAAGGAGCGCATTTCGCTTGGCGTCAAGCAGCTTGCGGGCGATCCGTTCGCTTCCGCTTCCGTCAGCGCCGAAGAAGGCGGCGAGCTCAGAAAGGGCCTCGTCATCACCTGCGAGGTGATCGAGGTGAAGGATTCCGGCATCGACGTAAAGATCACCGGCACCGATCTCTCCACCTTCATCAAGCGCAGCGAACTCGCTCGCGACCGCGCCGACCAGCGTCCCGAACGGTTCGCCGTCGGCGAGAAGGTCGACGCCCGCGTGACGCTGTTCGACCGCAAGGCCCGCAAGGTCTCCGTCTCGATCAAGGCGCTCGAAGTCGCTGAAGAGAAGGAGGCCATCGCGCAATATGGCTCGGCCGACTCCGGCGCTTCATTGGGCGACATCCTTGGCGCGGCGCTCAAAGCCCGCGAAGAGACGCCCAAGAAAGCCAAGAAGGACGACGAGGAGTAAGATCTCCTCGACCGCGAGTTTCAGGCCCGCGCCGCAAGGCGCGGGCTTTTCTTTGCGCCTCGCGTAAACCTTTCATTCACCAAACCCCAATTCGCGCAGAGCCGTTAACGCTAACTTCTGAAACGACTGGGCAAAGTCGGCGTGTTTTCCGCCCGCGGCCGCCGCGGGCCGCCGGAGTCGCGTCCCATGAGCGTTGCCGAATTCGACCCCAACTACAGGCGTTATGCGCAGCCGCTGCGCGCCCGCCCGGCGGGCGTTCGCGCAGCGATCGGAATGGGCGTCGGCGCGACGCTCATTCTCCTCGCCGCACTCGTCCTTCTTCCGCGCGGACCTCAGATCCCGGAACCGAAAGTCGCGGAGAACGTCGAACAACCGCGCGTTTCTGTCGCGCCATCGCGCAAGATTTCCACCAAGGTTTCCGTCGAAGCCATCGAGGCCTCGGCGCTGATGGCGAAGCCCTTCAGCGCATTCGACATCGCCGCGCCGGAATTCGACCGGGAGAAAAAAACGATCGCCGTGCGCGACAACGAGAACGGCTCCGGCCGCATCGATACGATCGCCGTGGGGCAATTCGCCATGGGCGCGCCATTCATGCGCGTCGATATTCATCAGGATATCGTCGACAAGGAAAAGACGTCGGATTTCTTCCTCGACATGACCCGACACGCCGCCCAGGCCGGCCTTAACGTCGCGAAGATCGGCCAGCCGAGCGCGCTCATCACCAAATTCGGGGCGTTTGAGACGGCTGAGATACGGCTCTCGCAAACCGCATCCGAAGGCGTCGCGGCGAGCGAACGCAGCTGCCTTGCCGCACGTTTCATCGATGGCAAGCTCGCTCTCGAAATCGCCGGACTGGCCTGCGGCGAATCGGCGAAACCGATCGACCGGGTCGCGCTCGGCTGCATGTTGGACCACATCAACTACACGGCGAGTCGGGATAATCCGGCGCTGAACGACTTCTTCGCGCAAGCGGCGTCGACGCGCGCCATTGGCTGCGGCAACATCTCGCGCGACGACCTGACCGCGACCATCCCAGCGCAAAAGAACGCCGCGCGTCCGGCGCAGGGCGCGCGCCGCGCGCATGCGAGGCCATCGCGCCAAGGCGCAGAGATCACGCGCTAGGCGTTCGGCATTCACCCTGACGGCGGATTGCTGGCGGGAAAAGCCCGCTTTAATTCGCTTTTGCGAAACGATCCGCTATTATGATCCTAGGCGTTCAGTCCAAAGGGGATCGTGATGCGCAAGAATAAAGTGCTGTCGGCGGGGCTCGCCTGTCTGGTGTTGTTCGCGGCGGGCGATGCGCTCGCGAAGTCCCGCTATCGCGTCGCCTCGGGCGATGTTTGTTGCGGCCGCGGTCCGATCGACATCCAGCGCCGCAGCTGGCTCGATCCCGGCACCCAGGTGCCGGTCGGCAGCACCAACCGCTACATGGTCCAGCAGACCTACCTCAATCACGATCCGATCGAGCGCAACCAGCGTAGCTGGTATATGCAGGAGACGCTTCCGCAGCGGCCGCCTTATAACGCCAGCATGATCGTGCCTTACGACGAGGGTTTCCCGTTCTGGTGGCCGTAAGTCGGCTTTTCTCAAGAAATCTTGACTTCAGGGGCGCTTTCCTTTAGCTCCCCACGAGCCTGACGCGGCCCGTTCGCGCCAGGCCAGCACCCGTGGCGTTTGCTGCAAACGCCTGTCGGCCGTTATGACGGCAGAGGAGGGCGCGTTCTTGATGCCCCGGCGCTGGCCGGGGGCGGCGAGAGACGCGATTCTGGACGACGTCCGAGCGCAAGGCTCCGGACGATTTTCGTCTGTCGCCTCTCGCACGCAACAAACGCGATGATGAGAGGACGAAGTCAAAGTGACGAAGCGCGCAGAATCAAAATACAAGCTCGACCGCCGCCTGGGCCAGAACATCTGGGGCCGGCCGAAGAGCCCGGTCAACCGCCGCGAATATGGCCCCGGCCAACACGGACAGCGGCGCAAGGGCAAGCTCTCCGACTATGGCACGCAGCTCAAAGCCAAGCAGAAGCTCAAGGGCTATTACGGCAATATTTCCGAAAAGCAGTTTCGCAAATATTATGCGGAAGCGATCCGGTTGAAGGGCGACTCGGGCGACAATCTGATCGGCCTTTTGGAGCGGCGCCTTGACGCGATCGTCTATCGCGCGAAATTCGTTCCGACGGTTTTCGCCGCACGCCAGTTCGTCAATCACGGCCACATCCGCGTCAACGGCAAGCGCGTCAACATTCCGTCTTATCAGGTGAAGGTCGGCGACGTGATCGAGGTGAAGGAAGCCTCGAAACAGGCGGTGACCGTTCTTGAGGCGGTTCAGCTCGCCGAGCGCGACGCCCCGGAATATTACGACGTCGACCACACCAAAATGGTCGCGAAGCTCATCCGGGTGCCGCATGCGACGGAGGTGCCCTATCCGGTGCAGATGGAGCCGAACCTCGTCATCGAGTTCTATTCGCGCTAACCTCGACGCGCAGCAATGTGAAGAAGACAGCCGCGTCGAGCGGCTGTTTTTTTGCCCGTTCTTGACTGTGGGACCGCAATCAGAAACTCTGGAGCGCTTCCCGATCACATGGATTCATGTGATCGATAAGGAATCGCTCAAAATCAAAATGTTGGAGCAGCTTCTCATCGAAAAAGTCTGTCAACTTTTTCGGAACCTGCTCTAGCGCAAAAGCGCCGTCATCGCTTGCGAGCGTTTTCGGCCCGCGCCAAGGGATCGCAGAAGGAGAGGCACGTGTCCGGGCTATCGAAGAAGCGGCCGGCGGAGAAGGAACGCGGTCAGCGTCCCCTCTGGATCGCGATCGGCGGCTTGCTGGTCAGCGTCATCAGCTACACCATGCGGGACCTGATGCTCGGGGACGTCGTGTTCTGGTTCGGCGTCGTGCTCGCTTTTATCGGCGTGCTTTACTGGTTCATTCGGCCGAAACACGGGCTGTAGCGCCCGGTTAGCGGCCCCCATTCTCCTCGCCAGATTTGATTTGCCACAATTGTCGAAGACGATATGGTCTTTGGCGTCGCAACAGTTACGGACCGCACATGCCCTTCGCTTTTATGCCCCGTCGTCGTTTCCTTGTCGGCGCCGCCTGCGCGCTCCTCGCCGCAGTGCCCGCCCTTGCCGAAAAGTCTGCTTCGGGCAAGGTCGCAATTGACGAACTGATGGCGCCGAACGCTCTGCCCGACGTGGTGGAAGGCGCGGCGGACGCTCCCGTGACGATCGTCGAATATGCTTCGATGACCTGCAGCCACTGCGCGGCGTTCCATCACGACGTGTATCCGGAGCTGAAGAAGAACTACATCGACACGGGCAAGGCGAAATTCATTTTGCGGGAGTTCCCGCTCGATCCGCTCGCGACGGCCGCCTTCATGCTGGCGCGCGAACTCGGCGACAAGCGTGACGCGACGGTCGATCTTCTGTTCTCGCAGCAGAAGAACTGGGCCTTCTCCGACAAGCCGCTCGACGGTTTGGCCAATGTCTTGAAACAGGCTGGGATCGGCCAGGAGAAGTTCGAGGCCGTCTTAAAGGATCAGACGCTTTACGAGAACGTCAACAAGGTGCGTAACCGCGCCGCCGAGAAATTTGGCGTCAACTCGACGCCGACCTTCTTCGTCAATGGCGACAAATACACCGGCGAGATCGGCGTCGAGGACTGGGACAAGATCATCACATCGAAAACCGCAGCGAAGTGATCGCTTCCTGCGCTCGATGGCGGTGTCAAGCCAGCCATGACGGCTCTCAAAGACGCCCTTTAGAACGCCGTCCGCCGCTCTAGCGCCGCCGCAAGCGTTCCCTCGTCGAGATAGTCGAGTTCGCCGCCGACCGGCACGCCGTGGGCGAGACGCGTCACCTTCACGCCGGACGGCGACAGCACATCGGCGATGTAATGCGCGGTCGTCTGTCCATCGACCGTTGCGTTGACCGCAAGCACGACTTCGCTGGTCTCTTCTCCGCGCACGCGCGCGACGAGGCTGGCGATGGCGAGATCGTCCGGACCGACGCCATCAAGCGGCGACAGCACGCCGCCGAGCACGTGATAGCGCGCGTTGAGCAACCCTGCCCGCTCCAGCGCCCATAGGTCGGCGACCGTCTCGACGACAACCAGGATCGACCCGTCGCGGCGCGCGTCGCGGCAGATCGTACACGGATCGCTCGTATCGATATTGCCGCAGACCGAGCAAAGGACGATGCGCTCCTGCGCGACACGCATCGCTTCGGCGAGCGGCGCCAACAGTTCTTCGCGTTTGCGGATGAGATGCAACACCGCGCGCCGCGCCGATCGCGGACCGAGCCCCGGTAATTTGGCCAGGAGCTGCACGAGCTTTTCGATCTCGGGACCGGCCACCTTTTCCGCCATAGCCGGATCAACGCCTCATGTGGTTTCGCGTCACGCCCGCGCTTGTCGCGGGCATCCACGTCAGAATGCTACGTATAAATGGAAGCTTTGGGCGGCGTCATCGCTGGATGGCCGGCTCAAGGCCGGCCATAACGCGAGAATCGCAGCAATACGCATCAGAACGGCAGTTTGAAGCCTGGCGGCAACGGCAGTCCGCCGGTGAGCGCTTTCATTTTTTCGGCCATGGCCTCCTCGGCTTTGGCGCGCGCCTGCATGTGTGCCGTGAGGATCAGGTCTTGAAGAATTTCCTTCTCGTCGGGAGTCAACAGACTGGGGTCGATGGAGATGCTTTTCATCCCGCCTTTCGCGGTGAGCGCGACCCTCACCATGCCGCCGCCCGCCTCGCCTTCGACGACCGTCTGTTCGAGCTCCAGCTGCGCTTCGGCCATTTTGGCCTGCATCTGCTGCGCCTGCTTCATCAGGCCCATGAAGTCCATCATTGCGCTTCTCCGTCGTCTTCCTCGATTGGCGACGCGTCATCATAGAGCGTTTCGGCGGACGCCGCGCCCTCGTCCCTGCCCCGAACGGCGACGATCTGCGCGCCGGGAAAACGCGCAAGAACGCTCGCAACGAGCGGATCTGATTCGAGCGAGGAGCGGCGCTTGCGCTCCTCCGCGTCGCGCTGTTCCTTGAGCGTCGGCGCGCCGCCGGAGGCGACGACCGACACCATCCAACGCTCGCCGGTCCACGCCTGGAGCCTCTGCATCAGAGTCGACGCCAGTTCACGCGCGCCGCCCGGCGCAAGCTCAAACTCGATCCGTGCATGTTCA
>Ga0351889_10217_pt1 | contig 18034 bp, 22 predicted proteins | sample TotcelFGM3001M14_FD_206767 | JGI IMG/M metagenome (GOLD analysis project Ga0351889, IMG submission 206767) | Enriched cells from coal bed in the Powder River Basin, Montana, United States - Total cells FGM rep3 HSBNCT.FGM.300.1.M14 ...
GCCGGACCATGCGCGCTTTGCTGCTTACGCGGAAGTCGAATCGCACATCACGGCGCCGGACTTTATCTATCGCCGCTATGGCGGCGCCGCGGCGTCGACGGCGCGCGCCAAGGAGCCGGCGTGATCTACCGCTGAGCCGCGCGAGGGTCGTCGCGCGGATCAAGATAGGTGATGTTCCACGGGCCGACGCCGGTCACTTGTATCACCGTGTCGTCTTCGAAATTTACCCAATGCCCCGCTTCCGCGGGAGTCGCCGCAAAACCGCCGGCGGCAAGCGTCTTCTCGGCGCCTGGATCGAGCTTAGCGCCCTGACCGTAACGAACCGTCCCCGACAGCACCGTCATCGTCTCCATGCCGCTGTGCTTATGCGGCCCGATTTTATATCCCTTCGGCGCGCGCATGCGCAGGATGTAAGGTCCGCCCTGCGTCGGATCGCCGAAGAGCATCGCGACTTCCGCGCCCCTCGGCAGTTCCGCCGGACCCGCCTTCCATTCGAGTTTGTCCTGCGAAAAGACGGAGCCTGGAGCTTCCGCCATTACGGAGATGGGAGCTGCGAGGCTTATGGCCGCGCCCACAAGAATTGCAGCAAGATTTCGCATAGCTTGAGCCTCCAAAGCGCCCCTTGCTTGAGATAGTGCGCCGAAGACACACAGGGACGAAGAATTCAAAAATTCGATTTCGGTAACAAACGAGCAACTTCCACAGGGCATATTGAGCCTTGTCTCGCGGAGTTAAGGATTTGTTTCGCATAAGTTGCGTAATGGAGCTTGTCGCATGAAGTCGCGAGATACGCTTGTCCGTCTCAAACGGTTCCAGGCCGAGGAAAAACGCCGGCGCGTCGTCCAATTGAATGCAATGATCGGCGAATTCACGCGCATGGCCAATGAGCTCGACCGTGAAATCGGTCAGGAAGAGCGGCGCGCCAACATCGACGATCCCAATCATTTCGCCTATCCGACTTATGCGCGGGCGGCGCGCACGCGACGCGACAACATCCTTGCGTCGATCGCGGAACTGCGCGGCCAACTCGAAGAAGCCGAAGCGCAGTTCAAAGAGGCCAGCGAAGACTTCGCCAAGGCGCAAAGCCAGGAAGCGCGCGATCGCGGCGCCGAGCGCATGGTCGATGTCGTCGCCGAGCGGCGCCACGCCGAAATGCCGGAAGTTTTGCGCAGGGTCTAGGGCTGAAACAGCCGCCAGCGCAGCCTGCCCCCGGGCTCGCGCGCCCAAACGCCAAATGTTTTTCGGCGAACGGCGCTGATCTCTTCGCCCCCGGCGAGAGCCTGGGCGACCGATGCGACATTGAAATCAAACGCTCGGACAAAAAGCGTCGCGCCGGAACGCCCGGCGTCGATGAAGGCCAATTCGAAACGCGCGAGGTCGGCGACCCAGCGCGGCTCCAATTCGCACTTTGCGACACGCCTATCGAGCAATGTAGTGAGCGCCGCAGCATCCGAGCGACTTGTCGCCTCTCGCGCAGCGCCGCGGATCGCCTGCCGGAAAAGCGCATCGAATCGATCGCCCAACGCGCGCGCCGTGAGCGGCAGCGCCCTACGCGCATAAAGCGCGCGTTTGCCGATCAGGCTCTGCGCAAAGGCTTCGATTTCGCGACTGTCTATTCCGGCGAGGCGCTGCGTGGCATGCATGCTCAAGCCGAAACGCGTCGCCACCGCGATCGGCGCTTCAAAGAATTCCCGCCGCAGATCATCGTCGGTGAACAGGCGCGCGAGCAGCGCCTGCGTCTGCGCTAACGCCATCGCCCGTTCTCCACGAGGCTTCGTCGCGCGCGCGCCACTTCATCGATGAGTTCGCCGAACGGCGGCATTTTCTCATCGCGCTCGAGAATGACGGCCTTGACCGGCGCGCGGGCGATGACGCGCTCATAGAGCCGCCAAACCGCATCGCTCGTCGCGGCGTCATGGCTGTCGATCAGCAGGCCGTCGCGCTGGCGTCCGCCGGCGTAGTGGATTTGCACGAGCCTGTCCCATGGCCAGCGCTCGAAGTCGCGTTCGAGATCGGCGCCGAAATTCGTTGCATTCACATGCATGTTGGCGACGTCGCACAGCCACCCGCATCCGGTCGCTTCCAGCGTGCGCCACAAAAATTCAGGCTCGTCCATTTCGCCGCCTGGAATGCGCACCACGCAAGTGATGTTTTCCATAATCAGCGGCGTCTTGATGCGCCTGCGCACAACTTCGACATTGCGTGCGACGACGTCGATCGCTTCCTGCGTATAGGGCATAGACGCAAGATGGCCGATGCTGATTCCGCCCGCGCGCGTGAAGCAAAGATGTTCGCTCCACCAGGGCGGATCGATGCGTTCGATCAGCGCGGCGACTTTATCGAGATAGCATGAGTCGACGCCGTCCGCGCTTCCGATCGAGAGATCGAGACCATGCGCGACGAGCGGAAAATGCGCTCTTAAAAGCTCAAGTTCAGCGAGCTTTTCTTTCGATGCGTCGAGATAATGATCGGCGATGATCTCGATAAAATCGACATCATCCCGTCGGGCGAAGAGATCGGCGCGAAACTGCGGACGATAGCCGAGTCCGGACCCGAGGGGCGGCGTCTCAATCGCGGACGCCACCATCGCTCGCTCCGCCGTCGCCGCAACTGCCGCCGCAGCTTGTTCCGCAATCGGAGCCATCGCTTCCCGAGCCGCGACTGAAGGCTTCGGCGAACATCGCCTCCGTCGTGCCTTTGAGCGGCGCGAATCCATAAAGACCGATAAGAAACAGCGCGGCGCCGTGGAAGGCGCGCGCTTCGGGTCCGGGCGATCCGATGTGACCGACGGCCTCTTTCAGACGGCCGCCATAGGCCAGCCGCATTGCGTCAAGATAGGCGTGGCCGCGACGGCTCGCGTGGGTTCTGGTCAGCACATAGGCGAGCGCGAAAAGCGACGCGACGGACGCAGCTGCGAGAAAGACCAGATAGGCGACGTTCACGGCGCCCGCTGTCCGTTCCACATAGATCTTGGCAAGCGCCAGACCGACGATGATCAGCATTCCACCGATCTGCGCGCGCCGGCGCCAGATCTTCACGGACTTGGGCTTGATCAGCTCCTCCGCGGCGAGCTGGGCGCGCAGCGGCGCGAGCTGTTCCAGAAGCCAGCGCCGCAAGCCGCGATCTTCGAACAGCGCATGCGCCTTCGGCTTGGCCTGCACGGCTTCGAGCAGCCGCGTCTCCATGGCGTTGAGTTCGCCCGGCTCCGGCTGTTTCTCTGTGGGAATCACGTGATCCTCCGCGGCGAGGACGACGAAGCCGCGCTGCGCAAGATCATAGATCAGCGTTCGGATGACCTGATTGACGCCGCCCTGCAGGAAGGCGACCTCCATCGCGTCGGGGTTCTGCGGCACGGGCGGCGGCGCGCGGCGATCGGTGCGATCCGCGAGCCGAATGCAAAGGTAAGTGGCCGCCAGCACGAGGATGACGACGAGGCCGAAGACGTTGAGAAATTCAGGCCCGGGAAGATTGAGGATCGCAATGTTCTGCACGCCAGCCGCCTCAGTTCGTGATCACGTCTTGCACAAGCCGTCGCGCCTGCAGCGTCGCGACGCCCAACACCGCCATGCCGATCGCCTGATGCGCGAGCGCCAGCGCCAGATGCGGGTCGCCGGCGAAGGGGGGCTGGACCAGCACCAATGTCGCAACGCCAAGCGCGATCTGCATGAGCACATGGCCGAACAGGATCACGGCGCCGCGGCGCGCGCGTCCTTCCGCATTCATCCACGCATCCAGAAGATGCCCGAGCGCCAGAGCGAAGATCAGATAGGCGATCATGCGGTGGAAGAATTGGACGGTGACCGGGTTGTCGACGAGATTGGTCCAGAAAGGCTCCAATCGCCACAAGACGTCGGCCGGAGGAACGAAGACGCCGTCCATCAACGGCCAAGTGTTATTGACGAGTCCCGCCCGCAGTCCCGCGACAAGGCCGCCGACGAAAATCTGCAGAAACACAAAAGCCAGAATCGTCAGCGCGGTCCCTTTGAGCCGACCTGCGCCCCCATGCACGAGAGAGGCGGCGCGCGGTCCGAGGCCGCCGGCCACCCATAAACAGGCTGAGAAGATCAGCGCCGCGAGCAGCAAATGAATCGCAAGGCGCTCCTGCGCCACCTCGATGCGATTGACGAGGCCGGATGCGACCATCCACCAGCCGACGCCGCCCTGCAGCGCCCCGAGCGCGAGAATGCCGACGAGCTTCGGCTTGGCCGAACGCGGCAGGCGGCCGGTCGCCCAAAACCATATGAGCGGGACGACGAAAACGACGCCGATCAAGCGTCCAAGAAGACGATGCGCCCATTCCCAGGCGTAAATATATTTGAACCCGGCGACATCCATGTCCGGGAACAGTTCCCTGTATTGCGGAATCTGCTTGTAGGCTTCGAACGCCTCCTGCCACTCCTGCTGGGACAGCGGCGGCAGCACGCCCGTGACGGGCTTCCACTGTACGATCGATAGGCCCGATTCGGTCAACCGGGTCGCGCCGCCAACGATGACCATCAGAAAGACCAGCCCCGCGACCAGCCACAGCCAGTTGCGCACCGCCCGAGCGTTCGCCTCGGTCGCATGGTGTCGGATCGCCGGGACAGGTTGGGGAAAATGCAGCCAATCTTCCATGAGACGCCGAGGGTTGGGAGGCGGATGAGGGCGCCAGTTAAGGGATGCGGCCCTCGCTTGTCCACACCCGGCGGCCGTCTGTGGCACGCCGGGTCAATTTGGCTGAAAACTGCGCCGCTGCGGATGTTAGAGTAGCGCAGCTTGAGTCGAGGGATCAGGTGTCGGGCAAGAGCGATGAAGCGATGCGCACGATCGGCGAGGTCGCGGCGAGCCTCGACCTTCCCGCGCATGTGCTGCGCTTCTGGGAAACCCGTTTCAAGCAGATCAATCCTCTTAAGCGCGCAGGCGGACGGCGCTTCTACCGGGAGCGCGACATTGAACTCGTGATCGCGATCCGCCGCCTGCTCTACGACGAAGGCTATACGATCAGGGGCGTGCAGCGCATCCTCAAGGAGGCTGGCGTCGAGGCGGTCCTGGCGGGCGCGGGGCGACGCCATGGGGATCCGTCCGGGACTCCCTCCGCTTCCCGTCCGGGCGTGAGCGAGGGACGAATCGGGTCAGCGCGAGACGAAGACGAGACGGACGCCGCCCTCTCGGCCGACGAACGCGCCATTCTGCGCGCGCAAAATCCAGATCTTGCGGTAATGGGAGCCCAGGACGCGGCTCCCATCGTCGAAGTTGACGAGCCTTTTGCGCCGCCTTCGGCCCACAGCGAACCGCGTCCCCTTGCCGCGCCGCAAACGCGCATCCTGCGCGAGGCGCTGGCCGAGATCGAGGAATGCAAACGCCTGCTCAGACTGACCAGGCGATAGCGACCCAGGCGTTGCCAGCGCCGCGCCGCCTCACTATAACGGCGCCAGTCGGAGTGTAGCGCAGCCCGGTTAGCGCACTTGTCTGGGGGACAAGGGGTCGTGGGTTCGAATCCCGCCACTCCGACCATTAAATCAATAAAAATCAATAAGTTATATTTTACTAGCCCTTGTGTTGTAAGCCAGATAACGGCATTTGGGCTAGCTCTGGGCTAGGAGTCGGGTTGCCCACTATCCGAAACCGCGGCGTTGTGCTCAACCCAAACGCCATCGCGGCGATACGGACAATCTTGCAGCCCGCGCAACAGGTTCGCATGCGCCGGCCAGAATCTCCCGGCCAGCTCGGTTCAAGCTCGGTTTACGTCAGACCAATATCTATATAGAAAATGTATAAACACCCCGAACGAGTCGGTGATGGATTTCGAACCGCTAAATGACGATCACTCTATCGATGATGTCATGTTCGCGTGCCATCTATCGCGTCGCTTGCGCGCGACAGACTTTCGTCAAGCAGCCAACGCTTTTGAGAAGGTGAAACCAGAACTCCCCGCCACAAACTTGAACTCCGAATCGGCTGTTTTTGCTTACCTGCGTCCTGACGGATCCGCCACGTGGGCTGTCAGCCTGCACGAAGGTGTAATCGCGGTTAATTGCACCCGATATTCACGTTGGCAGAGAGTCTGGTCGACAGCACAAAACTATTTAACGTTGGGGCTTCAGGCAATCTTCGAACCAGAAGCGGTCAAAATTACCGCTCTAGCCTTAACGGTTTCAGATAAATTCCGCGGACAACAAAACAGCAATCCTTCGGTAGCCGGCCTCTTGCGGGTCAATAATTATGTCATGCCTGCTGCATTCTCGATGGATGGTCTTTGGCACAGTCATGTGGGATGGTTTGATTCCAATTATCAGTCGGGATCTGTACTAAATCAGTTAAACGTGGATAGAGTTACTGAAGATGCAGGTGATATGGGAACGCCTGTGGTAAATATCCGCCACGTCCAACAGCTTCGCTTTGATCAAGCTCCTTCGGCTGCATCTCTGTTGCAGGAGAACCAAGTTTCGCTCACGAATGCAATGGAGTACATGCACGCTAACAACAAAAAAATCCTGAGCGATCTGTTAACGTCCGAAATGCAGGCTCGAATCACCCTGGAGCCTAAGCTATGACTGGATCAACAGCGTCTACATCCGCCGAGAAATTCGTCGTCAACGAAAATCTCCTTGCGGACCTCGAACCGTGCGATCACAAGTTCAAAACGACCGCACTCGATTACGATGAGTTTTATTCTCACGTGGTGATCGAAAATATTGCTGCGCGCGTTAGGATGAGATCTGCGAATGAAGGCCTTCAGGCCTTCACCGGCCGGCGCAAACATTTGCATCATTATCTCGTCGCCAAATTCTTTGCTGGGGGCGGCGCTGTTTTCACAGCTTCAGGATCTTCGTCTGGAAACCAGCCCCTTGCGACGGATAGGTATACTGGGGCGAATCTAACTTCGGATCCGAACACTGTCTCTGCGTCAGCGGGTCAATCGCATTCGCCGCGACCCACCGGTCTTGAAAAGATGCTGACCGAACTAGGCAGATTGCAGGACGGATGGGCTGGCGTTGGCTCAATATCACCTTCCTCGGACATTCTCCGAGACGTTGAGCATGTCATTGCCGCCCTCGATCAGGAGATCGAAACGCCTGAATTCGAAATCGATCCAGACGACGGCTGCGTGACAATGTTTTGGCAAGGAGGAAGCCAAGCATTCTCTCTTATCGTTTCTGGTAACGGTTTGATCAGCGGCGTTCTTTCGCCATATCAATCGGTCTACGCGCCTTGGACGCTTCCTGCAGCCGAGATCGAAAAGATCGCTGGTAAGCTCCAAAACGACATAGTCCAATCGTTAATCAGGAACACATGACCGGTTGTAATTCGCAATGTCGTTACGAAGCTGAATCTTGTGACCCCGACTGCTCCCCCGGTCCCGTCGAGGATAACGAGTTCTTATGCCGCGGCGCGTTCAATCCGAGACACTTCAAGAAAGGCAAATTGCAGCCGAGCTTCATTCCAAAAAAGGAGCTGGCTGAAAGCCGGCTCAGCGTTTATCGCGAATCGAACAAGGTGGCATTTTCGCGCGAAGCTGTGATTGACCAAATCCGAAAAACGGGTTCAGCAGACCAGAGCCTCGAATCAGTGCTGTCCGCCGAAGTCATTCGTATCCGCGCGATTAGCGCCCCAGGAGTGACAGGTCGGGTATTATGCGTTCGGGATGAATGCGAATGTGACCGCAGTGGAGGTAAACACCCGGCACATGCGCATATTGCGATGTGTGAAAAGTCCTTTCCCGCACCTATCGATTCGCAAGCCGACATATTCCTTCAGGTTTGGCGAGATCTCGTTACATTGTTCAGAGAACAGCAGCAGCAGCTTAGTGGCGCATAGCAACGTTCTAGCTGTAACGTGAAGGTGACGCGGCATTTAGGTGTTCTCTGCGACCAACAACTTCTAGCTCGGATTAGCGCTGTCACTTATGCTTTCGTCATGTGCGGACGTTTCACGCAACATCTCTCATGGGCCGAACTGCATCGCCTCGCCGATCTGGTCGGCCAGCCGAGTAACCTTCGGCCGCGTTACAACATCGCGCCTACCACACGGATTGAGGTCATTCGGCCAGGGGCCGCCGGCAATGAATTGACGCCCATGCGTTGGGGCCTCATTCCCTCATGGTGGAAAAAGCCGCTGTCCGAATTGCCCTCGACCTTCAATGCGCGCGCCGAGATGATCGCTGAAAAGCCGATGTTTCGATCGGCGTTCAAGTCTCGACGCTGCGTCATTCCGGCTTCAGGCTTTTACGAATGGACAGGCGCCAAGGGCTCAAAGACGCCCCACTACTTCAGCGCGCCGAGCGGCGAGCCCTTGGCGTTCGCGGCGTTATGGGAGACGTGGCGCGACCCCGAAAGCGATGCAAAGGTGGACTCTGCCACGATCATCGTCGGCGCGGCGAACGATTGGATGTCGCGCTTTCACCATCGAATGCCGGTCATATTGGATTGGCGGGATGTTGGGGCGTGGATGGCCGGCGACGATCCGAGCGCGCTGTTGCAGTCGGCGCCCAGAGATGCGTTGCAAGAGTGGATCGTCTCTTCGCGCGTCAACAGGTCGGGCGCGGGCGATGACGACGCGGGACTGATTGAGCAGGTCGCGCCATTAGAGACGGCTTGAACTTCCGGCCCTGCAACCACGCCGACTTTTAATGTTACGCCTTCTGGGGAGAAGAACTTGTGAGCAAACTCAAGGCAAAGGGCAGTCGAGGCTCATGGTTCGCGGAAGTCGATGGCGAGCGACTGCCCTGCGTCCACGAGCACTGGGCCAGGAAGTGGCCAGACTATAATGACCCAGGCATCAAACCGGGCGGTCGAAAGGAGAACGAGTATATTGACGCAATCAAGAACGGCACGGTCATTCTGACGACAGACGACGTCGTGTCACAAGAACCGTTTCGATTCAGCCGGACAGGATACGTGGCTATTTACACGGTTGAAGACGTGACTGCAGATGACAGCGGCATTTCGTTCAGGTTTGTGTCCCGCACTAATAACCTGCTGTAGAGCATGGCAGCCGAGTGCGTCCGAGAGATGCGCGATTTCAGACACATATTTTTCAAAGCGGAAGATCGTCCTGCACATGCCCGGCGATTATGCCATGAACCTTCACAATCTCGGCGCGGGTATCAATCAACTCTCCTTTTTCGTCATACGAATAAACCATGCGCACTGTGCACTGTAGGGCGTCCCCCGCGAAAATACCGATGTCCCGCGCATGCAACCGGCGCAGCCATTCTTCGTCCTTTATGGCTGCGTTAACGGTCGTCTTTCCATGGGAGAATTGCCGCATTGTATTTTTGATCAGATCAGGCTTCCTGATTGTCAGTGACACCTCTACGACGTTTTCCTTTTCGATCGGCTCGGAAGGCGTTTTGTTCAGCGTCTCGCTCGGAAGCCATGTCGAACTGATGTCGACTGAGTATTCGTCCTTGCCCAACTCAATTGTGAGTGAGTCCCCGATTTCCAATTCCGCCTTCGCCTTTTGTATTTTATCGAGCGATGCAATTAGCCGGCCCTCATGAACGGGCGGGTAATCAGGAAGGTGTCGCACATCGGTTTTCGCGGCACATTCCTTAATTTGTTCCTTTAGCGCCTCCAGTCGCTCTGGCGCATCATCTTCCTTTTCAAGGAACTCAATCGCGCTGCGCTTTGCCTTGACAGCGAAATCGCCGGCAATGCGCTTCCAATCCCCCGACCTTAACGCATCGTCATCTATGCTACGAAGCATGCTGGCCAACTTTACACGCATGGAGCCCGCAGACACGTCTTCGAGCACCAAGTAACTCTCTATCTTGGCGTCTAGTGACGGCAGCACCGCGCGATCAAAGCTTTGGAAAGCGTCAATGAGCGCGCTCGCCGCATCGAACACACGTCGAGGATTTCCCGCACCTCGCGTAAAACTGATTGTGAAACTAAAATCGCCTTCGTGCTGCATCCGTCGCCCCACAAAAATCAGGTCAGAAGAACCGTATCACGTTGGGAAACACTACTACGTTCAAGTCATCCTTCAATCTCGCCAACACTTCGCGCGCGGCGGCATTGACGGCCGCTCGATAATGCGCGCTCGCCGGCCCCGCGAAGCTACCCGTCACCAACGCTAGCCGGCACTCTTCCCCGTGTCGCGTAATGATCGCAACAAGCGGCGGCTCCAACGCGCGATCTTCGCAAGCGTCGATTTCCTTGTCTAACGCCGCGCGCCAGAACGCGGGCAAGTCCTTGCGAACGTCCCCCTCAAACCAATCCAAGAATGAAACGCTCGCGTCGCACAGTTCGGCGACGGCCTCTTCGTCGGGGTTCGAATAGGCAAAGTCCAACATCGTCATATCGTCTTCTCCATTTATCAAGCTGCAAGTTTCAGGTCGCGACGATCCTTCGCGACGCGCAACGCACACCGGAGCGCATCGCCGCTCCTTTCCGGCTCGCGCTTCCGCGATGGCCTGAAGCTTGGCTAACGTATTCATATAGACGAGTCAAAGATTTTTATTGTCATGATTTGTGTATTATTTGGTGTAACATGTATATGTTCGCTTCTACATGTCACAACATTTGCACAATAAAGAATAGAGACAAAAAAAGCGCCGCCCGGCTCTGAACCGGACGGCGCATCGCTTAATCACATGAGAACCGATGACTGCGGCTGCATGGCGTCCTCATGCGTTCACGCCGTCAAGCTCGGCGCTGGAGTCGCCATGCAGATTCTTGAATCTCTGGAAATTGTGACGCGCGCAGATGGCGCGGCGTGCGCATGTAGCTGACGACTTGGATTGCCCCAATGACGACGCCCGAGAAAAAGCAGGTCGCGAGAAACCACACAAACGCCGTCACTATCGCAAGCCCGGTCTGCGCCGCGAGAGGTAATTCGCTGCTGATGTAGCTCATATGGATTCGCCTCTATCGAGTGCCCGCCGGCCCAAAGCCAAAGTTCGAATGCAGCGGCGCAGCATGCGGAGCGCCACCGCCGCCCGATCTCGTGGGTGCGTTGCCGCCGCCTTGCATGGTAGTTCCGAGCTTCCCGACGAGTTGCATTCGCGCCGATGCGTCCGCGAACCGCCGCTCGATTGACGCCAAGAACTGCGGACTGGCGTCGACTCGCACGTGATTTTCGACGCTGACATGGGCCTCACCCTGAACGGTTCCTTGAACGGATATCTCGCGCGGAACGGCCCATGTGCTCCCATGCGGTTCGACACCCGGCCATTTGGGCCGATCGGCCTGCGACGGCGGCAAGCTCGGCAACGGACCGGCCGTGTAGCCGGCGCCGCTCAATCGGCTGTTGAGCGCGAAGCGTGCGCCGTCTGTCGCGCCGCGGAACGCAGATGCGCGAATGATCTCCGCCGTTCCGAACAAACGGTTGAACGCGCCCTGGCGCGCAGGATCGATCTCCCGCGGCGACCATACGTTGAGCGCTCTAAGATATCGCTCGCGTGCTGCGCGGTCGTATTCGGCTTGGCGGGATTCGTCGTAAGCAGACGGGCGAGGCCCGCGACGCCTTTCCTCCTGGGCGCGATCGAAAGCCTTGGCCTCTTCGATCATGAGCTTCGCAACCGATCCTACAACGATTGTCGTGGCGGTTATCACCAGTCCTTGGGGTGTGAGCAGTCTCGATAGAAGTCCGGCGGTCCTGGCAGTCGCGCCGACTGCGCCCGCGCCTTGCGCCGCCGTCCCGCCGACGCCCAAAGCGCCGACAGCTTTGCCGAGCAAATCGCCGCCGCCCAGACGCGCTGCAGCCGTCTCTAAGGCGACTGCCGCGACGTTGAGGTTCGCCGCCGAGACGTTCAATCCGAAGTCGCCACGAAGCGCCTTCAGCACGCCGTCGCCCAATCGATACAACTGAAGGCCCGCGACGCCGGCAACACCCACTGGCAAAGCGCCGAGCGCCTGCGCGCCCAAGGGGTGATCTTTCTGCCATTGCTGGAGTGATCCGCCGAGCGACGCAACGCCCGACGCTAGGCCGCTCATAATGCCGGCAGCTTTATCCATGTTGGGCGCGGTCAAGGTGCCCGCGAAGTCAGCAACGGCGGTCGAGAGCGACTTCGCCGCCGAGATCGGGTCGCCTGCAGCTGTCTTTAGCGCGCCGTCAACGCCGGCCGCCTGATCGAACAGCGCCATGTGACGTTTGAACGTCTGCTCTTGGTTTATGAGCACTTCGGCGAGGCGGGCGGCGTTGCTGTTCGGGAAGAGGCGCTGCGCCTCTATGATCTGGGCTTCCTTGTCCGAAAAGCCCTTGGATTTGAGAGCAGGAAGCAGCGTATTCCAGACCCATTGCGCCGGATCGTGAGCCGCTACATCGTGGCCTTGAATGAAATGGCCGGGTAGCAACCCGAGCGCCTTGCCCTTCCCGCTAAATTCAATGTCTTTGTCGGTAATGAGCCCGAGATTGCGGAACTCATCCAAGGCCGGATGCGATGTCGGGCCTTTAAGGTTCGACGTGAGCAGCTTGAAAAATGATCGAATGCCAAGGCCGGCGGTCGACCCGCCGAGTTCCTGGGCGAGACCTGCTGCGGTTTTATTGAGGAACTGTTCGGACAAGAGCGGCGCAGCGGCGCCGGAGTATTTCACGACATCGGCAAGCTGTTCGAAGCTGACCGTCTTGCCCATGATCTGAACGGCGCGAACCGCGCCGTCGAGATAGCGCGAGAGCTTTTCGATGTCCTGGCCAAAGCCGGCGATTTCCGCCGCCTTCAGCATCCAAGGCAAGCCATGCGCCGCCTGCCCTGTCGGATCACTCTGCAGAACCGCCGCCTCGGTCCGCGCGACCATCGGCATGACGTGCGCGGCTTCCTCAGGGCTAGGCAGGATTGATCTGACTTCCTTGTAGCGCTCCAGCAGCTTGGTTTGATCCAAGATCGGAGTCATGCGCTGCAACTGCGCGGCAAGTTCCTTGGCGTGCTCCAGTTCAGCACCGCGAATGCCGGCGAGCGTCAATCGGAACTGCTCAGACGTGCGTTCGGCGCCAAAATGCAGGGATTGCTCCGCCCCATGCAGGATGGCCGGCGACGCCAGCACGGCGACATTCGACGCAAATTGCTTCGCCGCGACGGCGAGGCGATGATAGTTCGACTCGATGCGCGCCAGCGCGCGGGCGTGGGCGTCCAGGGCCGGATTGTTGAACGCCTTAGCGAGGCCCGATTGAACGCCGAGCCGGTTAAGCTGGTCCGCAATTTTGTGGATGCGCTCCGCGATCTTCGCAAGCTCGGGGCTCGCATGGTCGACCGCGGAAACTGTAGCTGTGATTGACGGGCCGCCGGCCATGTCCTGAAACTCCTGGGCCGCCCATGTGCGGCGTCATCTGCAAAAGGATCAAACGAAAAGAGCGCCGGCTATTGCTGGCGCTCTTTCTGCAATTTCGAAATGTGTTCGAGGTAGAAGGTCGCTTGCGTGACGGTCATGGCCTCGATATCGGAAACCGGCATATGCAGGTCGCAGACAAAGGAGGCCATCAGGCGCGTCACGTTCCGGTAGGGTTTTCTCCGGCTACTCCCAAGAGCATTTCGACGAGCGCGGCGCGCGCGGCGTAGTAATCCGTCGCTGGAAGATCGTCGAGAATGATCTCGTCGACGCCGGACATGTGCGACAGGAATTTCACCAACACACGGTTGTCGTGCTCAATCGACTGGCCGTCCTTGGTCGCCGTAACCTTGAACGGTTCGCCATATTCACGAAAGCAGCGCAACTTTGGTTCACGCAATTCGAGCTGTGGAACGGCGCCTTTGTGCGTCTCCAAAGGGCGTGACAGTTTGACTGTGCGCGTAGCGGACATCTGCGACCCTCCCATTAACGCGCCACACGACGGGCTTGATCCGCAATCGGACCCATGTCAGCGCCCCTGGAGTTGAGAGCAGCCACGATGTTTGCCCCGCTCGATCGATGATCCTGAAGCGCGGCGCTCAGTTTGCGCGATTCGGCCTTGGCGTTGGCGTCGCCGTAGCGAGCGGCGCGCATCGAAAGCGCTTGCTGGCGTAGTTCGGTCACGCGAACGAGCAAGGCGTGAGCCGCAGCATCTTCGGCATTGTGTGAATATGACAAAGGGACCTCGATAGATTGACGGGTTTCAAAAGGTAACGCCGCCAACAGAGCGGCGGCTTGGTGAACGGGAAGCGAAGACTCGTTGCTATGCATTTCCAGGAGCACGCGAGCGGCTTGCGGCCGAACTCGTGCTTCGTCGAGATTGAGCAATGCGGCCTCGTATGCAGTCAGGGTTTGGTCCGGTTCGGACGACGGTGCAGATGCTTGGGGCTTATCGACCGCCGTGGCTTTCCGTCCCAATCTCTGCTTCTGCTTAGAGGCGAAAGCGGCTTCGTTTGCGGCCATGCGTGCTTGCTCCCGGTCGATTGCTGCACGCATCGCCTTCGACATCGGCTTGATCGAAAATCCGCGCGCCTCCGCTTTCTCCCGGGAGCCGAGCGCCATATCCGCGTAGCGGACCATCTCACGCCGCCCATCACTCATAGTGTAGTCAAGCCATGCGATGTGCTTCACGTCGGCACCCATTGCGTGCGCCTCGTCAAGCGAGATCGGCGACGCGACTCCATCGATCTGCACGGCTTCGACAGAGTCAGCGTCGTTGCCAGGAATCCAGCGCTCGCCGAGCGCAAAGGCTAGTAGTTTTTTTGCCATCCATATCCCCCGTGTTGCGGCTGATATCCGCCGGCTCTGATGGCGTAGCGTTTCGCACCGTGATAGACGCCGCACATCGACTCCAGCCGTCGAATCTCGCTTTGCAATGCACGCGCGTCTGCCCGATGGTATCGAATCCGCCTCTCGCGAAATTGAATCTCTTCAGCTTGGGAACCAGCTAGGAGCGCGTAATAAGCCGCGCGCAAATTTGGGAGCATCGCGCAAGGGTCATCAACCTCCGACCCTTGCGGGCTTTGGCAGCCTTGCTGTGGTTGTTGATTGAATGGCGGACTCCTCATGCTGCTTTCGCCCTCTTACGTTGCTGCGCGGCAAAAAATGGATGCTCCAAACCAACGCTTTCGAGATATTGCTTCTCATGTTGAAGCGTTTCCATCTGAGCCTCAAAATCCTTGCCGTCTTCGGCATAGGCTTCCGTTAAGCTGATAAGGCCGGTTTCCAGACCAAGAATTGTTGCTTCGCGCGTCTTCTTTTCGTCGGGCGACACCCTGCCCTTTCCAAGGAAGCGTGCATTGCAATACGCCTCTTTCGCAACGTAGAAGTCGCATGCGCCGGCTGGCAGTTTGATTGTCGCCGTCGCAATTGCTTCCTCTAGCCATGCTTCGAACACGGCTCGATAGAAGCGCTCGGCGATATCCTTCCGCCTCCGCAGATTGATCTCATGAGGCAGCGCGGTCGCGAGCCGCGAGGCGCTAAACGATGTGTCGGCGTAGTCACCCGAGATGTCCTCATAGGCGGTGCCCGCCGCTTTCGCAGTCTTTCGAAGCAGCGACTTGTCGAAGGCGTCGAAATTGTTGCTCGGCGACTCTGACTCATGCTGCATGAGCTTGTCGCCCGGCATGAGATGTGTGACCGTTCCGACCTGCGGCGTAATCTTCGCCTTCGAATAGAATTGCTCGTGGGAGTCGAGCCACTCGCCAACGGTCGACGCGATTCCGCCCGCGCGATCGTTCACGCTGAGCGAGTCGAGCGCTACCGACGTGGGCAACGAGGACTCAATCGTCGTCGTGAAGCTCGTATCAATCAAAGCTTTGCCGAGCGTAAATTCGGCTAGCGTATCCTGTTCTTTGGCCGGGGTGAGCGCGCCGGTCAGAGGCGACAGTCCGCGGACCTGCCGCGGGTCGTCAAACTGAAAAGCGTGAATGACTTTGCAGCGGCCCCAAGAGGTGAACCCCTCCACATAAGTCGCCTGCGGCGCGCTGCGTTGAGCGCCCAAAGGTAACGGCCGCAACATATAACCAGCGACGCGCCCGTGTTGGTCGAACGCCACGCCTTGAATGATGTTGCGCCCATTCTCGCTTCGGGTGATGGATCGATCTAGTTGCGAGATATCGAGGACATTGACCTTCGTCTTCGTCTTCGCGTCTCTCAGAGCAAGCCATTCAAGCGTTGCCAGCGACTCGCCGTTTAGGAGCCAATTGCGATAGAAGGCGCCGGCCATCTGATGAACGTCGAATCGTCCGGCGATATCGCATTCGAGCGGATTTCCTGCCCAAGCCGCCCATTTCGTCTCTATCTGATTTGAAAGGTCGCGCGCCTGCTCCGGCGTAACGCCGATCTCGTCGGCGCGCGGCTTGCTGGAGAGCGTGAGGCCAGTGCCGATCGCCTGCGTCGTAAGGTTAAGGAGCAGCGTTGCGATGGGCGCGTTGCTTGTCGCGAGATCATTGCTGACTCGGCTGGCGAGCGCGGCGTCACGGGCTGTCCGACCGCCCATGTTGAGGCTCCACAGCCCCCCGTCCGAAAAAGAGAAGCCCGCGCCGTGAGTCGAGCGCGCCCATGCAAGACGCGGTTCAGCCCCATTGGTCGCGGTAGTAAAATCGGCGCGTGGCGCTTGCTCGAATGACGCCGAGAGGGAATTCGGCGCATCGGGACTTGGCGGCGCGAGGCCTTCATAGGTGATCTGCATTAGACCCTCACGTCAAGCCCGCGAGCTTTCGCCTCTTGAGGGCTGATGTATCCTTTGGCGAAGTTGTGCCGGTTTGCGGCTTCTCTAATCTCCGCCAAGCGCGCCGTTTTCGGATCGTCAGACGCGACCACGGCGCCGAGTGGCGAGATGACGCCGGGCCTACCCTCGCGCTCCATAGCCGCCAGGAAAGGGCTCTCCGCCGGGAGATCGGCCAACATCTCCCGAATGATCTCCGGCGGCGTTTGGCCGTATAGGGCAAGCCTTAGCGCTGTCTTCGGACGCGCCTGCGCTTCCGGGCTCTCCATGATGGCCTTAAAGCGCATCCGTTCTTCGGCGCGGACGGTCGCCTCAGTCTTTGCGACGGGCTTGGTGATCTTCGGTTCAGACATGGGCTTAAGCAGCCTTTCTGGTATGCAATGATTGGAGCCGAGCAGCGCGCTCGGCGATGGAAAGGGATTGGGTTTTCGCCTTGTCGGCAGGCGCCGCGCGGCCGTTCACGAGCGAAGCAGCGGCAACCGCTAGGACGAGGCAATCGAACGCCTCGTTTCGAACGTCCGGCGACTTCTCCCATTGCTGGCGAGGAAACCCACGAACATATTTGACTGCTAGGCGCTCGGCGCTTAGCTGTTCGAAGAAATCGGCGTCGAGATGATTTGGCGTTTTGATCGTGCCGCTTTGAAGCGCCTTCGCCACATTCATCTTAATGTTGTCGACGCCAACGATTAGCCCACGCAAGAGCCCGCGGATTTTGGCGCCCTCCTTCACGTTGGCGCGATCGAAGCCGGCGCGGCCGAACGTGATATGGCAGCGGCGGCCTTTGGCGCGTTGCCGCATCACAAAACGCGCAACGGTTTCGGTCATGAACCCGCCGTCCACGAAGGTCACTTGCGACTCCAGCGCGCGACCATCCTGCGATTTGAAGACTCGCCCAAGCAACCCGTCCAAGTCATCCCAAACTTGCGCGCCGGACGTGTCGCCGTGCAACACGACGTGATCCAGGATCGAACGTTCTAGACCGGACGCTTGATGAGCAACGAATTGCGCCTCGATACGGTTTGATTGAACGTCGACGCCGCACGTCAGGAAGTCTATCGATTTGTCGTATGGGGCTTGGATAGGTTCAGCCATCGCCATTAGCGCGGACGGATCGTTCTCGACTTCGGAAGACGCCTCGAAAGGCAATCCGAAACAAAGGTTCTGAACGGACTTTTTCTGCTCCAGCGATTTGGCGCTGTCGACTTGGGCCGCAACCTTCGCGAGTGAACTGAATTCGCTGCAAAGCTCATTCGCGTGAATCGAGACGACGCCCGGCTCGCCTTTTGCGGTTGAGCGCAATTCGCCCTTTCCGACCATCCGCAAGCGCTCGGCTTCGTCGGCGAGTGCTCCGCAGGCTTGACACAACAGCCGCGCGCCCTCGGGCTTGCCCGGCTCGAAAAGCAGACGATCTTGCGTGATCGGCGCTTCGTCGTGGCAGTGTTCGCAGCGGACGAAGAAAAGCCGTTTGTCGCCCCGCTCGTAATTCGCCGCGATGCGC
>Ga0351889_10113_pt3 | contig 17885 bp, 15 predicted proteins | sample TotcelFGM3001M14_FD_206767 | JGI IMG/M metagenome (GOLD analysis project Ga0351889, IMG submission 206767) | Enriched cells from coal bed in the Powder River Basin, Montana, United States - Total cells FGM rep3 HSBNCT.FGM.300.1.M14 ...
ACGCTCTCTTACCAGTGGTACAAGGATGGTCAAAAGATAACTGATGGTGGCACCTCAAGTACATATCAGACCTCTGAATTCGGTACCTATACATGTGAGGTCACATGTGAGGGTGAGCAAAAATCAGGTACAGGATCTGTAAAAACCAGAGAACAATGCAGCAGTCCACCGCCAATAGATGTCACAGTTGAAGATGTGGCGATATGCCCAGGCGAAACGGCAGAATTGAAGGCAATCGTAGTAGGTTGCACAGCAACGCTCTCTTACCAGTGGTACAAGGATGGTCAAAAGATAACTGATGGTGGCACCTCAAGTACATATCAGACCTCTGAATTCGGTACCTATACATGCGAGGTAACATGTGAGGGTGAGCAAAAATCAGGTACAGGATCTGTAAAAACCAGAGAACAATGCAGCAGTCCACAGCCGGAGTCTCCACTAAAGTTGACGAAGACAACTCCAGCCATAACTCTAATTCCGAATATGGAGACCACCTTCACCATCATAGTAGAGAATATCGGCAAGATAGAAATCCACGATATCAAGATCGTTGACGAGCTCAGTCCAATGCTGGTATTTATTCCCCCTGCTAAATATGGCGATATAGTAATCCAGCACACCACTGAAGGCGACAAGCTGATCTTGGATCTGGCACCCCTCGGCTCTCTGGAACCAGGGAATTCTTGGGCAATCACTTACAAAGTTAAATTGAGTCCAGAAGCCTGTAGCGCAGCCTCGAGCATAACCACCTTGCCTCCCATCATAACTGCTGGGGATACCAAGCTGAACGTCATGGCTGCAGCAAGCGACCCTGCCAACATACTGCAGCTGATTGACGCACTATCCAGGAATAAGACCAAGCTGGAGGCCAAGCTGGAAAGCATCAAGAAGCAGCGCCACACATTCGATAAGGCCGGTGCAACTCTAGAATCAGGCACAAAGAGCATTGCTGGGACGAACTACACACTCAACAACTACACGAATATTTCTACCGGGGAGACCCTGAAAGAGCAACTTAATGCCACAGGATTCCTGGTATTGTCTGAGTACACCAGGCCAGCCAAGTACGACCTCCTGACCACAACCTACGGTACGAAAGGCGAAGTGCTCTCGGACTTCTATAACTTCTTCCCGACTAAAGAGACTCTAAAGATTGAGTACAATAAGCCGGAAAAAGGCTACAGAACCTACACAGTAAGGTACTATGCCACAGGAGACACCCTGATCATAACGGTTGACCCCTATGGCAACGTGATCGATAAGCAGTACAGAAGAACTCCCGGAGTAACGGAACCGAAATATCTAACGAATTGCGCCACAGCATATGGCAACGTGGGGAAACAAGAAGAATCAGTAGAAAGCAATAGGGCTTGCGTTGATGTGGAATGGAATTGCATGTCTCCTGTGCCATCGCTAGGCTTGAAGGTTACCAAGGTGGCGGACCGCGAAGTTGCTGCAGTAGGAGATTTAATCAAGTACACATACATCGCAGAGAACACCGGCACCATAGCGCTCAACTCCTTGACCCTCAACGATGACAAGCTGGGCATTGTCGTGCTCAACGATCCTGACCCATTAGATCAGGGCGAGTCGCGCACCTACTATGCGTACTACACCGTGAAAGTAGGAGATGGGCCGATATTGAAGAATACAGTTGTGGCCACAGCATTTGATCCTGACGGAAACCCGGTCGATTCGAAGGCAACGGAAGATGTGAAAATTGTCACAGCTTGCCTGACAAAGACCGTTTCACCCAAGGTTGTGAAGCCAGGGGATTATGTGACGTATAACATAACATGGCGTTGTCCAGGATACGAGATTGTGGATGACTACCCAAGAGGCGTATACTTCATATCTGCTTCCCCAATGCCCGTTGATGATGGCAAAAACAACCGATGGAGAATAGATGGACAAGGATCAGGGACCATTATTATCCTGGTCCAAGTAGCACAGGACATCGGCAACACCTCCTTTGACATGGGCCAAGGTGTGACGGGAACGGGATTCGTGAATGTGCACAATGATATTCGCACCAATCCAGTCATATTGAAGAACAAAGCAACCCAGTACGACGAGCATAATGCGGTATTATACACAGCATTTGCCGACGTCAACATCGGCCCGCCCCAGACCTATGCCGCCCTCAAGGAGCACGGCAGTGGCAACTACGCCAGCGAGGACGTGATCAAGTACCGGAACGGCAATCGATCAATTGAGTGGAACAAGAGCCTGACTGCAACGCATAAGCCAACTACCTTCTCCCTGCCCAATAATCGGGATATCAACTACAAAACCAAGTGGATCGAGAAGGCCAAGTCCAAGAACTATGCCACAGGAGCTTCTACCAATGAGGAGTACACCTACGCCAACCGCATCAACCGCAACAGCTCCCTGAAGCTGGACGAGAACGGCAGCACAATGATTACCGAAACCGACTTCGAGGGAGTAGGCCACATAGGCCTCCTCAAGAAAGATGCTGATGCGAATAGAACGTGGAATGCCAGCCAGGTCTTCGAGTCTCAGGAGGACTATGTGGGCAGCTTCAAGATCAACGAGAAGTTCGATGAATACGGTAAGAATGTAGAGTATGAGAAATCCGTTAGCGGCATTGGGTACGTGGCCGGTGACAGGAATATTGGAAACAGCCAGAAATCTTATGAGTCGGGCACGGGCAAGTACCAGAGTGAAGAGAAGATCAGTACAGTCGTCAACTACATCGCCAAGGATATCCACCTCACTCACCTGCCGACCAGCTACACTTACACGCCCACCTTCTCCACATCCAGCGACTTGAAATGGAATGAGGGTATGTGGTCCAAGACACCCACCAGCCTGATCAGCGAGAGGTTCTCCTCGGCAGAGAGCCTGGATCTGCAGTCAACTGCCCGAGGCCTAAACGAGATGGTAACCGAGGCCAGCGTGACCGGCCAGGCCGATTTCCGGACGGTCTACAAGGACAATTCTCGGAATCGCACCGATGAGATCGATCAGGATGAGCAGTATGTCGGAAAATTCGAGATCACGAGAAAGACCTCCCTTGGCGGCGTGGCCAAGTATGACCGACCGCATCTCTCTTTGAGTAAGGTGGCCAAGGTAGACCTGCTTAACACAACCTTTGCCGACTACAGGATAACCATCGAGAACAACGGCAACCGGGCTCTAGAGCCGGTCTATGTAAAAGATGTCTTCCCGACGGGAACCGAGTACATCACCTCATCTCTGCGACCGGCAGAGCTGACGACAAGCTACGCCAACTGGTCGCTGCCTTTCATGGGTATCGGCAGCAAGGTGATCATAGATTTGCGGCTGAACATCACCGAGGAGCCATCCAATCTGGTCAACCGCGTTGAAGCCGCAGGTAATTACAACGAAAGCTGGACGCTGGCCCGAAACTTCTCCGTAGTCCGCCTGAACTGGCTGACCTGCTGCCCGCCCCAGATCTTCGCAACCAAGACCGCCAGAGTCGATGCTCTGGACCCGAAAGTGGTCTGGTACAGCCTGAAACTGAAGAACCGGGAGAAGTACACCATGGTTGCTTTCTTAATGGACCAGCTACCCATGCCCATGAAGCTTCTCAACTCATCTCTGGAGCCTTCTGAGAACAGGTCCAACCTAATCACCTGGACCCTGGATCTGGCCCCGGGAGAGAGCAGGAACATCACCTACCGGGCAAGGGCTGAGAAGGATGGCGTCTATGTTAACGTGGCCCATATCGAGGCCTTCTCCGTGGACGGACCGGACGGGGCCGCGGCAGATGTTGAGGCACGAATCGATCTGGGCAAAGGAGGAGCATTACCATCGTCCTCATCCTCCGACTGGCAGCCACCGACGTGCTTCGGTCTCAACTGCAGCGGGCAGATCTACAGCCAGGACTGGATTCCCTGCTACACCTGCGGGACAGGCGAACCAGGGAACGCAGTAGTTCTGCCATCCTGTGCCTCGTGTATAGATACAGGAGATGCTAATCTGCCTTGAAAAGCCACCTACAGTTCTTTCGGACTTCTTAAGGGGAAGGCGACCTAACTGGAATCAAAGGATGTGGGGGAGCTAACAAGTAAGCCACCCCTGCACCATATTCCGGTTTGCTTTAGCTCTCAGTCCTATAGACAAGTTGAGGGCTACTTTATTTTTATTTAATTTTATATCCAGGATTGGTTAAAGAACAACCTTTATATGGTAATATTGGTAATGTGCCAGCATAATGAGGCATCACTGAGGAGAATACCAGATTAACATGGGCAATAGCTTGGAATTGGACGAAGTAGATCGAGACATTCTTCGTAGTCTTCGAGAGAATGCGCGCATTAGCTTGCAAGAAATGTCAAGAAGATCCGGCATCTCCGATGCGACAATACAGTTCCGCCTCAAACGCATGAGAGCGAATGGGGTTATTGAGCGATTCACCATAACAGCCAATCCGACAGCTACGGGTTATGCTGTAACTGCGATTATGCTTGTGCAGACAGACAATGAAAAACACGACCAGGCAGTTGCCGCTCTGACGAAGATCCCCGAGATAACTGAGGTTTATGGGATACTGGGTGAGTACGACCTATTCCTAAAGGTCTGGTCCAGAAGCCTCGAGGAACTGAATACCCTCATAAACGATCACATAAGATCGATTGAAGGCATTGAAGACCTGCATGAAATCGTGGTGGTAGAGCGAGTAAAAGAAGAGACATCTCCGGTTTAGAGGTTGGAATGGCTACATTCAGGAGCATTACGGAGAAGGCAAAGGGTTTGGGCCCACTGCGGACAAACGACTTGAGTCAAAGCATCGGAAGGGATACCTTGGAACTGGCTGCCCACCCGCTGCCGGTGGCAAGCGAAAAGCCCCTGGATAAGCCAAAGATCACCGTAATAGATTATGATGAGCAGTATTATAATGAGACTGAGGTCAAGGAAGTAGATGAGTGTTTCAGGTTCAAAGATAAGCCATCGGTAACCTGGATAAATATTGACGGCCTTCATCAGATGAATGTCTTAGAAAAACTAGGCTCATGTTATGGAATTCATCCACTGGTACTGGAAGACATCCTGACCGATCAGCGTCCTAAAATTGAGGATTATGACGATTACATATTCATCGTGCTGAAGATGCTTTACTACGATGAAAATAATGATAAAAAAGCGGATGAAGTGGGCGAAGGGGACATGGGTGATTCCAATTTAGATATGGATCAGGTGAGCATGATCCTGGGACCAAATTTTATAATATCATTCAAAGAAAAAGAGGTTGATGTATTTAATCCCCTGCGAGATAGGCTTCGCACAGCAAAGGGCAAAATCAGAAAGCAAGGCGCAGACTACCTGGCCTATTCCATGATTGATGCCATTGTGGACCACTATTTCGTGATTATGGAAAAGCTCGGTGATCGGTTCGAGGATCTGGAGGATGCGGTTGTGTCCAACCCAGAGCCTGGCATTCTTCCCACCATCTACAATCTGAAGAGAGACATGCTATTCCTACGAAAGTCGGTCTGGCCTTTGCGAGAAGCCATCAGCAAGATGCAAAGGTCGGATTCGCCCCTTGTATCGGAAGCGATCAAGATCTACCTGAGAGATGTTTACGACCACACCATCCAGGTGATCGAGAACATCGAGACCTTCCGCGATATGTCCGCCTCGCTTCTGGAAACATACCTCTCCAGCCTGAGCAATAAATTAAATGAGGTGATCAAGCTCTTGACCATCATCTCCACCATATTCATTCCTCTCACCTTCCTGGCGGGGCTGTATGGAATGAACTTCAGGTTCATGCCGGAGCTGGAGTCCCCTTTGGGCTACCCGGCCGTTTTGATATTAATGCTAGCGGTAGTAGTGGTAATGATGGCCTATTTCAGGAAGAAAGAATGGATTTGATTTCATTATGTCTTCTTGCCCAGGATTTTTTCGTAGCGCTGCACTATTCTCTCCAGAATGTCCATGTCGTAGGGCAGGTGGGCGGGCACCAGGATATCCGCCTCCATTCCGGCAGAGTCGGGTGCGACCGACAGCCCGTCTTCCGACACGGGCAGGCGCAGGTCGCGGGCGATCTCTTCGATCATGGGCGTGAGCGGCCGAATCGGCCTGGCGGTTTTCGCCCTCTGCCGGAATCTCTTGAGCAGCGAGTCAACCTCGGAAGCTAGCTGTTCGACATCCCCGCAGCCTGACTCCTGGCATATTCTCTCCGCGCTCTCCTTGAGCTGGGAAAGGGTGCGCACACCCGCCTCCAGAATCTGACCGGAGTAGTGCTGCTTGATCCTTTCTGCGTACCCGGGGGCGAGCACGAGAAGCTCAATCTCTTTCAGGCGTTCCAGGTCCTCCGCCTCAGGCTTGTAGGGATTTACTATTATGTAGTCCAGGGCAAGACGCAAGGCCAGGCTTTCGTACATGGGCGAGACGCCCACCAGCCTCTTATCTTTGAGAAGGGCTCTTCTGATGGCCTGGGGATTGCAGGAACTGATGCCGAAGTAATCGGCAAAGCCGCGCGTGGTGGTGAGCAGCTTGGTGCGGCTGAACTTTTCCGCGTTGATAAGGCCTCTTTCCTCCAGCTCTTTCACGTGATCGTAGCTCTTGTTGCCCCGGATCTCCACCAGAACGCTCTGCTTGATGGGCTGCTTGTAAGCGATGATGGCCAAGGTTCTGATGAGCGGAGCCTCGATTTCCTTGGGAGCGAAGGAGAGGACTCGACCGGCCAGGCCGAAGCGAACCTGCATGGAATAGCCCTCACCAATGCTCTTGATCTCGATGCCCGATCCTCGGGCGGCGTATTCCGCTGCCAGGTCGTCGGCGAGAGCGCGAGCCCGCTCTTCGGAGAGATTGGAGAGATCTGCCAGCTCCCGCTGAGTGAGGGTTCTGCCCGATGCAAAGAGGGCGGCTTCGATGACGGCTTTGGCATAGGATTCTGCAGTCAAGACTATCTTGGGAACGATGCTCATCAAAAGGGTTTAAGGTTGCGCCCAGCGGGCAGAGCGGAAAGGAACTGCACTGGAAAAGGGTTCAAATTATAGACTTAAGGCTCTAAATCTACATATTTTGATAGTGCCTGCGAAGAAAGTCTCATAAGACCTCTGGTGATCTCGCGCTCATCTTTTTTGCTATCAAAGCCGCTATCTGTGAGCAATGGCAAGGCCGGATCGCCTGCCGCCGCCAGGGGGCACCGGGCATGCGGCGAAAGGGGCTGGAGGATACTGATGCTCGAATTAGGATTAGCTTTATCAAGAAATATGCTCAAGTAGTATGCCAATGAAAACCCTAATTCAAATCCATAAGGAAGGTAAATATTTCGTTGCAATTGACTTGATAACAAACGTGGCCGATCAAGGGTTGACTGAAAGTGAAGCAGTTTCTAATTTGAAAAAGGGACTTGAGGAGCACTACCAGGTTCTTTTAGATCTGGCACCCAAAGGACGAAAGCTCTCTATCCTGAGATCATTTTGGATTTAAGATCTATCGCCAGACCGGAAGCCATATTCACCTCTGGAATGAAGAAAGAAATCTTGTCGTTACCGTGCAGAATCACCCAGAGCTGGCGAAGGGCACATTGATCTCGATTATGAAGCAGGCGAAGCTGGAGAGAAAGGAATTCATTGCCGCCTTGAAGGAATAGAACCACAGGTAACGACGAGCCCTCGCCTGCCGCCGCCCGCGGGGGCGCGCGCACGGGCGTGGGAGCCCGGCTGCGTACGGGGACAGGGGCAACGGAGTACGCGGGCATGGGGCAAATGGGAGCTGGCAGGGGGTAGAATTTGCTGCATTCTTACTCTTTAGAAGAATAATCGGTTTCTTCAGAAGCCATATTTATTTGCCACGTTTACCAATACATTCATCTGATTATTCTGCATAACAATTCAGAATGCGGTTCGATGTCATGGTCAGAAGAGACGAGGATGACTATTATGCTGCCACTGTTCCAGAGCTTCTCCCGGCTGCCACACTCAAGCTAAAACCTGGAAGATCTGATGAGCAGAAATGAGAGGCCATTTTGCTCCATTCCGATGGTAGGAGCACAGTAATCCCTATGCATCCTGGTGAATAGATGGGAAGGGGAATACTGATGGAGATAATAAGCAAAGTAAGGATTGGCGTAATCAATTAATATCATTAATACGAGGCTGTCGGGAAAGTATTCAACTATTACTAATTTTACTTAATGTAGCAAAAAATTAGCTTTGCACCCGAAATATACGTTATGCAGCGAAGCATTTATATCTCTTAGATGCTTATATTACTTAAAAATTTTAAATTGGAAGTGTTAATATGTTTCTGCACAGGATTCAACGCCAATCCATCGGTCATCGGTTAAGGGTTTTTATAGGAATAATTTGTTCGATATTTCTCAATTGAAATAACTCATAAGTGCTTTTTTATAATTTTATTGTGATCTCTTTCTTAAGGAGAGATAGCAAGGATGACCGATGAAAAAGCATGCCTTGAGGAAGACGTTTTTGCGAAGAGCTTATGCATGATGTTTTCTGTAGCATGGCTTCGTGAGACTGCCAAAAGAACCAATTTTATCAAAAGAGAAAGAAAGATAAATCCAGAAGTCTTTTTCTGGGTTATTTCTTTAGGGTATGGAGTTTCTTTGCAAAGAACGCTCGCTGGTATGAAGAGAATGTATGAAAAAGCAAGAAACAAGACGATATCTGATTCCAGCTGGTATTATCGATTTACGCCTGAACTTGTAGCGTTCCTTCATGAATGCGTTATCCATGGAATGAAACAACTTGCTAGAGATTCATGTAGATCGCTTGACTCGCGCCTTAATTGTTTTTTGGATGTTTTTATTCAGGACAGCACAATAATACGCCTGAATAAGGTGCTGGCAGAAAAATGGCCGGCCGCTCGATCTAGAACAGTAGCTGCAGGAGTGAAAGTCAATGTATTGGTAAGCGTCAAAGCAAATGGGCCAAAAAGCGTTTCGATTATTCCGGAACGAACAAGTGATGTGAAGACCTTGAGAATTGGGTCATGGATGAGAGATCGGATTATTCTAATAGTAATATATAATGCTTGCTTCGGGGAAAAATTTATCGACCAATAGCATAGCATATCTATAAGTATTCTTTATATAAAACATTCACTAAGGGGGATTTCCTGGTGGCTAGCCTCTGCTTCAGCCTATTGTCCACGGAATCAATGAGATATTTTCGTTTGATAAGGACGCCTGCACGCCAGGGGGGGCCGGAGGCCCGCTTGGGCGGCTCTCGTTTGCGGTCGAGCGGGATCGCGGGTAGCTATGAGTGGCCAGCATGCTTGTTGGCTTGTAGCTGCAGGGGCGGCAGGAATGCAACTTGGCGGTGCGGATGGCAGGAATACAATCGTGCCAAAAGTCTAGGGTTGCTCGTTGCTTATATTCCAATCGAGTAACTTTGCATCTAATTAAGGCGGGCCTGATTAACTAGTTCCTATTCCTGACCCCACACCAAAATCGCCAATAATTATGGGAACTGAACCGCCCCCATAAGAGCGGAAAAAATGAGAATAACTCACAACCTACCGGGAGCAATAATAAAAAGACGTTGCCTCTGGTGTCCACCCGAATGAATTAAATTATTATCTACAGTCTAGACTCAAAATGCTCCATCACAGGATTTCCGGCTGAGATCAAATCAGATTGATGTAGGATTAAAGTCTACAAGAAATAGTATCAGATCCAATTGCGTTCTTCTTTCCGGCATTTTGCTTCGTATCGAAACAGCGTCCCCCTTGGAAATGATCTCAAACAGGGCAAGAACATTCAGCATCGTCTCAGACTTCGGGCGGATAAGAGGCCTATTTTGCGGTCCTAACGGTGGGGCTTCTTCGCAGGCAGCAATCCTGGTTCTCGATATCAACTGCAGGATGCCATGCATTAGTACGCTAAAATATAATAAGGTCATCATCGCTTCAATTCGTTGCGGTTTTTCAAGAAAGAGAGTTGAGGCTAGCAGAGGCGTCTTCAGTACACTGAAGTTATTTTCCACTTTATGCTGAGCCTTATACCTCAGAAGGATCTCCCTGCTTTCCAAAGTATCCGGATCAATATTTGTCAGAAGACAAAACGATTCATCTTTCTGACGCTGGCGTTCAATTTTTTTATCATTTTGGATGATTTGTCCTGGAGTGACTGCCCATACAACCTCAATCTGTTTTGCTTTGGGCTTCGCAGATGGCCTTCCAACTGGATTCTTTTCTTTGACTGATGCAACAGCAGAAAGACTTACAGAAAAGAAGGATTTCGAATGAGTTTTGAGGAATGCCACAAGATCAGTGTTTGCATCCGGTTCACAGGCAAACTCTCTATCCGTCAAAATTTTGAGATCTGATTCAAACATTGCACGATCTTTTTCTATCTTTGACTGTAGACGACGCTCTGCATCACCGCTTCTATAAATATGAATCCAGACAGGGAAGCTAAAGACCGGTCGTTTAAATGTTTGAACCCAGTATTCCGGTTCTTTTCCTTTCCCAGCAGGATGTTCGCAGCAGATACCAAGACTCTTCCATTCTTGTTTTTCGTATGCAAGAATACGAATTTTTTCTGCAAGCTTTCCTGCGAAGTTTTCAGGGATGCGGGAGATTATCTTTACCGGTTTATCGTCACGGAAGACGAGATCCAAATTCTTCTTATTCAGCATTTTGCTGTCCGCGATGTAGGTATAACGATAGAATTCGTCTCCGTACACCTCCTGAAGTGTTTTTATCATCATATGATTATACTTGCAGTCAGCTGTGTTCCCGTCAAGGACGTGGCTGATGCGGATGAGTCCGTCTCCATCAGTCACCATCCCCGTCATGATCTGTTTCAGATCATTCCGTTTATCCTTGCTGTAGCCGTATGTTGGGAGGACAAGAGACGGATCCTAAGCGTCTTCTGATGAGTCATAATCTCCATACAGGACGTGAGAGGTGGTGTCCGAGTGAAGAACATAGTTAGGAGGCAGATCGAATACGATACGTACCGTCAAGGCTATTGTACTCAAAAAATTTTCGCATCCTGCCAACCAGAGGCGATCCAGCATGGTAGCAAATAGATCATCGGACAACTCTGCAGGTTCAACTGGTTCACCAGCTAACATTTCAAGGTCCATACCAGCATAAACTTGACGAATCCGGCTTAATGCGATCTTTTTATTTGCCTGGATGAATACCGCAATTACCAGAAGCTGTGCCAAAACTCCGGGACTATATTTCCACTGAGCAGGATCCCATTTTACATAACGATTGATGCTCTCTTTGAAGTCGAGACGATTGAGATAGGTCGCGATCACGACAAGCGGAAGAGGGGTTCTCTGCGCCAAATCCTCCGACCCTTGGACGATTTGATCGAACTGGTGTCTCAATGTGTTCATCTTCCGGGGATGTGACCGACGTTTTCCTTTCTTTTTGCGTGCATGTGGCTTTGGATGTGTCATTCGGAATAAATCATATTAATTTCTAATATTTAAATCTAAGTTTTCTTATGTGTGATTGTTGCACTATTACGGTGAATTTGCCAGGAAAGAGGATATGCGGGTAGAAATTGATGCAAGTCTTGGGATGGGGTCCGGAATGGGAATTAAACGTCAGGAGAACTGGATTTTCTGGTCCATAAGTAATAAATTTTGAATCAAGAGGTTTTTGAATCACCTGAGCGATATTGTGACACTCCATCTCTTGCGAATCCAGCTGAGTAGGATTGTCTTTTAAAATAGAATTCGAAAAACACTCAGCTAGATCAATTATATCCTCTAATACAGCCGAAGTCTCTATTAGGCGCGCAGAATAACTTTTAGAACTAATATCTAATTTATAAAATAAATTACAAATACATTTATCAAAATCATCTTTGAAAGTTTTCCGCATTGATATCATATACTTGCTGTCTTTAATAATCCGAAACGGAAAACCTATATCATATGATTTATTTGTTACGACCATCTCTTTTATCAAAGAACAAAGAATTTCTAGATCCTTTTTTATATAATATGGAAATTCTTTATAATCGCCTTTTCTCTTTTCTATTTTTATAGCTTTGTTCACTTTTTCTGATTCTTCATATTCTTTCAGTTTTTTTGGTCTATTTGATTTCCTCGGAGGTCCTTGAAATATAAAATTTTTATCTTCCAATTTTTTTAATAAAGGATTTAAATTACATGACTGATCATCCAAGAGAATTGGCGCATGGTGCGGCATAGTAAAAATTTCGAGTTATGAAGTCGCATTGGATCGATTGAACAGCAATTTCGAATCATTTGTGTTAAAGGAGATAAAAAAAAATGTCAATGATAGAGGATATTAGGCATCTTGGGTGGCAAAACATTGTTGATCATAGTGTAGAGATTTCATGCAAGCGGTATAGAAATTTGGGGTGGTATGAAAATATGAGATTTATCAGCCCATTTCGATACCCTGGTGGCAAATCGAGACAATTGCCAGAAATAATTCGAGATCTACTAAATTTAAATGGCATATCCAAGAGCTACTTGGACCCATTTGTCGGCGGAGGATGTGTAGCCTTGGAAGCAGCATATAAGAACCCTATGGCTCGAATTCACTTGAACGATAAGGACCCAAGAATTGCTGCATTCTGGAAAGTAGTAGCTAGTGATGAGGTCTATGAATTGATCGATATGATGGATGTAGAACCCACAACTGAAATGTTCTACGAGATACAGTCTAAAAAATACACTAAGGATATTGATTTGGCCTTTCAGGCAATATTCTTAAACCGAACGGCATTTAGTGGTATTTTATCTGCTGGACCGATGGGTGGGAGACATCAAGATGGCAAATACAAAATTAACAGTAAATACAACTTCAAGGTGTTACGGGAAAGAATCCTTGCCTGCCATCTACTGCTCGAAGGCCGAACAATCGTCACATGTAAGGATTTTCGAGATGTGCTAGCTGCATATGGACCGCACACGCCTATGTACCTCGACCCGCCCTATTTCCTGAAGGGTACAAATGAGTTATATTCTGAAAGTATGTCCTACGAGGACCACTGTGAGTTGGCTGCTATGTTGAAGTATCGAGATAATTGGATTATGTCATATGATGATTGCGATTTAATTAGGAGTCTTTACCCTCCTGAATATGTGTCTAAAAGACTTGTAAGTTATCCCCGTAAGAATAATGGGGATAAAACGTATGAACTAAATATTCGAAAATGGCAGTCTGGAGTAACAATATTAAATTAAAAAGGTTGCCCTGTCAATAATTCCGGAATAAGGCAACATGACATCAGAGAATCAATAACATCTTACCAAATCTCTGATAGAGAATCGGCATTTGACAAACATTGTTTAGCGGAAGCTATCTGTGGGAACTGAAGGCGGCAACTGTTAAATTGCATGCCTTCAGTCCACAATAGTTTCAAGCATATCAGAAATATCTCAACAATGTAATTTCAGGAGGAAATATGTTACAACCTTAACTCTTCATCGTGCAGGGAATAAATGGAGCTCAATTTCACTCAAAATTTGTAGATGGGCATTCTTCACATAGCCTGTGTAAAATTGCAAACCGATCTATTAGCAATTATTTAAATTTTCGTAAGTGTATACTTTTTATTGTCAGATATATTTAACAAACAATTTAATTATCAATTAAGGTAATAACATAAAATTAAAAAGTATCTTTATTTCAGACTTATAAAATTGCATCCAAAAAAGTGCTCCACAAATATGAAAGTGTCGACAGAACCGCTTGATAAATGTTTAGATTCTATTATTAATATTAAGAGTTGTGACTGCTTGTTATCTAGTTAGAACGACCTGAAGGGAGGAAATCGCCAATAGCATATGGATTCTGCATCCAATAACAATCTCGGCGCCTTTAAACCAGATTACCCATGTCTGCGCACATTTGTAACATCTGGAAGCGCTAAATTCAGCACCAATCGGCATATCTGCGAGATATATTCAGTTGATTGATCCCCTACTCAATGAGAGTTAAGGTTTAGAAATAATGGCAATTATTTCTAAGGATTATCTTATTGGGAAAGACATCCGAGATGCAATTCGCGAGGCAGTGAATCGGCTACCTGAAGATCAGAGGATTAAATTTCCTTACTTATGGATGCTGAGTTGATTGCGCGCACCGATTCAAGTCAAGTTCCCAACTGAGGTATGTGTGCAAGATAGCTCTCCTTAAGCTCCTTTCTATCAATGTGGTTGTAGATGTCGATTGCTTCGTGTCGCGCATCGCCTCTCAATCTCAGATAGGGGTTTCGAACTTGAAAGCAGCAATGCGATCTGAATTGTCAGGTATCCTATGAATCCTCGCAAGCTCCCTTTACAGACATCGTTGAATTCTTTTTGTATCTAATCCCATTGATATCATATTCCAAGACGAGGAACATAGGTTAGATAAGCTTCTTTGAGCTGTATTGGAGTAACATGGATATAAACATCTACTGCTTCTTTATTTGCATCGCCTCTTATCTCCTTTAGGAAATGTCTTGGCATGCCGGAATGAGCTAAATTAGAGGTCAGCCAATGCCTAAAACAGTGAGATGTGAAGTGGTCTTCAAGATTATCTGACGTTGGATCATGCAGCCCTAGTCGCATTGCATGAGAATGAATAACATAGTCCACTCCGCGCGCTTCGAGTCTATCACCTCTTACTCCAATGAACAATGCTGGAAGATTCTTCTTATTCCTTGGAGTTCTTGAACGCAGCCAGCGTCGTAATAAGTCCTCTGCCTCATCGTCAAAAAAAACGACTGAATTGGATCTTTTCGCTGTTGGCTTAAGGCGAATCTTCTGTTCGTCAAGATTAATATCAGACAAATCAATATTAATTAGCTCATTTCTTCTAATACCAGTTTTTGCCATTAGGCACATAAGAGCTTTATCTCTTATATCCGATGCAGATCTTATAAGGTCTGACATCTCTGAAATACTAATGATTTTGTGGGTATGTTTAGCAGATTTATAGTTCCGACTGAATCGCGCCTTAATCTTGGGAATAATGTTGAAATCTATCAGCTCTTCATATTCCATGAACTCATAGAATCCACTAATGTTTGAGAGGCGAAGATCAAGAGTCTGATGTGCAACACCTCGCTCAATACGCTGGAACTCTATGTACGCCTCAATGTCTTTTTTATCGATTTCCAATAAGTGCTTACCTCTTTTCTCAATAAAATTTCTAAATTGCCTCAGGACATGTTGTCGTTTCTCAATGGTTATTTTTGCAATTCCCCTTACACGGGAATAATGTAAATACTTCTCAAACAACTCATCGCCAGAGAGCGTCATAGCCATTTCCAACCTTTATTGGTTTTCTCAATAAAACCATATGATTCCAATGCTTCGAGCTGTCTTTCTAGAGCATCTATGCCATCCAGATCTTTGATATCGATTTTTAGTTTATCTAGATGAGGAAGCTTTTGGATGCTTTTATTTTCTCTCAAAATTCTCAGCAGAGCAGGATCAAATCCTCTTTTTCCACTAAATCCCTTGTCCAACCAGAATTCATCGCGCACTCTTCGCGCATCTTCTGTTAGCTGTTTTATCCGTAATTTCGCATTTGTTAGAGCTTCGCGCATTTCATAGTTCTCTGCCCGAAGATCCTCGATATTCTTGTTCAAGTCTTCCCTTTTCGTAGCATTATTTCTATATGCCAAACCATCCTCAATCAGTCCCTGTAGAAATGAAGAGAGGGAATATCCAGCATCATCAGCCATCTTCTGCCATCTTTGTTTGTCTTCGCGGGTTTTTGCATATATGTAAGCATACTTTTCCCTTTCTGGCTGATGCCTCTTCTTCTCGACAGTCATTTAAGATCCCAATATAATACTGACTACTGAGGTATAAAAATGTTACTAGTATGTTCTGTAGTCGTTCTATGCAATGATGCCGAGATAGAGGTCCCGGATGGCGAGACATGCCAGATCTGCGGCCAGGAGCTGGAGGAGTTTGACGAGGTCACGGGCACGGGCATTCACGGGTACTACCACTGGGTCTGCGTAAATCACGTGGATGCGTGAGCAGCTGTTGGTAGGACTTCGGGCGGACGGTGGCCCGCGGGCGCAGGGCGCTGCGGATGGCAAGATTCATAAACCCGGAGGTGCTTGCATTATCCTCGATCTGCTCCAAGGCAGGTCGAATGCGGGGATAACCAAGCCAGGCCAACGGTGATAGACTCAAGATCTATTCTCGCAGGAGTTCAAGGGTTCGAATCCCTTTCCCCGCACTCCCAATATCGTTTTTCTGAATAGCTTTCCGCTATGTTATGATAGATATTTCGAAAATGCTCCTAGGAAGAGATATCAATGCCCAAAATAGCCGAGGACTGGAGCAGGACAAGAGTTAAGACAGATGTAAAGCCCGGCTCGTTGAAATGATAAAGATAATATGGGAGGTTAGGTTTTATCACTCTCTTCCCAGAGCAGAAATACTTCTGAACCTCTCCACCGCTTCGGCTATGCACTGGGCCACGTAGTCCACCTCATCTGTTGTGTTTGACCGGCCCATGGTAATCCTCAAAGAGCCGTGGCATTTTTCCGGTCTCAGGCCCAAAGAGAGCAGCACGTGGCTGGGCTGCAGCTTGTGAGAGGAGCAGGCCGATCCCGTGGACACGGCTATGCCTTTCGAGTCAAGGAAGAGGAGCAGCGATTCGCCTTCTACATAGGAAAAGCCGAAATTCAGGCTTCCAGGAAGTCTTCGCTTCATGGTTCCGTTGATCCAGGCATCCTTGACTTTCTCCAGAACGAGCCCGGCCAGTCGATCGCGAAGCTCCGTCAGCCTCTGCCCCTCCGAGGCCATGCTCTCGCTGCACAGCTCCGCTGCTTTAGCCAGGCCGACGATGCCTGCCACATTCTCCGTTCCCGAGCGCAGGCCTCTTTCGTGCCCGCCGCCCTGCATTATGTTCTCCAGCCGCGTTCCCTTGCGAATGTAGAGCGCTCCTACGCCCTTGGGCCCGTAGAGCTTGTGGGCGGAAAGAGAGAGTAGATCGACGCCCAGGGCGTTTACATCTGTGGGAATCTTGCCCACACTCTGCACGGCATCGGTATGCAGGTAGATGTCCCTCTCTGCAGCCAGCTGGCCGATCTCCTCCAAAGGCTGGATGGTTCCAACTTCGTTGTTGGCATGCATGACGGAGATAAGGATGGTGTCGGGGCGAATGGCCGCCTCCAATGCAGCTAGATCGACCAGGCCCTCTCTCGTCACGGGCAGGTAGGTGACGGCAAAGCCTTCCTTCTCCAGCTTTTTGCACGTCTCCAGGATGGCAGGATGCTCGACGCTGGTAGTGATAATATGTTTGCCCTTGTCCTTATTGCGCCGGGCTATGCCCTTTAGGGCCAGATTATCGGACTCCGTGCCCCCGGAGGTGAAGATGATCTCCTCCGGGTTTGCTGCCAGGAGCTTTGCCACCTTCTCTCGGGATTCTTCCAGAGCCTCTTTTGCCTCCTGGCCAAAGCTGTGCAGGCTGGAGGCATTGCCGAACTTATCGGAAAGGTAGGGCAGCATGGCCTGCAAGACCTCGGGCGCCACGGGAGTGGTGGCAGAGTGGTCCATGTAAATCCGCTTCATCGATGAGAAATATGAGATGCTAGGGTAAATAGATGACGAACTTATGAGAAACTATAAGTATGCAGCAAAAGGACGGGGAAATATGAATCTGTCCATCCCATTATTTTCAACGCCCCTATTGATAGCTGCGGCCCTTATCGCCCTGGGCTTCATAACCTATCTCTTCTCGGCCAGACTTGGTGTGGTTCTTATGGGCGCCGGCAGCGTGATCATGGGCGCGGTGGTCATTTTCGATCTGCCCAATGGCATGGGACTGCAAAGCCTGGTGCTCTTCGGAATAACTGTACTGGTGGGGGGATGGATGATGTATGTAGGGGTGAAGAACGGATAATGATATTTGTAATAATTAAATATAAAACTAATTATAGCTAACCGGGGGGCCGGAGGCGATTGGCTCCG
>Ga0351889_10224_pt1 | contig 17742 bp, 13 predicted proteins | sample TotcelFGM3001M14_FD_206767 | JGI IMG/M metagenome (GOLD analysis project Ga0351889, IMG submission 206767) | Enriched cells from coal bed in the Powder River Basin, Montana, United States - Total cells FGM rep3 HSBNCT.FGM.300.1.M14 ...
TTCCTGGATAAAGTCCAGAAGGTGGCCCAGGGACCCGACGCCGACTTGCTCTTCGACATGGTGGAACTGCTCTATGGTCGCCGGGCTGAATTCGATGACGAACCTCTGAGCGACGAGGATCGGGCCGCCATCCGCGAGGGCCGGGAAGCCGTTGCCCGGGGAGAGTTTGTCACCTTGGAGGAGCTGAAAAAAGACCTCGGCTTATGAGCTATGCCCTCCGGATCGACAAACAGGCCGCCAAGACCCTCAAATCCTTAGATCAGTCTACCATAAAACGCCTTCTCGCCAGATTAACCGACTTGACGAAAAACCCATTCGACCACCGAACCTCCAGCCCGTTGGAGATGGAACCGTCAGTACGAAAATCCAGGGTAGGCAACTGGCGGGTATTTTTCGAAGTTGACGATCTCGAGCAGGTCATCGCCATCGTTGCCATCAAACCGCGCAGTCGCGCCTACCGCAAGCTATGACCGGCCACGCGCCCAGAGGCGCTCTCCTTCATCCACATCCCAGGTATATGGCGCAACCATGATGAAGAACTGGCGAATTTTGTTGATCATAGGGTTATCGGCCTGGATTCTCCTCGCCGGCTGCAAGGCCCAGGAGGAGGAGAAGACCTATAATGGCCCGGACACCGGCCCGGCCTACGGCGATTTGTTCATCGACGCCTCCATCGGCGACGCCAGCACCCTTTTGCCTCCCCTGGCCGTGGACGCCGCCTCGGCTACCATTAACTCTCTGATCTACAACGGCCTGGTGAAGTATGACGGCGACCTCAATTTGGTGGGGGACCTGGCCGAAAGCTGGGACATCTCTCCGGACGGGCTCACCATTACCTTCCATCTGCGTAAAGGGGTCAAGTGGCAGGACGGCGCCCCGTTCACGGCCCAAGACGTGTTGTTCACCTACCAGGTGATGGTGGACCCCAAGACCCCCACGGCCTATTCCGGGGATTATCTCCAGGTGAAAAAGGCCGAGGCGCCGGACGATTTCACCTTCCGGGTCACCTATCCCCAGCCCTTCGCCCCGGCCCTGGGCTCCTGGGGCCTGAACATCCTGCCCCGGCACCTGCTGGCGGGCGTGGACCTCACCAAGTCACCGTTGGCGCGGCACCCGGTGGGCACCGGGCCTTATATCTTCAAGGAGTGGCGGGCCGGGGAAAAGATCGTCCTGGCTTACAACCCCGATTATTTTGAGGGCCGCGTGTATCTCAACGGCTACGTCTATCTGGTGAAACCGGATACGGCCACCATGTTCATGGAACTCAAGGCCGGCAACCTCGACCGTATGGGCCTCAATGCCATCCAGTACAGCCGCCAGACCGAGTACCCCAAGTTCCAGCGAATGTTCAAAAAGTACCGCTACATGCCCTTTTCTTACATCTACCTGGGGTACAACCTGAATGATTCCCGGTTCGCCGACCGGCGGGTGCGCCAGGCCCTGACCCATGCCATCAATAAAAAGGAGATCATCGACGGGGTGCTCATGGGCCTGGGAGAAGAGGCCTACGGCCCCTATAAACCCGGCACCTGGTACTATAACCCCGACGTGCCCAAATTTCCCTACGATCCGGCCAAGGCCAAGGCTTTGCTGGCCGCGGCGGGATGGACTCCCAATGCCGAGGGGGTTCTCACCAAGGACGGCGCCCCCTTCGCGTTCACCATCCTCACTAACCAGGGGAACGATACCCGGCAACGCACCGCCGAGATCATCCAGAGCCGGCTCCGGGCCGTGGGTATCCTGGTGAAGATCCGGCAGGTGGAGTGGGCCGCGTTTCTCAAAGAATTCATCGAAAAGGGGCGATTCGAGGCCATCCTGTTGGGTTGGAACACCGGCCTGGACCCGGACCAGTTCGACATCTGGAGTTCCACCAAGACCAAGCCCGGCGAACTCAACGTCATCGGCTACAAAAACCCCGAGGTGGACAGGCTTTTGGCGGAGGGACGGCACACCTTCGACCGGGAAAAGCGGCGGCAGGCCTACTTCCGCTTCCAGGAGATCGTGGCCGAGGACCAGCCCTACACCTTCCTGTTCGTCCCGGACGCCCTGCCCGCCATCTCCCGGCGTTTCCGGGGCATCAAGCCGGCCCCCGCCGGCATCGATTACAACTTCATCAAGTGGTACGTTCCCCAGGGCGATCAGAAGTACACCATGAGCCCGTATTGAGAACTGCCTGGTAAAGTTCAAAGTTCAAGATTGGGGGCATGAACATCAACAACTTGCGAGTGGGCCAAAGGGCCAGGCGTGACTGCCGCAGGGTTTGGGAAGATCTAACGTACAGCGAGGCGCGGCTAAATGCCCTTGATCCTCTCAGTTTCAGCGGGGCCGGAGTTGGCGATCAATTGACTTTGGTTGACAGAGACCGGGCCAATTTTCCGTTGACTTTCTAACCTCTATTCATTATAAGGGGAACATGAGACATTTCCCCGGAAGGCGGAGGGGAAATTGGCCGCGGGAAACGGTGGTTAGCGAGCGGACCTTTCAGCCAATACCCCTTTAAGCAGTCTTTTATACCGGAGGACGCCATGAAAAAAATCGGGGCCAAAGTGGCCTACGTAGTTTTGGGAATTCTGTCATTTTTCGGTATTTGGCCCGCTTCTGCAACTCCCATTCCTCAACCGCAGGCAAATCAACTTAATGAGGTTAAAACCACCACGCCGCTGTATTTGAAACACAGCGCGGATATGATTCCTAAAATGAGCCAGGAGAAAAACCTAACCTTAGCCCATTGGTCACATAGAAGCCACGGCTCGCACTGGGCTCACTACGCGCATCGGGCCCATTACTCACATTATAACGGTTACAGATATTAAGTTCTAATCCCACAAAAATTATTTGATATAATCAGATTTACATGAGGAAAAAATTAATTTAATCGCCCAATTGACGTGAGCTATATAATCTGTGTCGTCAATTATAAGTTATAAATCTGCCACTCCTCCCCATAGTTGCATAACGCTAAAAATTTGAAACATCACTTATCCGATGATTTCCCCGATGAAGGTTTTTTTACCCTAATCGATTGCACTTTGTCTGTCTTGCAGCAATAAATAATTAATAAGTATAGCACAGGGCTTCGTATGGTTAGGAATAAGGAACGCTGATGGACGCTAAAGTCAAAAGAAAACCAGGCGGTTTTGAAGTCACTCTCAGCAAGGAGCTTTACGAAAAAGAAGCGGTCTTCGCGGCCGCTTACGCCCTCTCAGGATTATGCCGCAACCGGATTGAGCCGGCTCAGGCTGGATATGTCAAAGTTACCCTGGAATTTCTTGATTCCTGCCCGGACGCCGACCGGGTGAAGGTCGAGAATAGATTCATGAATGAGCTCATTGACCAGCAGCTCAGGCTTGACCTGGAAAAGCGCTATGGGGCGATTCGCCGCCTCATTGTCCAGCAGGCCTTTGCACCCCTGGACAACCTCAAAGCCGAGGTCAAGAGAATTGCCGGCCGTGACTGAGCGCTACACTCTCATGCCCTTCCGCTTTTCTCCCATGGCCAGCAAGCGGATGCTGGTGGTCAATGAAGTGGGGGAGTTTATTTTTCTGGATCGGGAGACCTTTGAAAGATTCGTGTCGTATGAACTCGAGCCCGCCTCCGGCATCTTTCTGGATTTGAAGGGCAAGCACTTCGTGACCGACACCGAGGTCACCCCGGTTGTCGATCTGTTGGCTACCAAGTACCGCACCAAAAGGGAATTTTTAAAGAGTTTCACCGGCCTGCACATGGTGGTGGTAACCCTGCGGTGCAACCAACGGTGCAATTACTGTCATGCATCCAGCCAGCCGACGGACCAGCAGCGATGGGACATGAGCCCCGAGACCGCCATTAATGTGGTCCACCGCATCATGGATACCCCTTCGGAGGTGGTTAAAATAGAATTTCAGGGAGGGGAACCGCTGTTAAATTTCGGGGTGGTCCAAACCATTGTGAGGGAGGCCAAAAGACTTAACCAGAAAAAGAACAAGCACCTCGATTTTGTCATTTGCACCAATCTGACCCTCATAGATGCCCCTACCCTGGCATATCTCAAAAAAGAAGGGGTAACGATCTCCACCTCCCTGGACGGTCCCAAAGAAATCCATGACCGTCACCGCATTATGCGGACTGGGGAAGGCAGTTACGACCGGTTCATAGAAAACCTCCATCTCTCCAGGAGCATCCTGGGTCACGACGGCGTGAACCCCCTGATGACCGCCACTAAAGAGGGCCTGAGCCATTTTAAGGAGATTGTCGATGAATACGCCAGGCTCGGCTTTCAAGGGATTTTTCTCCGGCATGTCAATCCCTATGGCTACGCCCAAAGCGATGGGCATGGGCAGAGCTTTGCCTATGACATGGAGGAGTTTGTGGAGGCTTATAAGAAAGCCCTCCTCTATATTATTGAGCTTAACTTGGCGGGAACGCCCCTGGTGGAAGGCTATGCCTGCATCCTGCTGAGCCGCATCCTGACGCCATTCTGCACCGGCTTCGTTGACCTGCAATCTCCCACCGGGGCGGGGATCAACGGGGTCATCTACGATTTCAACGGCGATGTTTATCCGTCGGACGAAGCCAGGATGCTGGCCAAGATGGGAGACCGCCGGTTTTATCTGGGCAATGTAAACCGGGACTCGTATCTGGACATCTTCACCTCACCGGTGCTCCGGGAGCTCATCGAGGTTTCTTGCGTTGAAACCCTGCCGGGCTGTCATTCCTGTCCCCTACAACCTTACTGCGGGTCGGACCCGGTGCGGAATTACGCCATTCAGGGGAACCTGGCGGGACACCGGCCCAGCAGCGATTTCTGCATGAAACACCAGGCCATCATCGAATTTCTCTTGGAGCTCATCGACCAGGATGACCCGGGGGTTCAGGATGTGTTCTGGTCGTGGATAACCAACCGGACGCTGGCCGAAGTCAGGGGTGAAGCGCCGTGCACGAATTAAGGGGCACCCCCGCGGCCATAACTCGCCCGTTTATGGGGGTGATCAGCACCAAAACCTCGGCCTGGCCTAAGGGCAAGCCCCTGGTCTTTCTGGCGGGTTTCCCGGATAATCTCCGGAAGCTCCCTTTCCGTCCCTGGGGCCGGGGCAATTTAGCCGCCTGCATAGTTCCCGCCGGCAGTAAATTTGTTCCCCCTCCCAACATCCCCTGTATCGTGGATGTGCCCCAGGACCACTGTGCCGACCTGGGAGACGGGGATGTGGTCCTGATATCACCTGACGGCGGCATCATGGTGGTGTACAAGGCCGGGTCGCCGTATAACAGCATCCTGGCCACCAACCGGTGTAATTCCCTCTGCGTCATGTGCCCCCAGCCCCCGGGGCGCGACCCCGACGGCCTGCATAAAAATAATCTTGAACTTATTTCCCTGTTGGACCCCAACGAAGTGGAACTGGTGGGTATTACGGGGGGTGAGCCGACGCTGCTGGGGGAGGATTTAATTACCCTGGTCCAGACCTTCAAGGAAAAGCTGCCCAACACGCTGCTGACCCTGCTGACCAACGGCAGGCGCCTGAAGGATTTGGAGTTCGCCCGGGCCCTGGTGAGGGCCGGCTCCCCGAACCTGCTGATCGAAATCCCGCTGTTTGCTGACAATGATACGGAGCATGATGCGGTTATGGGGGCCAAAGGGAGCTTCTATGAAACCCTCCGGGGCCTGCACAATCTGGCGCTTTTGGGTCAGCCGGTGGGCCTGCGCACCATCCTTCATGCTATGACCATCAAGCGGTTGACGCAGTATGCCGCCTTCGTTTACCAGAACCTGCCGTTCGTGTTCCAGGTGGCCTTCATGGGGATGGAAACCAGGGGATTGGCCAGCCAAAACCTGGCCCAGCTGTGGGTCGACCCCTATGACTACCAGGACCAGCTGGCCCACGCGGTGAGGTATCTGGCCCGCCGGCTGGTGCCGGTGTCCATTTACAACCATCAGCTCTGTCTTCTGCCCCGGGAACTGTGGCCCTTTGCCAGGAAATCCATCACTGACTGGAAACAGTCTTACCCGCCGGCCTGCGACACCTGTTCCCAGCGTGGCGCCTGCGGCGGGGTTTTCGGCACCGGCGAAAAACACAGCGCCTTTCTCCACCCCATTTCCTGACCTCGTTTCCCATCGATCAAACGATAATTTTTGTCATTCTGAGCGTAGCGAAGAATCTCTCCTTTAAAGCCGCCGAGATTCGTAACGAAGCTACGCTCCGTTCAGAATGACATAAATTTTCATAGTTTTTTGACTGCAACTTCGGCCTGTAGCGTTTGCCAAAAGTTCTTTCCTCTTATCCCTTCTCCCCCCCGCAGAGGGAGGGTTAGAGTGAGAGGGGGCGGAAAAAACTTTTGGCAAAGAGTATAACCGGTTTGATACCGGTTCAGATCAAACAATGCGGCTTTGTAGGGGCGCACCCGTGTGTGCGCCCTCGTGAGGGGACACGCAGGTCCCCTCCTACAAAAATTGTCTATTGAGCGCTAATCGGTATACGTGGTGTGGGTCGAGGGATGTACAGCGGCGCTACAGATTGAGGCTTCGGCAGGCAAGGGCCGGGAAACCATGTTCGTTGGGGGCATGGTTTCCCGGCTCGAGGTGGTGGATCAGGTTAATAGCGGCACAGGCCCTTGGCGCAGACGCTGAGATAGGCTTCCTTATTTTCCTCCCAGTCCTTGTTCCAGGCCACCTGATCTTCGCCAAAATTTTTCCCGGTTATATGAGCCAGCCCCGAGGCTGCAGCCTCACGGACACACCCGGACTTATCACTCAAGGCCCTGATGAGGGGCTTGACGGCGCGGGGTGAGCCGATCTCGCCCATGGCCACCGCAGCGCTTACCCGGACGGGCATCTCGTCATTTTTCAGAACACCGGCCAGGGCTGTGATGGCCCGGGGAGACTTGGTTTTGCCCAGGGCCGCCGCGGCACTGGCCCGGACACTTTCCTTCTGGTCCTTCAGGAGATCAAAGAGAGCCGGTATTGCCGCGGGGTCCCCTGAAGCTCCCAAAGCCTTCGCGGCTGAGGCGCGCACGCTGGGGGAGGCATCTTTCAAGGCGGCTAACAAGGGTTTGATGGCCTTGGGAGACTTGAGCTCCGCCAGCGCCTCGGTGGCGCTCAACCGGACCTGAGGGTCCTCGTCCTTCAAGGCGCTGATGAGGATCCCTTCGATCTTGGGAGACTTCATCCCGGTTAGGGCGACGATGGCTACGGCCCGCACCTGGGGATTCTTATCCTGGGCGGCCGCAGTTAAAGGCTCCTGGGACTGCTTGACATCACTTTTCCCCCCCAGTGCCTTGGCCGCGGCGGCTCTGACCTGGACATCGCCGTCCTTCAAGGCGGCTACCAGAGCTTTTACTGCCTGGTTGTCGGCTATCTCACCCAGGGATACGGCCGCCAAACGGCGAACTTTTTCACTGGGGTCCTTCAGAGCGGCAACCAGGGGCAAGGTAGCTTTTTTATCCCCGATCTCCCCCAAGGCTACGGCCGCGGTGCCCCGCATTTCGGGCTTCTTATCCTTTAAGGCTGCAATTAACGGGTCCACTGCCTTGGGATCGTTAATTTCCCCCAAGGCCCTGGCGGCGCTGGCTTGCACATCAAGATTTTCATCCTGCAGGACCGCAATCAAGGCATCCACCGCCTTGGGATTTTCAAGCTCTTCCAGGGCCACGGCGGCCAGAACCCGGACGTGGGGGTTCTTATCCTTCAAGGCGCCAATCAACGGTTCTAAGGCCGGGTCGCCGATTTTCCCTAAAGCCACGGCGGCTTCAATGCCGGGAGAAGTGTTTTCGGCAATTTTAGATTCAGGGTCGGTCTTTAATTCGATCCCGGCGCTATCGCCCAGCATCCCGATGAGCAAGGGGATGGCCGGGGCAGCTTTTTCCCCCAGGTTTCCCAACTTGTTGGCGGCTTGGGCTCGCTTGAGCGCCTCCGGGGCATATAAGCCGTCCACTTCGGCTTTGACTTCGGCGGAAAGGTTGGAGGGAATTTTATCCTTAGGAATATTGGGCTGGGCATAACAGTTGAACCCAAGGAATGAAACCGTGACCAGAACTGAAAGCGCCATACTAATTTTTGCCAATCTCATAATTCCCTCCTGTGCCGGCCAATATAAAAGCTTCTGATGGACGCTTTACATATTTTGCCCCTTCTAACACAGGTTAGCTGGCAAGTCAATGGAAGACTCGGTTTTCTACGAATTAGACAGGGGGTTCAAGGGTTTATTTAGATTAAGGAAATTCGGCCGCCTTCCTGGCCGGACCCGGGAATTCCTTAGCCCTTTAAATCCCTGGCATGCATAGAGGCAGGGGTAGGGGGACTCCGAAGAAGGAATCCCCCGGGCTGCAACCCGGCCAGGGCGAACCTATCCCTACAGATTGCAGCTGGGGGGGCAGTTTCAGGATGAGCAGGCTAATTTCGACGTTTGTTGATCTTGCCATCCGCCAAAGAAGTTGTTTCAAATTGCTGGGCCTGATTATAAGCCCGGAAGACCTCGCGCTCATAAGCGGCGGTGCAGGTGGAGTTATAGGTTCTCAAAACTTTCCTGATGTCGCCGTTGTATCTTTGCATCAGATTGGCCAAGACAGCAGCCCCGCCCATGATATTTTCCCGGGGGTTGCGCGGGTCCACCCCATACTTTTTGGCGGTGTCCCGGTGCAATTGCATCAGGCCAAAGCAGCGCCCCGATTGCGCATCCTTGTCGTATCTCGATTCGATGGCGCATACCGCCTGGATAAGGTAAGGTGAAATTTGGTATTTTTGGGCGGCTTCCTTGATGTAGTTCCAGTACTCCTGCTTTAAGAAAAGCTGGCCTATGGGGGGTGGAGTTTGAGGCCAGGGTTGGGCCAGGGCTGGGACGGTTAAGAGCAGAAATATAATTATTGTTTTAAACATTGTTTACCTCCTGGGGTTTCGACTTTTTGGATTGAGGTCAGGTACCGACTGAATAAGAGGACTGGCGTCGTTCAGAAGGGGTGTCGGAAGGTTGACCGTTTAGACATTGCAATACGCAAAGATTGTGCCAGGAAACTGAACTCTAACATAATAATCTTCATAAAGCAAGCATAAATGATAAAATGCCTTTATACATGCGGGTTTGCGGGTGCTACAAATCCCTGTCCAGTCCCGTTCCGGCAACCTGGGGGAGACCCAGACTTGGACCCAGACTTGAGTGGCTGATGGAAGGCTCAGTGCAAGTGGAGATTTGCTGCTTAACAGGCGGCGGGTTGGGGCGTGGAGGCGGCCGGGGATTTCTCCCGGTTTTATGGTCAGCGGCGGTCCCTCCCGAGGGACCCCACTCGGACATCGAGGCGATTCTCAAATCTCGATTCTCCGGTAAGCCTGGTGTTGAAAAAAATGGCTTTCTTAGCCGGCCAATTGAGGTAAAATCGATGCACCCAGAGAATGTCCGGATGGCAAAGCCCCGGCAGATTGGGGCATGGCGTCAGGCTGATTTGACGCGGTCCGGGCCGCAAGGTGGACAAGGCTTTGATTGAACAAGATAAAGGTGGAAGCCAAGGCCCTCCCGAGGAGAAAAGGCCGGTCACGCTATTCTCTGCGGTCATCATTGTCATTGCGAATATGATCGGGATCGGGGTGTTCACTACCCTGGGTTTCCAGGTAGCCAGCCTGCACTCCCCCTTTGCGGTGCTCATGCTGTGGGTTTTGGGGGCGGTAGGCGCCTTTTGCGGCGCCCTGTGCTATGGGGAACTGGGGTCGATGATGCCCAGGTCCGGGGGCGAGTACACCTATCTCTCCCAGATTTATCATCCCGCCATCGGCTTTCTGTCGGGATGGGTCTCCATGGTGGCCGGGTTTGCGGCCCCCATCGCCCTGGCGGCCATCGCCCTGGGTGAATACGCCGGCGCCATCCTCCCGGGCCTCGACAAGACCGTCATCGCCGTGTCAGTAATTGTGATCCTCTCCCTGGTGCATTTAGCCAATGTGAGATTCGGCTGCCATTTTCAAAATCTGTTTACCGGTGGAAAAATCCTCCTGATCATCGCATTTATCGTCTTGGGCTTTTCGGTGACGAATCCCCAAGACATTACCCTGGCGCCCTCGCAAAGCGACTTGGGATCAGTGTTCAGCCCGCCGTTTGCCATCTCGCTCGTTTATGTCTTTTACGCCTATTCCGGATGGAATTCGGCGTCCTACGTCGCCGGTGAGATTCTCAGGCCGGAGAGAAATCTGCCCATAGCCTTATTCTGGGGAGCGGCCTTCGTGGCCCTCTGTTATTGCCTGATCAATTATGTATTTCTTTATACTGTGCCCATGAGCGAACTTGCCGGTCAAATCGATGTCGGCTACCTGTCAGCCAAATCCATCTTTGGCCAGAGAGGCGCCGCCATGATGACGGTCCTCATCTGTCTGGCGCTGATCTCCAGTCTCAGTTCCCTGATCATGGTGGGCCCGCGGGTGACCCAAACCATGAGTGAGGACATGAAGAGGTTGAGGTTTTTGGCGGCCCGGAATGCCAGCGGCGCCCCGGTCTTTGCCATTATTCTCCAAGCCGGGGTGGCAATTTTTCTTACCCTGACCGCAACGTTTAATGCGGTGTTAACCTATGTCGGGTTCACTCTGGCCCTGTTTGCTTCCCTGACGGTGCTGGGGGTGTTCATCCTGCGCCGGCGGCACCCGCACCTGAAAAGACCCTTCAAGACGTGGGGATACCCGGTGACCCCGGCGATTTTTCTCCTGCTCTACGGCTGGATGATCTGCTATTTAATCATCGAGCGGCCGCTGCCATCGCTGTGGGGCCTGCTGACCGTGGCCTCAGGACTCTTATTGCACAAGCTGCTGGGGACCACAAGGACCCGCAGATCTTTAGAAAATTTAGTTGATAAATCCATATCCTAGAAAATTCGAAGGGAAACTTGAATGCGTAAAACCAACTTGTTCGGCACGGCAACGCTGGTCCTTTTCCTGGCTCTGGGGCCGGTTCCGGCTTTTGGGGCCGGCCCGGAGGCGGTCTGCACCCCGGAAGGGTGCGCCGTCCCTAAAAGCGGCCAAACTGATCAGCGCCTCCCGGCTTATAATGATTATGCCCGCTTTATCGCCGGCCTCAGTAACCCCAAGGGCGCCCTGGCGGCGTATGAAGACAAGCCGGCCTGGGTCAGACATGCCAGGTTTAGCGACCATAACTGGGAGAGGTTTACCCGGGGACGGCTGGCGCTCATGCGCGAATGGGCCGCCAAGGAACTGGGCTCCGCCACCGCCGCCACCGTGTTTTATCCCTTCAGCGGCCCTGATTTCGTCAATGTTTTTACGCTCTTCCCCCATGCCAAAACGTATCTCCTGATTGCCCTGGAACCGGTGGGCGAGATGCCGGATTTTGCCGCCCGCAATGAACAGAATTTTTTCTCCAGCCTGCAACGTTCTCTTTACGACCTTCTCCAACTGGACTTTTTCATTACCAAGAAAATGAAATCCTCCCTGGGCAAGGGTGAACTCAAGGGCGCGCTCCCGGTCCTGATGTTTTTCCTGGCCAGGGAACAGGCCACGGTCCTGGACGTGCAGTATTGGGTCATGAAGCCGGATGGCGCCATTGCCGAGTCCCCGGCCTTGGGTCCGGGAGATCGCCCCGCCGGCATTCCGGGGGTGCGGATCGTCTTCACCAGCCCGGGAGCGACGGAAAATAAGACACTCTATTACTTTCAGTTCAACCTCGCCAACGATTCCTTTGGCCGAAACGAGCAGTTCGTTTCCTTTCTGAAAAGTTTCGGCCCGATGACGAGCTTCACCAAGGCCGCCTCTTATTTGATGTTCAAGCCTCACTTTTCGGCCATCCGCCAGTTCATTCTGGACCAGAGCCTCTATGTGCTGCAAGGTGATTCGGGCATTCCGTTGAGGTACTTCGACCCGGAGGGGTGGGATCTCCGGTTTTACGGCACCTATTCGTGTCCCATCGCCCTCTTCAGCAACTGCCACCAGGCGGATATGGCCAGTAGGTACAGAAGGGGCCAGGATATCCAGCCCCTCCCCTTTGGGATTGGCTACCGTCACCGGGCGCGCACCTCAAACCTCATGTTCGCCTCCAAGAAGGTGAAATTGGTGGCAGGCATCCCGAATTGATCCTGGAGAATGACGTGAAGGTTTGCACCGCCATCGTGGTTGCCACTCTGGGGGTTTTGGCCCTGGGCCTGAACCTGGCCGAGGCCGTACCGCCGCGTCTGCCGCTCGCCGTTTCAAGCCCGGAATGGCGGCCGCTGTCAGAAAGGCAGGATCAAGGGCTGCAGGCCAGACTGGAGCAGGCCTTGAAACAGCATGCCGCGTGGCAGCCCCTGCTGACCCAAGGCAAAATGTCGGTGGGCCTGGTGGACCTGTCAAACCCCAAAGCGCCTCGCTTTGCCCAGGTGAACGGCAACACCATGATGTACGGCGCCAGCCTGCCGAAGCTGATGGTCCTGTTGGCGGCCTTCCAGGGCTTCGAAGACGGTACCTTGAAAGAGACCCCTGAGGTCCACCGGGACCTGATCGAGATGATCCGCCGGTCGGATAATCCTGCCGCCGGCCGGATGATCGGCCGGATCGGCTTGAAAAAAATCGAGGCGCTGGCCAGTGACCGGCGCTATGGGTTCTACGACCCCAAAAAGGGCGGGGGCATCTGGCTGGGGGGCACCTATTCCCATGGCGGCGAGGTCAATCCCGAACCCGTTACGGGGTTGTCCCACACGGCCACGGCCTACCAGCTCTGCCGCTTCTACTACCTGCTGGCTTACGGCCGGCTCATCAGCCCGGAGCGCTCGCGCCAGATGTTGAAAATCCTGGCGTTTCCGGACCTTCCCGGCAAGTTCGTCTCGGTATTGGAAAAATCTGTGCCGCCTAACTACCTGTACCGCAAATCCGGGGAGGTCCGGGGCTTTCATGCCGACTCGATCCTGGTTTGGGGTGAGGCGGCCTGGCAGCGCTATATTCTTGTCTCCATGATCGACGACGGAGGGGGGGAAAAGATCTTGAAAGATTTGGTTCCGGTGGCGGAACAGGTCCTCGGGCCCAGCCCGCCTCGTCGGTCCGGCGGCAGCCGGAAGAAAACCAGCAGATAATGCGGAGCTGGCAGGGGTCAAAACGGATGCTCCCGCCTCTTATACCGATGTTGCGCTCAAGCAGATAATTTATCTCTTGTAGCGGCGGACCTATGTGTCCGCCCTGGCTTGAGGGCGCACACGCAGATGCGCCCTTGCCGCTGCATGTGCTCCGGGTTTAATCCTATGCGGCTACAGCTGAGTGAGTCCGTTTGCGGTTGCGGCTGTATCTATCGCCGCCACCAGGCGCTCGAACATGTAATCGATCTGGTTGTAATTGTTGTATACCCCATGGGTGCTGATCCGGAAACCGACACGGTTATCCGCCGTATCGGTCGCTCTGTCATGCCAGGTGGTGGTCCGGAGGTAAATCTTGGGGTCCTCCGAGGCTAGTTGCGCCAGAACGGCATTCATGGCCGTATTCATCGCGGCGAACTGGTCCGCATCGTCCTTGCCGGTAAAGGGGTTAAAGGAAGTCAGGGCCGAGGCAAAACTGGGATCGTGATTCTTCTGCACCCAAAGGGAGTTGGGGCCCCACTGGTGTTTAATCCTGGCCTTCAAATAATTGCCTAGCTGCACCCCGCGGTTGTAAATGTCCTGGACCCCCATGTAGTTGAAGTACGCCGCTGAATCAGTCATGGCATAGAGAGCCGGGGTATTCGCTTCTCCACGGAGTTGAACATACGTTGAAGGCCCGCCGAACATCCAGGTCCGGGTGTCATAATTGGGGCTGGGGACGGTGAAGAGATCGCCATTGCCGTAAAGGAAAAAGTTCCCCATGGCGAAGGGGGGTAGGTTCTCTCCGGAGTTCCGGACATAGAAGATGCCGGTGCCGGGACCGCCGCAGAGCCACTTATGGCCGGCGCCGGCAATGAAATCGGCCCCGTAGTCATGGCAATTGACCGGCAGCATTCCCCAGCTGTGGGCGGAGTCGACAATGCTGTAGGCCCCGTAAGCCCTGGCCAGGGCACAAAGTTCTTTTACCGGCATTCTCAAGCCGTTTTTGTAAAAAATCTCGCTGAAGGCCACATATTGCTTGGCTCCCGAGGGGAAGTCCTGCTTGAGCTCGTGCTTAAATAGATGCAGAATATCGTCGACAGTCATGGCAGAAGTGAAGTTGGAAGGAAGTTCCACGATCTTGATGTCCACGTGGTGGTAGTCCCTCGCCCAGGCCATGGGACCATCCAGGGCCGGGTGCTCCCAATGGGTAGTGATGATCCGGTCCCCAGGGTTCCAGGGGGTGCCGGCAAAGATCAGGTTACAGGCATCGGTGGTATTATACGAGAGGACAATCTCGTCAGGGTTGGCGCCATATTGAGCCGCCACCGCCGCTTGCCTGGAGGCGAGCGCCGACGTCCCTAAGATGCTGGCGCTGACCGGGAACAGCTCGGGAAAATCATTATGAAGGTTTGCCTCCCAATCCTTCGGGTCTCTGGATTTATAGAGATTGTACACCGCGAGATTGCTCAGGGAGAATAGTGGTTGGGAGCCGGTGGTCCCGGTATTCATGTGGATATAGTTGTCGGGCAGAACGAAGGTCTGTCGTACCTTTTCCCAAAAGTGCTCGGAGTTTCTCGACCCATGGATGGTAGGGTGGGGTTGGAGAGTTTGGGGCAGGATGTTTTCCTGACTGTGGGCCCACCCCTTAGGCGAGGCCAACGCCCGGGCCTCACCGGTCCCGATAAATCCCGCCGTCAATGCCGCCGCGGCCACGCCTTTCAAAAAATCTCGCCGGTCCAGTCCCGTTGCCTTTCCCATAGCATGCCTCCTCAATTCTAATGGTTCATATCGATAATAAATCCCCTTGCTGTGAATAGCCTGCCCTTAGTTTCCTCACTTTAGCTTCATCAAGTTCCGCTTCATTCTTCGCCATTTTCAACCTTAAAAAGGCCTGATCTATTTGACCATTCTTGTCCCCAAGGATATTGAAGCGAAACCTAAGAGCATAAAGAAGCCTCTATAGCCGAGATTATGCAGCAGCCTTGGCCGCCACAATCCAGAAAAGGTTTTTGGGAAATCCTGCCTAGAATATATTTCACAAAGTTTCTGTTCTTGAAGAAGAATCTTCTCATCGGCGACATGATAGCACAAATTTACTTAAAAATAATTATTCAATAAATTGAGACCACCACCCCATTTTGCAAGCAGATTTTTTGTGAGTATGGAACCTACGAGCCCCAGCCAGCACCGCCAAATAGTGGTGGCCCTAAAGAAAAGCGGAAGCTACGTGGACATATCACTTCCGGGCATGGAAATGGGATAGATGAAACAAATTTTGGGTGAAGAGGAAGATATCTGGATAGCAGATCCCTTGCCGGTTGAGTCAATTATCCTCTGGTCAGCGAAAAATCCGGATATGATCTGAATAACGATATTGACCTTTTGTGGGGGGATTTCCAACATCCTCTTTTTTTTAGAGGATATTATGCCTTGATGGGGAGGTGTCTGATCAAATCTTAACTATTACCCTTTAAACCCTCCGGTTGACATCGGCCCCTCATCGGATATATGCAGATTGATTAGCGGGCGCGCCTCAGGTTCCCGCATTGCCCCGGGCGTTTTTGAGCATGGCGATGGGCTTGGCCATGTCCAGGATGTGCTGATGCAGCGCCGTCAGGGAGTTCCCGGGGACGCCGAGCATGAGGTGGCAGGGGTCCAGGGCCGATTTCAGGCGGCACCCCAGGCCCAGAAAGGTGACGTTGGGGACCCCCTGGAGCAGGGGCAGGGCGGTAATATCGGCGCAGCCCCCCAGGGCGCCGCCCGATTGGGGCAGGTCCATTCTGCCGCCCCGATCATAGTTCACCGCGTAGAGCAGCCACATGACCTGCTCGCTGTTGGCCGTGAACACCACCACCTGGGGGGACTCCCGGAAGGTGGCCAGGGGCGCGATGAGGGCCGCCCGGGTCTTGCCGGCCTCCAGATAGGTGGAGTTCAGGATGGTGGCTGCGGAGGCCTCTTCGGTGCCGTAGAGGCCCACGCCGTATTTCTCCAGGACGCCGTCGTCCAGAAAGGCCTCCGGGTCGGCTTCGAACCCCAGCACCGAGGTGCCCAGCTTGCAGCCCATCTGCTCTTTGGCCAGGAGCAGGGTGCGGCCTTTTCCCGCCAGAGCCAGGGCCTGGCAGTAGCTCTTGAGGTTTTCCCGGGTAAAAGGCGGGTCTGCGGGGATAGGGTCGGTTTCACGATAGAGGGTGACGCCCACGGGTTCATAGGCGAGGTCCAAACTGGCCACCAGGTCCTGGGACATGGTCGTAAAAGCGCTCATGGGAGACTCCGTCGGTTTTGATACCTATGGTTCATGGACCCCTTGTAGCACAATTTGCCGGGCCGGGCAACCGACCCGGATTGGCTGTGCCCCGGCCGGTGCCCTCGTCCCGGCGGTAACCGGGGGGCGGGATGTGGTCTCCCGGGGTATTTTTATCTTGCCGCCGTCCTCAGGAATCCTTATGGTTGATGAGTGCAGTTGCCCAGGGGACGTTGCCGCACCCGTAAAGCAGGGCAAGCCGGGTAGAAGATATATAGGGCGGGCACTGCCCGCCGATTCCGCTTGAACCTTGAACTTTTCAGGGCAGTTCCTCATGGGCCTCTGGCCCACCCATAAATCATGAAAAGGTGAGTGGGGCGGGCGTCCCCGCCCGCCAGGCGGTCCGCACAGGCGAGACGCCTGTGCCACCAGATTCTTAATTAACTTTTCAGGACAGTTGCTCATGGGCTTAAAGCCCACCCATAAAGCATAAAAAGTTCCTGGTATATAGGCTCCTAACCTTGAACTTTGTAGACAGAACCAAGTAAAATAATTCAGCTTCGGAGGCTGCGTCAATGAAGATTCCTCACCAGATGGGGGCCATGGTGCTGGAGGCGCCGGGACAGGCCCTGAAATGGCGGCAAGTGCCGACGCCGCAACCGGGGCCGGAGCAGGTGCTGATCCGGGTCCGCGCCTGCGGGGTCTGCCGCACGGACCTGCACGTGGTGGACGGGGAATTGCCCCACCCCAAACTGCCCCTGATCCTGGGGCATGAAATCGTGGGCACGGTGGTGGCCGCCGGGAGCGCCGTCCGGCAGGTTAAGGTCGGAGACCGCCTGGGGGTGCCGTGGCTGGGGCATACCTGCGGCGCCTGCCGCTACTGCCTGGATGGCCGGGAGAACCTGTGCGATAACCCCGGGTTCACCGGCTACACCCTGGACGGAGGCTACGCCGAATACGCCGTTGCTGGCCAGCGCTACAGTTTCCCGTTGCCCCCGGCCTACGGTGACGCCGAGGCGGCGCCGCTCTTATGCGCCGGGCTGATCGGCTACCGTTCCTACCGCATGGCCCAGGATGCCGGGGAGCGGTTGGGGATCTACGGGTTCGGGGCGGCGGCCCACATCACCGTCCAGATCGCGGTGTATCAGGGGAAGAAGGTCTATGCCTTCACCCGGCCGGGGGACACCGAGACCCAGGGGTTCGCCCGGCAGTTAGGGGCCGTGTGGGCCGGGAGCTCCAACGAGTTGCCCCCGGAGGAACTGGACGCGGCCATCATTTTTGCGCCGGTGGGTGCGCTTATCCCCGCGGCCCTGCGGGCCTCAGCCAAGGGCGGGGTTGTGGTCAGCGGCGGCATCCACATGAGCGACATCCCGGCGTTTTCCTACGACCTGCTCTGGGGGGAGCGGGTGGTCCGCTCGGTGGCCAACCTGACCCGGGCCGACGGGGAGGAGTTTCTGGAACTCGCCCCCCGGGTGCCGGTCAAGACCGCAGTGGAGACCTTTCCCCTGGAGGCGGCCAACGAGGCC
>Ga0351889_10225_pt1 | contig 17628 bp, 13 predicted proteins | sample TotcelFGM3001M14_FD_206767 | JGI IMG/M metagenome (GOLD analysis project Ga0351889, IMG submission 206767) | Enriched cells from coal bed in the Powder River Basin, Montana, United States - Total cells FGM rep3 HSBNCT.FGM.300.1.M14 ...
CGTGAGATAAAAATAAAATATCAGATAATCTTTTCAAAATTAAATATTAAATGCATTCAACAAAAAACTTATCTATAGGTAAATATATCTCTAGTCGAGGAAGAAAATTGAGCTGCGCTAAATTTGGAGGAGAATTTAACTTTAAGTTATTCTTCAAAGCAGATATAGGCAGCAAACTTGTCCGTTCTCTATATGTATTTGCAGGTAAAATTGCAGCTTCAGGCGTTACCCCTAAGCTGAAAAATGCGTCAGTTAGCATTAAAACGATAATTCGGCTATTGTCAATCCTTAGCGGCGCAAGGGTATGCCAATGAGGCCCACAGTGGCTCGCTTTGCCGTGATGAGCCAGAAGCTTCCGCATCTAACAGAGACTATTATCCTGGCAGAGAAGGTCCATGCCGCTCTGGTTAGCCTCTCCGACGGCTCTCCTGTTTTCTCGGGATGTAATGAGCAGGGAAAGCCGGTAGAGGGGCATGGCCATGCCCATATCTTCTGTGAATCCAATCTTGGATTGGGAAAAGCTACGGGAGGCGAGATTACCCATGTTACCGTTTACGCTTCAATGGGATTTGGCTCTGTTGATAAGCAGGCTCTAGAGGATCTTAGAGAGATCTGGGGTGGTGATGATCCAGTGGTCCATCTCCTTTTGCAGGGGCTGGGCCGGAGGGAGGACTTCGGCGGCCTGGACCCTGAACGAGGCCAGAGCCCGTTGTTGGCAAAGTCGAGAACCTGGGTCTCTCGCACGCCTTTCCTGCCCACGCGCCACCAAAAGGTCACGCGGGCGGGCGTGCCGAAGGTAGATGCCACTGGTCTGCAGATCGGCAGCCCGGAGCACGATCTCTTGCGGCTGCTGGAGCTGGCGGGACTTCCGGCTCCGGAGGTGGTGGAATCAGTGCCCTGCACTTCCTTGGGCAAGCGGGAGACGCCCTGGGCGAGCTTCGCCTGCCGGAGAAGCAATGGAGAGGGGAGGAGGTCGGCTTATGGGATCGGCTATGGATTTCGGATCGAGTTTGCGGAGCCGGTGCAAGGGCCGGTGGCAGTGGGGTACGCAAGCCACTTTGGGATGGGGGGATTTGAGACTGTTGAGAAATTTGACATGAGGGTGGCAGAAAATGGATAAGGTCAAAATAAAAAACGCTACCAAGAGTTACTGGAACTCGTCCCAAAATAAGGTACCTGAAATTTACTTGAAAGAATATATATGCGAAAGAAAAAATGAGCTGGACGGAAAAAGCTTATTAGAAGCCGAGCTAGATTGGGCTAAAGAGAATTGTTGCATTACTGCCAGATGTTGTGGAACATTAGTGCTATTGGTAGGTTTTTCCCTGGAGCCGTTGTTGCAATCGGTGTGCGTACATAATCCTAAAAAAATAGTGTTGTTGCTAAACGAAAAGGGCTATCTAGGTGAGGAATGGCAGGATTTTGCGAGGCACTTGACCACAGCAATTGAAAATTTAAAATTATATTGTTTTGATGGAAGTAAGGTTACGTTTCTGGGAGAAGACGTCCCGGCTAGGCCCGGATATCCAACAAAAGGCGACCCAGCATCCGTGTTTAAGACCCTTGTAAGTGTTCTACATAATGAAGAGGATGTAGTAATTGACATAACTGGCGGGAAAAAAAGCATGGTCACTGGTGCTTTCATGTACGCGGCATATGCAGGGTCAAGAATTTCGTATGTAGATTTTGAGGAATACGATCCCAAGAAGCGCCGTCCCTATGGTTACGGCTGCAAGATCGGGGAGTTATCTAATCCATACGAGAAGTTTGCCCTGCATGAGTGGGAACGTGTTCGAACTTTGTATAAACGCTATAAATTCCGCGATGCGCGGTTACTTCTGATGGGTGAAGATGAAAAAGGTGGACCTGGCACAATTATAGCTGTTATGCAGGAGTATCTACATGACTCGAAAATTGATAAAAATAATATCGATTTACAGAATGCCATTCAATTGCTGGTGAAAATAATTTGCTGCTATGAGGATTGGGATGCAGGGCTATATAATGAAGCACTAGAAAAAGCTCGAGATATTGAAAAAGATATTCCTGACTTCAAACCACCTGCAGTCGTAACATGCTTGAATGGGAATTGGTTTATCACCAAGGAGGGTAGTTTTGATAAAGGGTTAGCCAATTTTTATGAAAACACGCCCGAATTTCAAAACTATGTTTATGATGAATTAGCCCGTATCGGTCGTTTAATAAAATATAACCACGATTATCGCTCGGCCTTTCTGCGCGCCGGTAGCCTGAACGAAGCTGTAATGTTGGCACGCTTGGTCAAACTGGTTGAAGATGAGTCAAAAAGGAAAGAGATGATCGAAGCTTTGCAGGTCAAGACCCCTAACGCTGAATCTGTTCTTGGAAATCTAATAAAACCCGAAGGGAATTGTGTTCAGATCAGTTCTAAAAAAAGCGACATCAGCTTTAAAAATGCTCCTGAAGTGAAAATCACAATCAAACAAATGGCGGAGTGGTATAAGATCTCTTTATTCGATGGACATGGTGATTGGAAAGACTTTCTCCACAGGCGTAATGATTTGGCTCATAAATATTATTCACCTCCTCGGACATGGGCAGAAGATGCCTTAAAGTTCGTCACTGCAAATGTTGAAGATTTTTGGAGCCAACTGATGAGCACTATGGTTTCGCAAACAACTGCTATGCCCTGGTCTAAACTTATCGACATATGCGGAATCAGTGGCTATTTGCCCCCTAACTTGAGATGAAGGAGACGTAACTATGACACAATATCTCTTAGCAGCCGAAGCCGACAAGATTCAGGATTTCATATTTCGGTCTTCGCGTTTGCGTGAAGTGGTTGGCGGGAGCCAGTTGCTCTCTCGCTTCTGCAATGAAGTCCCCGGACGTTTGCAGCCAGATAATACCAAAATGGAGGTGATTATCAATGCCGGTGGTAGTTTCCGAATTTGTTTTAATGATAAAGATAAGGCCAATAGATTTGGCGCTGATCTGGCCGAGGTCTATCGCCGTGCCACGGGAAGTTCGCTGACGGTGGCCGAACCGGTGGAAGTGATTGATGATTTTGGCAAGGCAAGCGAAATGGCCGAAGACAATTTGCGAAAGGCCAAACTTTGGCATGCAGGTTGGCAGAGTCAGGAGCAGATTCCATACACGGCCTTTTGTGCATCATGCGGAGTAGGCTTGGCCACAACATACACGACTTATCACAAGAGCGAAGATAAGCAATACTTGTGTGCCTCTTGCCTGAACAAAAACGCAGAACGCAAAGGTCGTGAACATCCAGAAGAATTGGGCCCGTTTTTAGGGGCGTTTTTTCAAGAGGTAATTAAGGAACCAGAGAGGTTAGCCCAGGCAAGCTGGCCGGGCAAAGAAGAACGCAATGGCCGTTCCAAGAAGGATCCTACGGAGGATATAGCCGATTATGATCCTCGTCGTTATGTAGCCTACTTGCTGGCTGATGGCAACGCGATGGGGGAGGTCTTTGGCGAGTGCAAAGATCCTAAGAAGATGCATGAACTTTCGAAAGGGTTGACTCAAGCTATGCATCAAGCATTGGCAGTTCCGACAAAGGAGATAATGGATAACATAATGGAAAACACTCCTTCTAGCGACCTCTTTATCCCAGTGCTGCCCTTGATTCTAGGTGGCGATGATCTGTTTGCCCTCATTCCCGCCCCGTGGGCATTAGATTTCGCACAAAGCTTCTGTCAGGTTTATGAAAGTGAAATGGATAAATTGGTCAAGCGGTTGGACCTGATTGTGCCTCGGCCAACCATCTCGGCTGCCGTGGTTATCTGCAAGAGCAAGCATCCTTACAAGTTGGCACACGAAGCTGGCGGGGCCAGGCTAAAAGACGCCAAGCGGACAAGCAAGAGAATAAACCTTGAGAAAAAGGAGTCATATTCGGCAATCAATTTTGAAGTGGTACTGGGAGGACGCCTGGTCTCCGCACCGCCAATCGGTGATTTTCGTCCTACCCTTCGTCCTTATTGGGTAACAAATAATGAGGTGGATGATTGTGGCTTATCTATAAAGCGATTGATTGAACAAAGGTGGAAGTTGCGCGATATTCCAAATAAGAGGTTATCTGAACTTCAGAGCCTTTACGACACTTCACTGGATAATGACGAAATCGAACCTTGGAAGTCCCAGCTTGATAGATTGCTCTTGCGAATTAATCAGCGAAATGAAGACCAGGGGGGAAAAATTGAGACTGCCTTGAAATCGTTGGGGGATAGTAATTCGCCATATTGGCGCGAAGTTAGCCGTTATCCTGATCCTGCCTGGTATGGACACGGTCTGCCAGATTTGCTAGAAGCCTGGGATTTTGCCCTGAAATTGGATACGGATCGCAATGCCTACGAGGTGAATAGATAATGCTAACTCTGACATTCGAAATTATGGTGGATTCCAATTATCATGTCGGCGCAGGGTATGGGAAAGGCTTCGGCTTGGATTCTGCAATTTTGCGTGAGTCCGATGGAACGCCTGTGCTGCGTGGTAGTGCTCTGTCAGGATTACTGCGTGACGGCGCTTATCGGCTTCTCAATCTTCCTCCTTTGAAAAAGTATTCTGCAACAGAATCCACCGATGAAATCTTGAAACGGTTATTTGGATCACCAAAGCAGGCGAAGCGCTGGCGCATTGCTTCAGCGCACCCATCAATGAAGTTTTCTGCAGATACAAAGGTTGTCCAGCGAGTCAGAATAGATCCCCGCATGCGGCGAGCTGAGCCGGGAAAATTATTCTCCCAAGAAGAAGGAGTAGCTGGACAAGCCTTCGTTTTCACTATTAATTGCCCAAATAGCGGCAAAGCTGAATTGGATGATGCTGCGATCTTAATTGCAGCGGCACGTTTTGTGCGTCAATTCGGGCGATCGAGGAACCGTGGTCTGGGTGAATGCTCTATTCATTTGTTAGATGCTATTGGGATTGATGAATCCCAGCCTCCAACTGATTGGGAGAAGTGGTTCCTGGATCGTTTTAATCGAGTTTGGTTGCAAGGCAATCCAACAAAAATCGTAGAGGCAGCCATTAAATCCGATATCCAGGCGATCGATGTCCCCACAGGAACGGGGGTGTGCATTAGGATGATCGTTCGCCTAGATGAACCATTGTTGATTGCTCAACGTGCCGAGTCTGGCAATCAGTTTGACACGCGCCCCCTCATTCCAGGCAGTGCATTATTGGGTGCACTTGCTGGAATGGCAGCTGAACGCTGCAAACTTGCCGACCAGTCAGATTACCGAGATTTTGTAGCTCTTTTCTTGCGAGGCGGTATTGCATTTCCGATGCTTTACCCTGCATATTACGGAAGCAGTAACATTTACCCCGCTATACCGGCACCATTAGACCTGATGACGTGCAGCGTTGTGCCATTTGAGGTTAATGAAGAAGGCCATGGTTTGTTTCATGCAGAAAAAGACAAGAAATGCCCTGCGCCAGAATGCTGTAATCGATTGGAGCCGTTGGATGGCTTCTTGCTGCTAAAGAATTTAGAGCCCTTTACACTGCGCCCTCAGCGGAGTTCGGAGCTTCACATTCGTATCGATGAGAAGACCAGACGTGCCGCGAAAGGTGACTTATATGGTTACAGCACGCTGAGTTCGGGGCAATATTTTGTAGGAGAAATGCTCTGCGCAGATGAAAAGACCTGGCAAAGATTGCAGGAGATGACAGGCATTGCAGAGAAAAAACCACTGACTTTGCGGCTAGGCAAGGCTCGGTGGAGGGGCTATGGCCAGGTGACCGTATGGCTGGAGCGGTATGGCAATAAACCGCAGACATGGATTCAACTGCCTTTGAATGAGCGTATTAAGGATCTGACTCAACCGTTCACTCTAACCCTATTGACGGATACCATTATTGCAAATCCTTGGGGGCAGCAAGCGATTGGATTTTCAGAGGACTGGATAGAACCAATCCTGGGATTTAAACCGGGCGAGTTGGAGATCAAAGACGCTTATGCCCGTATTAGGATCGTGGATAGTTTCAATTCTACTTTAGGACTACCTCGTGGTCGTGATACAGCCCTCATGGCTGGATCGTCGGCCTGTATATGCCTGAAAAATCCTCCCCCCGATGGTTGGGCAGAAAGGATGGAAAAATTGGAACTAGAGGGTATCGGCGTTCGTCGCAACGAAGGTTTTGGTCGCATAGCATTCAATCATCCTGTGTACGAACAACGGCAAAGTCTGAGCGAGAGCGCCATTAGAATTGGGGATGAGATGAGATTGGACAGTGTTCTAAGTCATGATATGTTTATGCAGGAATGGGACGAGGAATTGAGAAAGCTTCTGCCTCAAGGAAGATGCCATGATGGCCGGTTCCAGGCATTGGCACGGTGGTTGCATACACATAGCGAAATGGCCCCTCAAAAATGGATTGATCAACTTACCTCAATAGGCGAATACGAAATGGCTTTTGGACAGCCTGATAAGGCTTTGATCACTGCAATTGGAGAGAAAGAATACGGCAAGCGCAACAAAGATAATTTCTTTATCAAAGATAAGAAGGGTGACGTTGAGGCGATCTGCAAAGCTCTAGAATGGCTGAAAGACCAGGATAAAAGACAATGGCGTGGCGGGATAGAGCGCCTGGCAGGATGGATAGCAACACTGGCTAGAGATAAGCAGAATGGAGGGATGTAATGAAATATCAGGTGGTTACAGCAACTTTGACTGCTCGCACCGCCATCCACATCGGTAGTGGCGAAGGCAGCGGTTTAACAGATGCTCTTATGCGGCGCGATGCCGACAAGCAACCATTTATCCCTGGCACAGCGATTGCAGGTGCACTGCGCGCTCTTCTCACCCGACTATCTCCAAGATTGAATGCTATCCCTTGTACAGTGCTTGATGAGAAAAAAGAATTCAGGGAAAAATCTTGCAATTGCGAGGTTTGCCACCTATTTGGTGATGTGAATCCCTCTGATGAAGAAGGGGCCTTGTCGGAGGCTTCAAAGATCCTGATCTTCAACGCTCGTCCTTCTAAAAAGCTCCCTATGTCGATGATCCGTGACGGAGTAGGAATTGACAGGGCGACAGGCGTTGCTGCGAGGGCTGGCGCGGTTAAATTCGACCTGGAGGTTCTACCTGCTGGTGCCGAGTTTGAGCTAAGGATGGAACTCCGTGATACTTGTCAAAAAGACGAATCGCTCTTGGCTGCGGGTTTAGCTGAATGGAAAGCCGGGAGGTTCTGGCTGGGCGGGCGCGTGGCGAGAGGACTGGGTGCATTTATCTTAAGCAATTTGCAGTTTAAAACACTAAATCTTGATACTCCTACGGAAGTGCTAGCCTTTTTGGGGAATGATAAACCCTGGGAGCAGGCACAAGAAGTAGACGGCTGGCTTGAGGAGCAACTTGAATCCATAAGGCCTTCCTCACTTGAAAAAGGACAACCAGAGGCAGCAGCTTGTGGCTGGCTTTCGATTACAGGTACATTGCAAGCGGAAGGCCCCTTCCTGACAAACGATGCCTCAGCATCGGGATTGAGCGGATTTGATCACGCCCCGCTATTAGAATATTGGGGCAACTGGCGGGAACCTGTGTTAACGGGGGCCGGGCTTCGAGGCGTGCTGCGCTCTCATGCAGAAAAGTTAGCTCGCACACTGGCAACCCTGCAATATGAAAATAAGGAAGACTTCCTCCACCACTGTCCGGCATGTGATCCAAATGTGCGGGACGATGACGAAAAGAAGCCTTTGGAGTGCTGTGACAGCCTGCTCAAAAAGAGCCATATCGCCAGAGATGCAGAGGTTTCTCTTTGTCTGGCGTGTAGCCTGTTTGGCAGCACACGACGTGGTAGTCGTTTGTTAGTGGAGGATGCACCATATCAGGCAACGGCGAGACAGTCATGTCCGATATTCAAAATGCTGGATTTCCTGGCAATTGATAGATTCACCGGCAGTGGGGCAGAAGGACTCAAATTTGATGCACTGGCGATGTGGAAACCTGCATTTGCCCTGCGATTGTTTTTGGATAATCCGGAAGATTGGGAATTAGGGTGGTTGTGGTTAGTGCTCCGCGACCTGACTGAAAGCTGGTTGACCGTAGGCTTTGGCAGCGCAAAAGGATTTGGTCAAGTTAAATTGACAGATTGGACAGCGACATTCGGCTATATCCAGCCGGAAGACGTCCATCTGGACGTAACAAGGCTAGGGCTGATAACTCAAAAGAGCGGTGTCTATACCACGGTCCAGATTAAAGAGGGCACAGAACGTTGGCGGGAAATAATGCAGAGATGGATTAAAGCCTTTCACGAGAAAGTGAACAGCTTTGAACGCCTTGATAATATTAGATTAGACGAAGATAGCTACTTTGTTGACCATCTTGAAGAACTCTACCCATTGGCGAAAGGAGGCTCACTATGAACCGATGGCCGTGCGTCGATTTCGCGAAATTAACTGATGAAGTAAAACAATCTCAAAGTGGATTGAAAGATCTCACCATCTTAGGGGGTAGATGCGCCGAGTGCAATCTAATGGGATTACTTCAGGAATGGAATTTGATAGAAATGCCTTTTAGTATATGGGAATACTGCAGTGAAATAGTTTTTGAAAAGAACACAATACCGCAAAATATTACTCTACTAGAGCGCGGTCGCGTCTTCGGAAATAGCGGAGACTTGATGCTGCGTAGGAATGGGATCGACTTTGAATGGCGTTTCATAGGCCCAGCAGGAATTAAGGAAATTGCTGCTGATTATGGACCACAAAATTATTGGAAAACCAACATTAATGTGATGTTCCATGAGAAAGAGGAAACGTCATTGCTCTGGGGCAAATGGAACGGGGAGCGGTGGATCGAAGATCGGGTTGGAGCGGCGAAACTTGATTACCCCGTGAAAGACACTGAAAAAGAGGAGCGGTTACAACTAAACTACAAAACCTTCACTCATGCCGGAATTGTGGAGTTTGTCTGGTTTACAGGTCTGAGCGAGTGGGTGGGCTAATATGTCTGAGGGTACGATTAAAATTTGGTTCTCTAATAAGGGGTATGGCTTCATAGAACGGAAAGGCCAAGATAATTTATTTTTTCATGTCACTCAGTGGAAAGAAAGCAATGAATGTGAGCCAATTCCGGGAACCACGGTCTCGTTTGAAGAAGGCCCTGGAAAAAAAGGAACTGAAGCTAAAAACGTTCGATTGCTGAGCGACAATTCTCTAGCTTCAGCAGCAGAACCTCGGCCAGAGGTACAAATTGATAAAAAAGAATATCGATTCCTCAACCCGTATAACTTCGTGCGCAATCTGAAGCAAGAGCGCCCACAAGGTCATGTCTTAGGAAATTGTCCACCACCACCACATGATCGCTATGTAGGCATGACTGGACACATCATATGCACAGTGGAGGCAAAAACACCTCTATTTATCTCAGACTCGCATGAGGTTCAGGATGATAACGGCCACAAGACTTACCGCTTCTTTCAATATGAAGGCCTGCCTTCTCTGCCTGCCAGTAGCTTGCGTGGAATGATTCGTACAGTATTCGAAGCGGTTACTAATTCATGTTTTATGGTTTTTCAAGAAGATGATCCATATCCTCTTGAACACCGTGAATCTCGCGCGCCTAATACGATACCTGCCCGTGTCATGGAACTTAACGGAAATGGGGCTCGGCTAGAACTTCTCGATTGCACGGTTAATGTTCCCATCAATGTTCCAATCAATGTTTTAAGATGTCCAATGATTGTTCAGGGTGCAGCCGTTCGATATTCTTATCCACCCAAAGTTTTTAACCATAAAAATTTTCAGGTATTTAATCCAAATTTAAGCAAGTTACCGATCGGTGCTCATGATGGAATGCGTGTAGCAGCTTTAGTTACGCCAGCAAAGCATCCGAAAAAATCTTTCTGTGCTTTTCATGCTGTTCAAGTTGTTCCGTTTATTCAGCATAATTTGCTAAAACCAGCTCATAATTATGCAAAGGTCTTTGGCTGGCTGCACTTGACCGGGCCAAACATCGAAAATAAGCATGATGAGAGGCTTTTCTTCCGTTGGGATGATACGCAACCAACTCCCTCGCAAATATCACAGATTCCTTCTTCCTGCTTATGTGACTGTAGTGTTCCCATTATTGGAGAATATAATCATCACTTAAGCGAGTATTGGAGGCGGATGCAAAAGGATGTGGAAAAGCTAGGGAATCAACGATGGCCCAATAGCACAAATGGAGTCCCTCACCCCAGTACCTTTGTAGAAGAAGGCCGCAAGTTGGATGTAGGTGACTTAGTGTATGTTAAGCGCAATCCACAAGGCACAGTAACATGGTTGCGTCCTGTAACTATGCCGCGCATTCCGTATACTTTCCCGCGCCAAGAGTTTTTGCCGGAGCATCTTAAACGCTGTGAGAACTACCATGCACTTTGTCCTGCATGCCGCATCTTTGGATGGGTCAATGATAAACCTCTAGATGATGCAAAAAGCGTTGCCTACGCTAGTCGAGTTCGGTTATCTCATGGCAAATTGATTTCGAGCAATGGATCATTGCCAGATACGCTTTTGGCTATTCTCTCTACACCAAAGCCAACTACGACTCCGTTTTACCTCCTTGATCCACAGGGAAAACCCAGTCCCACAGTGGACTATGACACAGATGGTGCTCAGCTGCGTGGACGTAAGTTTTATCGTCATCAGTGGAGAGTCGATCCTGAAGAATACATAGGCAAGGAACCTATTGACCAAAACCGCACATTACATGGAGCGTTAGATCAAGGGGTTACGTTTAGGTTCACACTGGACTTCGAGAACATAGCGCCTTTGGAACTTGGAGCCCTACTTTATGCTTTAGAGCTTGAGAATGGCTTATTCCATAGGTTAGGATATGCCAAGCCACTCGGATTTGGTTCGATAAAAATCACGGTGGATAGCCTTAAAACGATAAACTGGAGCGATCGGTTAAGATCACTGAATCCCGAAGCTGGTTGGTCTACGGAAGATAAAACGGCACTAAGGAAGATGACACTAAAGGAGATGTTTCTTAAAGAGATGCAAACCAACTACGGTGCTGGGTTTGATAACATATTGGATGATCTGAGAGCGCTGCTTGGCACACCACTAGATATGCCTATCCATTATCCTCGGCCAGATCGAAATCATCCACAGTTTGAATGGTTTATGGGAAATAAGAAGCGCAGAAATGAGGGGATCGCTTTAGATCTAGCAAAAGATGATACAATAGGCTTGCCTCAAATCGATAAGTCTGGGAATATTAGGTGATAGGGCTTAATGTTTTGAAGTCACCTATTCCCCTCTTTGTTTATCTGTTGAAGTTCTGATCCATCATGAGTGTCCACTAAGATAATGACCGCCTCCGTCATCTACTCCATCGCCGTCTCCTCGCCCATCACCCCCGCCGAGCCCTTGCCACCACTGCCTGAGATCCCCCGCGGCTCGCTCGTCATCGTGGAGGGCCGCGCCCCCATCTGGCGCTACGGTATGGCCCTGCACCGCCTGCACGGCTCGCCTGCTGCCGCCGTGGCCTTCTACGATCCGAGGCTCGGAGCTGTCGTCGTGGCCAGCCACAGCCTAAAGTGGCAGGCGGGCCAGGTGATTGATGTGACACTTCCTGACGAGGCTATCCGTGTCTAAGAATAATTCCTGAAATCCAACTCGTTCTACCTGATCAGCTCTCAGCGGTCTCTTTCCAGTCTGTGACAACACGCAATGTTCTTGCATCTTCCACTGAGATGGTATGCACATTTTTGTCAACCGCCTCAAAATTTTGATAACGACAATTTCGGGTATCCTTCAGCAAAGAGGGCAGCTCGTTTAGCCGAAAGCGCACAGCATAATGCTTACAAACTGTATCATCAAGCCCGATCACCAGGTCAGGAACTTGAGTTTTAACATCGGGGCCGAATTTGAGATTTCGATCGTTATCCACGGCTTGAGCAGCTACCTGTTGCCCCCAGGCTCGCAAATCTTCTGCGCCGGCCAGCCAGACGTAGCGGCAAACAATGACAGGATTACCAGCGTGAAAGAAGAAGACGCTCATTCGCTTGGGTAATTCATTCTGCCAATCGTTGCGGATTTCCCCATACCAGACGAAGAGAGCGACAAGAAAGGTTCCTACTGCGAGATACGATTGAAGATTGTTAAGCCACCCTGCCCAATTGGAGGGACTCACAGATGTCATCGTAGTAGCATTCTGGATGTGCATTGGCGGGTACAGCTCGTTCCAGGCATGCAGAGCGATGACGAGCCCCACTATCGCAGAAATCATGATGATGATCTTCATGCCATGATGCTTAAGAATATAGAAAAAGATTTCAAGATGCTCTCGCCAGCCAAGTAGCTTAAGGTCAGGCCCAAGGTCGCATCTTGGGATGTTTGGTGGTGCGTTTATAGCGTTTTCTTTCATGGCACCTGGTTGAAATTGGCATCTTATATATTCATGTCATAACCAATGACCCTCCTCTATCTGGCGCAACGTCATGGTGCATTTGCCTGGGGTCGGGCATGCCCCTGCATCATGATAATAGTCAATGAGGCATTTTCATATATGCTGAGCACAAAGATATTTATCGTTCATTGCCAATAGTGAAACTATGGATATTGAGGCTGAGGTCGTGGAGATGAAGCAAATGCTCATTGATATCTCCAGAAGGATTGACGACGTGCTTGACGAGAGCATGACCGAAGAACTCATGAAACTATCTGAGGAATCTATCATGGAACTGTATGAGGATGAACCGGACCTCTATAGCGTCGCAGACTTAAAGGTAAGATACAAATGAAGGGAAAAATCATCCTGATACCTGTCCCTTACACAGACTTGACTGCTGCAAAGCTGCGGCCTGCGCTGGTCATCTTTGAGGGAAGGCGGGATTTGATTGTGGCTGCCATAACAACGACAACGTTCAATGTATTTCCTGAATGGGATGTTTATATCGGCACGCAAGATCCAGAGTTTTATCAAACTGGCTTAAAGGCAGCATCCGTCCTAAAGCTGACCAAAATCTCAACTGTTCGCAAAGATCTGGCAGAAGGCGAGATAGGGAAGATCGATGGTGATCTGAGAGACGAAGTCAATCAAAAGATGAAGAGAATTTTCGAGATATGATTAGCGAACATCCTGGACAGGGCGCTTATGAGTTCTCTTAGCTGAATGGCTGGACTGCAGGCCGCACGCACTCATCAATATTGCGATTGGAGAAAAAGGGGCCCGTATGGAGCTTGAAGAAATGCGCCAGCCCGGATACTTCGATGAAGTCGAGAAAATGGTGAAGCGAACTGAGGTCTAAAGGGCCACATACCCGCATAACGGCATCCTCTCATTAAGGGGAAAACCGTTGTCTCTGGGGAGGATATTGCTGAAAACCCGTAGCCCAATTGAAAAATAAAAATGCTAAGATCACCGTCGCATCATTGAGACCGCTTTGGAAAACATCTTTCCCAAACCAAATCTGCTCTCATCTTTAAAGGACCAATCCTTTCCCATCTTTGCATCGGTCTCGCAAGGTATAACTTTCAGCATCTCATTTCCGGCCTGTTCCATTACGCCTTTGAGTAGCTTGGAAGCCTCCTTTGCTCGCTTATGCGGTACCTCTAAAAGAATGCTGTCGTGAACGGCATTTATCAATCTGAAGTCACTGTATTTGGGCAAAGTCAGTTTCTCGTAGATCCTGCCCAGAGCAATCTTCTGAAGATCTGCACCAGATGCTTGCACCGGTGTATTTATCAAGGCGTTTCTATGCCTGGGATCAACATATCTAATGCGACCTAATGCCGATTTGGAGATCTTGTATGTTTGACCGTCAATTACTACCGTGGGAGCTCCCTCAGACGCCTCTTGCTGCCATCTTTTTAACCCCGGATAAGATCTATAAAATCTATTTAAAAACTCTCGGGCTTCATTTTCGGTCAATTTGGGAAGCTTGCTTAAAACCATGTTTGCGCCGCCTCCATAAATAGTTCCATAGTTCAGAGTCTTGGCGATCTGTCTCTCTTCGTCTGAGATCTTTTCCTTCTGGAATATGGCCTGAGCAGTCTGCTTGTGCGGATCAAGACCTTTCTTAAAGATCTTTATCATGGCCTCATCACCCGAGAGGGCAGCGACAAGCCTCATCTCAATCGCCGAAAAGTCCGCCTCTACAAAGGACATCCCGGGCGCAGCTATAAAAAGACCTTTCAGTCTGGGCTCTCTGGGGACCTGTTGAATATTGGGGCGAGAACAGGTAATGCGTCCGCTTCTACCACCCAGTTGCTCCAGCTTTGGGTATATTCGATTCTCCCTGGCAAAATTCGTCCAATTTTTTAAAAATCCAATCTGTTGCCGAAGTTCTCTATACTTCAGAAGCAGATTTATGAAAGAGTCTTCTGAATTTTCCAATAGTATTCTTTCCAGGGCCGCAGCCGATGTGCTTTCTAAAGAATATCCTTGACTGCGAAGCAATTTCTTTACGTGAGCCGGATTGCGAGGACTGAATGCAGCCATTTTCTTTGACTTTGCGTAGCGCTCCAGTTCTCCTTCCAGCTCATCATTTTCCATGATTTTGCTATCCAGCAGAAGCAGCCCTTTTTCTGTATCAAAACCTATGCCGTTATGCTCGATCTCCACCAATGCCGGCAAGACCTCAAACTCCACACTGGCAACTCTTGTCATTCCCCGCGTCTCAATGAGAGCCTTCTGCTGGGCATAGATCCTCTCCAGTACACAGCTCGCCCTGGCTGCAAAATCCATTTGCCTCAAAGAGAGCTCGCCACTGCAACCAGCATCCTTCGGACTGTCATCAAGATTCCATCCTAACAATGCCCGGCATATTGCCTGCAAAGAAGCTCCCGATTCTTCACTATCTGGATCATAAAGGCCATTGTTGAGCATCTGCATGGCCAGCTTACAATCCCAGAGGTTGCAAAGCCCTAATCTCCGGCCTATGTCTCTTCTGATCACCACCATGTCGGACAACAGATCATGGCCTATTACCATACAATTTGGACTCTCCAGGAGAGGCACAATCTCAGGGAGCAGCTCGGGAGCCAAGAGGGCCTGTCCGTAATCGCCGGCAATCGATATCAATCGGAGCTTGGTAGACCGGCTTGTGCCCCCTCCTGCGATCGTCAGATGCAAATATAATTTTGATGGTTCTTTTCGCGGCTTGCAGGACCACGAGGAAAGCATCGCCTTGGCTACTAAGCAGACTCCTCCATAAGCACATCATTCCTATTTCATCTCACTGATAACCAACCTATATATATTTTTAATGATTACTTAATCACTGGGTTACTGAATGGATGACAATTTCGGCTCAAAGGCGGAGGTACCCGAGCTGATACCGGCTCGAATGCTCAGTGAGTTCGCCTACTGTCCTCGGCTCTGCTATATTGAGTGGATAGACGGCGAGTTTGTGGATAATGAGGACACAGTAGACGGCAGGTTTCAACATCGTCGGGTGGACGCAAAGGAAGAGGCTATTCCCGAAGACGAGATCGAGACCGAGACAGTTCACGCTCGATCTCTGTTTCTCACCGGCCCCAAGGTTGGTATTACCTGCCGGATAGACTTACTGGAAGGTGATGGCGAAAGGGTGACTCCTGTAGATTACAAGAGAGGCAATGCACCCAATACTCCGGGAGGGGCATACGAGCCGGATCGTGTCCAGCTCTGCGCTCAAGGCCTGGTCCTTAGAGAGAACGATTTTAAATGCGACAGCGGAATTGTCTACTTTGTCCGCTCAAAAAAGCGGATTACTGTTGCTTTTGACAAAGCCTTGATTCAGAGGACAAATGACCTGATCTCCGATCTGCGGAAAATTGCAGAAAAGCGAGAGATTCCTCCACCATTGCAGGATAGCCCTAAATGCAATCGCTGTTCTCTGGCGGGCATTTGCCTTCCCGACGAAGTGAACCTGCTCAGGGATTCTGATGCAAAAGAAGCTGGTGAGAGAGGGCTCTTGGGGAAGATCAGAAAGCTTCTCCCGGCCAGAGACGACACTGTGCCGGTCTATGTTGTGGGGCACGGCAATACCGTTCGCAAGAAAGGTGACCTCCTGGAGATATGGTCGCGTGATGAAACGGCAGGCAAAGAAGGCAGAGTAAGGGAAGTGAAGTTAAGAGAGATCTCGCAGGTCAACCTCTTTGGGGGTGTGGATATCTCGATGCCTGCTCTTGTCGAGCTTATGCAGCGTGGCATTCCTGTCCTACACTTCACACGTGGTGGGTGGTTCCAGGGACTGAGCGCCGGGCATACCCACAAAAATGTGCAGCTACGTATGCGGCAGTTTGCCTGGGCGGAGGACCGCAAGAAATCTCTCTCTATTGCACGCTCTCTAGTCTACGGCAAGATCAGAAACTGTCGGACTCAGATACGCAGGAACGATGCCAACGCCAAGTCTCCTGAAAATGCGCTGGACAGGCTGGAGCGGCTTTCCAAGGATGCCAGGAATGCGTCCGGCATCGAGAAGCTTCTGGGAATCGAAGGCGCGGCAGCGGAAGTTTACTTTGGTCGGTTGGGTCACATGCTCAAAAGCGATCAGGGATTCTCCTTTCAAAACAGGAATAGAAGGCCGCCCAAAGACCCTGTGAACGCGGTTCTCTCTTACCTCTACGCAGTGCTTGCCAAAGACATGTTTGTCTCCCTCCTGGCGGTAGGCTTCGATCCATATCTCGGTTTCTACCACCAGCCCCGCTATGGCCGCCCGGCTCTGGCGCTGGACATGATGGAGGAATTTCGGCCTGTGATTGCTGACGCCACTGCCATCACATTATTCAACAAAGGCGAGCTTTCCGACAAAGACTTTATCAAGACTGGAATTGGCGTGTCTCTGACCTCCGAGGGAAAGAAAAAGGTCATAGCAGGCTACGAGAGACGCATGGAGGCGGAGATTACTCATCCCCTCTTCGGCTACACCGTCAGCTACCGGAGGATACTGGAAGTGCAAGCGCGGCTATTGTCCAGGACAATTTCCGGCGAGATCAAGGAATATCCCGCTTTTTATAGGAAGTGATAAGTTTGAGCGGAAGGAATTGCTATGTTGTAAGCTACGACATCATGGAGCAGAGACGATTGCAGAAGGTCCACAAGACCATGAAGGGCTTCGGGGAAGCTATCCACTATTCGGTTTTCCGTTGCGATCTGACCGGCAAAGGCCGCGTGGAAATGGTGGCGGCGCTCACGGACCTCATAAAGCACGACCAGGACCGGATCATGATATTGGATCTTGGACCTACAGACGGCAGAGCAGATCAAAGGATTGAATTTCTCGGCATTCGTGCCAAAGATCCGGACTCGCCCCGAAGGGCCGTTATCATCTAAACTTGAAAATTAAATGGAGTTCAAGATCTAGAAAACCATACTGCAAAGGGAAAGTTTAGATAGTAGTGATGCCATGACACAAATGCACAAGATTTGGCGAGCATGCCCCTGCCGGGCAGGGCCGTCCGGGCCAGACGGATGGACTTAATGGGACGGAGAACGTCCCATTTCCGCGCATCGAGGTGGTGTCCATTTTCCCAGGAGATGCGCGGAAGGTCTGTGCATATCGAAAATGGCCTATTGCGACTGTTAACTTTCTGAAAGTATTGTTAGATGTTAACATTATGCGCCAAAATCGTCTTTTTTTCGATATCTGTGAACGCCGAAAAATGGCCGCTGTCTCCATGGCTGAAAAGTCGTGGCTCCATTGAAACTTTCTGAGGAGTGA
>Ga0351889_10226_pt1 | contig 17594 bp, 19 predicted proteins | sample TotcelFGM3001M14_FD_206767 | JGI IMG/M metagenome (GOLD analysis project Ga0351889, IMG submission 206767) | Enriched cells from coal bed in the Powder River Basin, Montana, United States - Total cells FGM rep3 HSBNCT.FGM.300.1.M14 ...
GAAATAAGAAAAAGGCTTCTTGAATTGGCCGAGGATGGATACAGGACATTTACAGCAGGACTTCTTCCTGGAACTGAAAACATACTGGGTGTCAGGCTTCCCAACCTCAGAAAAATTGCCAGGGAAATTGCAAAGTCAGACTGGAGAGCTTATGTCGAGTCAGCAGATACTTTGTATTATGAGGAGACCATGCTCCAGGGCATTGTGATAGGTTATGCAGAAGCTGAAGCTGCAGAAAAGCTTGAGCTGGCCAGATTATTCATACCAAGGATAGACAACTGGGGTGTATGCGACAGCTTCTGCTCCGGTCTCAAATTCACCTCAAAGAACCTTGGACTCGTCTGGGACTTCATTTTACAATATGCAGCATCAACTGAGGAATTTGAATCCCGCTTTGCCTTCGTTATGATGCTTAACTATTATATCAATGAAGAGTACATCGACAAGGTGCTTCTTGCTGCATCAAGACCTTCATTAAACAGATACTATGCTGCTGTTGCTGCAGCATGGACTCTTTCCATTTGCTATGTCAGGTTTCCCGAGAAGACTCTCTCAGTTATTAAGGATGAAGGTATGGATGATCAGCTTCGCAGGATGGCAATCCGCAAGATAGTCGAGTCGAGGCAGGTAGATGATTCTGGGAAGGAATTGGTAAGGGGGATTAGAAAAATCAGCAAATAAAAGCCTTATAATGGCAGAAGACCTGCACCCCGGTTGGAGTGCAGGCCTTCTGCCTTTTCTGATTCCTTACTTTACAAGGTCGAATGACTTGACGATCTGGTCTGGATTGGCACCCATACCCATGTTATCGTTGCTTGCGGCCTTGAATGACCATCCAAAGCCTTCAAGCTTAGCGATATCAAGTCCTGCATCTACAAGCGGTTCAGCTTTCAGTACGAATACAAGGTCCTCGGCCTGAGCCTTCAGGTCATCCGCCCAGACAACCTCGTAGCCTTCACCCATGAATAAGGCAAAGTGGTCCTTCTCCTCATGGTATGCCAGGATGTCTTTGTCTGCAGCAGTTATCTTTTCCATCGCTTCAGGTTCATTCTTTGCTTCACCCTTTTCATCAGCGACATTCCAGGTCTTGATCAGAAGCGCTGGTGTGCCATGAGCCTGCTCAGCCTCAACGAAAAGCCATTCTGCCGGATCAAGCCTTGTTACATCAAGTCCTGCATCTATGAATTCCTTTGCCGGCATGACCATTGCAAGGTCGGCCTTGTTCGCTCCCATGTCCTTGGACCACTCAAACTTTTCACCCGAGCTCAGTGCAAAACCATAATGGGACAATTCACCATGGAAGCCTACACTCTTGGGGTCAGATGCGAGAACTCTCTCAAAAGCCTCTATTCCTGGTGCCTTTGCTACTTCAGGCTCAGGCTTCTTTCCACAGGAAGCGAGTACCGCCGCTGATGCGACAGCTGCTGCAATTACTACAAATATCTTTCTTTTCATGAATAACCTCCGTTTTTTGAATACACTATGTATTCTAAACGGAGGTTATGGAGGAATTATGGAGATTTATTCTACCTTCTGTTACGTCTTCTCATGTCATTCTTCATTCCAATGATATGCGGAGGTTCAAGTGCCTTTCCAAATTCATGCAGCCTTCTCTCCGCAGCATGGAATACCGTACCGTCAGGATATGTCCCATCCTCCTTTAGCTCACCGGCAGGCATACCAGTCAGGACTTCAATACCTTCATCTATGTCCTTGACTGCATAAATAGTAAACTTCCCGTCCTTTACGGCATCGAGAACTTCATCCTTCAGCATCAGGTCATCAATATTCTGCACCGGTATCATGACTCCCTGTGTTCCTGTAAGGCCTCTTGAAGCACAAATGTCGAAGAAGCCCTCAATCTTTTCGGTAGCTCCTCCTATCGGCTGTATCTTGCCCCTCTGGTCAACTGATCCTGTTACTGCAATATCCTGCCTTAATGGGATTCCAGACAGGCTTGATAATATGGCATATAGCTCAGTGCTTGAAGCGCTGTCTCCGTCAACTCCCTCATAGGACTGCTCGAATGTGATCTGTGCTGTGAAGCCAAGAGGCTTCTTCTGAGCAAACTTCCCTCCAAGGTAGCCTGACAGCGTGAGGACTCCCTTGGTATGGATCTGACCGCTCATCTGAGTCTCTCTCTCGATATTGATTATTCCGCCTCTGCCGGAATAGGTCCTTGCAGTTATCCTTGAAGGCATTCCGAACATGTTGCCTCCGGTCGAAATGACAGATAATCCATTGATCTGTCCGACCTCTGAGCCTTCAGTCCTGATGAGCATTTTCCCTTTAAGTATATGCTCCTGTATCTTTTCCTCAATGATCCCTGCCCTGTATTTCTTATGCCTGACTGCAGTGTCAACGTGGACTGCACTTACTTCGGAAGACTTGTCCCCCTTTGCAAAGGATGCTGCCTCATATATTATCTCAGTCACTTCATTGAATCTTGTGGAAAGCTTGTTCTGATTTCCGGCAAGCCTTGAACCATATTCTATTATTTTTGCCACCGCATCCTTACCAAACGGCAGCAGGTCATCCTTATTGCAGGTTGCCGCGATGAAATCTGCGTACTGGCAAATGTTTGTCTGAGTCCTTGGCATATCCACGTCAAAATCAACCTTAACCTTGAACAGCCTCTGGAAATCGTCATCCAGGGTATAAAGCAGATAGTACAGCTGAGGATTGCTTATGACGACTATCTTCAGGTCAAGCGGCAGCGGTTCAGGCCTCAAGGTACCTGCAGGTATGAGCCTGTACTGCTCGCCAATGTTCTCGACAGCTGTCTCCCTGTACTTCAAGGCCTTCTTGAGAGCTTCCCATACATATGGATCCGTCAGGATGTCCTTTGCCTGTACTACCAGATATCCCCCATTAGCTCTATGAATCGCTCCGGACCTGAGCATTGTGAAGTCAGTGCTTACAGACAGCATCTGGCTCCTGTATTCTAGCTTGCCGAAAAGGTTGTAGTAGGTTGGATTTGATTCGATGATTACCGGAGCACCCTTACACCTCTCATTGTTTACGAAAAGATTTACCTTGTACCTCACGAACGGGTCGGTCTCCTCCTTGAAGCCCTGGAGGGTCTGAGGCATCTCCGGTGCTTTTGGAGCTTCACCCGCCCTGAAAATGTTGTAGTTATCCACAATATCCTTCAGGACCATGAACAGATATTCCACTATCTTCGGGACATCAGCATATTTTATCTTTAGAACTCCCACGCTTTGGGCCGCAACAGACATGGCCACTTGCCTTTCAAGCTCCGTCATCTCTTCCCTGGCCTGCCTTTCGAGCTCCTGTCCCTGCCTCATTGACTCATCCAGCCTCTTCATGAGTTTTCTGCCCTTCTCATCGAGCACTGCCCTCTCCTGCTGAGTGAGCTTTTCATATTGGTCCTGCGGCATTGGCACGCCATCCTTTACAGGAATGAAAACAAACCTCGGAGGCACCTGCTTCATGGTGAAGCCTTCTCTTTCAGCCTCATGCTCCACATTTCCGTAAAGCCCCTCCATGGTCTCCTGAAGACTTCTCACTATGGCATCTCGCTTCTGCTCATAGGCCCCCTGTTCGAATGCTTTAGGCATTGATGATTTGAGCTCATCAACAAGAATATCCATGTCCTTCTGGAATAACTTTCCCTGCCCTGCCGGAAGCGATACTGCAACAGGCCTGTCCTTATCCAGAAAATTGTTGACATAACACCAGTCCCCGGGTGCGGGTCTCTTGATGGCAGCCTGCTGGAGTATTGTCTGGGTATAAGTGCTTCTTCCAGTTCCATGCTGGCCAACTACAAATATGTTGTAGCCCGGCACATCCATAGAAAGTCCGAAATTCATCGATTCCACTGCCCTGTCCTGGCCTATGACTCCCTCATAAGACGGAGCATCCTGGGGTGAACCACAGGCACTTAGCTCCTCGCTGCAGTTGCAGATCTTTCTCAATTTTCCCTGTGGCACCCTGAATCTGTCCAAGCTGTCCATATCCTTCACCTCACATCAATTCTTCCTGATTCCATTATCAGTTATTGAAAACCATTTCTCAACTACATCAAAAAGAAAAGAGGCTCAAAAGAGCCCCTGTGCCTGTTTCCGGAAATGTAAAACTTTGATGAACTGCAGTTTTGCCTTATTTATCGCCTTCGTACCGGTATCTGGACCTCTGTGAGCCATTCTGATTCATCTTCTCTGTTCCATATTCCGTCGATATAGCTTTCACGCGGATTGTCTGCAGCTTCAAAGCCGTTTTCCTCAATGAACTTGAAGGCGTATGCATATGCCTTGCCAAGGCCGCTGTAAGGACCCTTATGCATCACGCATACAGCCGGTACGCTTTCCATCTTTTTGAATACCACATCGTCAAACTCGACTCCGACCTTGTCCACCGCCTCGCAGTACTCAATGTCGATGTCCTTTTCCCTGTATTCTCCGGCATGGTAGATTATGAAGCTGTATTCCGGAATCACGCACTTCAGGTCAGGATTATACTTCTTAACTTCATCTCCAAGCTTAGGTATTACGCTGAAATATGCATCGTAGTCAGGCACCACCATCCTCTTTGAATAGACAATGCATTCTGGAAGCTCCTTTGTTACAGCCTGGTATTCCATAAAATATTCCTCCTTCAGGTGGGCAATGAGGGTTTGGATCCTCTTTATCCTGTCACTGACCGACTCCTGCTCCCTCGAAAGTTCTGCAAGCCTTCCGCTGAGTATACTCTGAAGGTCATCACCTTCGAGGACTCGGCCTATCTCTTCGAGTGACAAGCCTGCCTGCCTGTACGCAACAATCCTGCTGAGCCTTGCAAGTTGTTCAGTGCTGTATAGCCTGTATCCGGTATCCCGGTCTACTGAAGCAGGAATCAACAATCCCTGCTCGTCATAGTGCCTAAGAGTCTTTACAGTTGTCTTAGCCAGTTTGGAAAAGTCACCTATCCTGTACATTTCTCCCTCCTGTCATAATGCTACAGCCTCCCTCAGCAGGAGAGTCAATACCTTATGTGCGGATTCTTGATGTTGCTTCCAGATATGGCTTCAAGGCTCATTATCGTGATGCAGTTCCTATCAAAATCAATCAGCTTGTCCCTTCTCATCTTATCCAGTTCCCTGCTAAGAGAGGTCCTGTTAATGCCCAGTCTCTCTGCAAGCTCCTTTTTTGAAAGGTCCAGTCTGATGACCTCAGACTTCTGCCTATTGTACTCTGCTTCCAGAAACTCCATAATCCTCTGCCTTATGGTCTTCATGGAAATGGCTCCCAGCTTGTCAGTCAGAAGGAGTGTCCTGTCAGATATTTCCATGAGAAGCCACTCAGTGAAATGAAAGCTTATCCTGCCCATTTCCAGGATTATTTCGCGTGGAATAGAAACCAGCGAAGACCTGATATCTGCAACAACAGTCATGGGATATTCGTTTTTTGAAGAGAAAATAAGATTCATTCCAAGAATCGAGCCAGGGCTGAATGAAGCTACTCTCAGCAGGCTTCCATCCGCACCTATGCTTTCTACTGTAATCTTTCCTTCCAGGACTACATCCATGGAATTACACACATCTCCCTGGAGGTGAACCACCTGACCTTTTCCGAACTCCCGAATCTTCATGCCCCTGATCATGGGAGCAAGATCCTCATCACTGAATGAACTGAACATCGGCATTCTCTTTAGTGCATCTGCAATTCTTTCCGTAGACATTTATACCTCCAAACAAGTGTTGCCTATGCAACACTCTTTCCGGATTTTTTGAAGTATACTGATTTTCAATAAAGAAAAGGAGCATAAGAATATGATTGAAAAACTTTACAACTTTGCACTCGGCGATGAAAAGAAGATTGAGAAGATAATCGATGACGATGCAGCCCTGATAAATCATTTTGTGTTTCCAAATGGTGCAGGACTGCCCGAACATTTTTCTAACTCAAATGTGTATATGATCATCGTGAGCGGAACATTGTCACTTCAGCTTGGAGACCAGGAAACCCACAAATATCCTGCAGGAAGCATTGTAAGCATACCTTACAACATCAAGATGAATGTAGGAAATTCTGATGACGAAGTTCTGAGCATGTTCGTAATTAAATCCCCGAGCCCCAGACTATACAAAGAGTCATAACCACAAGAGCCGGAGAATCGAAATGATTCTCCGGCTTAGCTCTTTATGTCGCAAACCACTCCCATTCAAGGAATATTCACTTCCCCTTGCTGTTTCCAGCTCCCAGTGAATCTATGCATTCCGTTATTATCTTAATGATTCCGGTTCGTCCGGGAGCTTCCCTGTCGTACGTGACATAAGTAGTTGTAAATCCCTGAAGCAACATGTTTATGAATTCCGCCATGTCTTCAGCGCTTCTGTCAGACCTTATTCTTCCATGCTTTTGACCGTTTTGAATAATCTCAAGTATGATTCCTCTAATAAGGTCAGGATCTGTTGAGGCCCATTTTTCATACTCGTCTATCCTCACCTGCATGAATCGCTTGTATAGCTGGTAGACTCTGGTTGATGAATATTCAAAGTAATGGTCGAAAAACAATCTGAGAGCTTCAAGTTCGTCCATTGAAACCAGATTTTCCTCATAAAAGGTTTGGAAATGTTCATTTGACCTGATGTACCTGTCCTTAAGCAGCTCATTCTTTGAGCTGAAATAATGATAGAAGGTACCCACTGTTATATCGACCTCTTTGCATATATCCCTTATTGTCATTGCATCAAATCCAACCGAGTCAACCATCTTGTCCACTGCGGACCTTATGGCCTCAAGTGTTGCCTTGTGCTGTATCTGCCTCATATTCAGCTTCTTTTCCATACACGCCACCTCAAATTGCAAACGTTCACTAAACACATTATACCCTATCCAGCTAATTTTACAAAGAAAAAGCGATATCATTAATATACACATAGAGGGTAGACTTTCGAAATATACAGCAAATCCAAACTAATGACCTTCATAACCAATTGCTTTATGTGATTTTATATTAGGATTCGTCGTATTATGCCAAAAAACCAGCCGAGAAAAATTCTCAGCTGGTTTTTTCAGCCATTAACCGCCCATTCCGGTGATAATTCCCCAGCATCCGCCAGTTACCAGAAGGCTTATGGCAAAGGATGCCGCTGCAAACCACAGGGCTGACTTCGAGCCTTTTCTTTTCGATACACTGCCTATGGCGATGGAGAGAGGTAACCATATGAAGAGTCCTGTAATAAACATGCTTCCCAGGATCTCACTGAACTCCCCTACATCTCTTCTGAGCAGCATAAGAAACAGGGCGATAAGAAGGGAACTGGCTACGAGCCCGATTGCACCGAGTAAAAATCCTAAACTGAACTTTCCGTTATTTTCCATATGTTTCAACCCCTTTCCTTCGTTCAACCATCATTCTACCAATTACGAACATTATTCCAGCCAGGCTTACAAGCTGATACACTGTAAGCCCAACCCAGATCCTTTCGTTAACCCTTGCGAACTCTATGAAAAATCTGAATATGAAGTATGAGATCACATACCACTTGAAAAGTATTCCAGGTCTCATATCCTTTCCTCTGAGCCTGTGCAGAATTATGAATGCTATGAAATGGAATCCGGACTCAGCAAGCTGCGCAGGAAACCTCGTCAAACCATCTCCGAAGTCAAATCCAAAGGCACATTCAACTCCGTAGCAGCAGCCATTAAGGAAGCACCCTATCCGTCCCACTGACATGCCAAGCGCTACCGCAGGCGCAATGATGTTGCCCATCCTCAGCTTTATGCCAAGGATCCTTTTGACTAGCATCACTCCGAGCATTCCACCTACAAGACCGCCGACTATGGATTTCCCGAACAGGATTGACTCAAGGTCTCCGCCTTCAAGTATAAGTGGTATCTTTGAACCAATAAGACCGAAAATCAGTCCGCTCGAGACGATCTCAATAACACCTTCGCCCTTGACGTTTCTTGTCCTTGCATCAAGGAGGTAATAAGAAAGTCCCAGGGTTATGCCTAACCCTACAAACAGGGCATATGAGCTTAAACCGAAAATGTTTGGAAGTATCCCGAAGTTATCTGGCCTGAAATGCGAATCAAGCATCTTTGAATTTCCTCACAAGCTTCCCCACCCTGCAGCAACTCCCTGAGTTCATACAGTTGTATAGCTTCAGTGCTGAACAGAATCCGAGTGCTGCCGAGGTCTTGAGCACTGCAAGGAATCCCGTCATTATCCAGCCTGCGTTTCCTTTTGTGAAATAAAGCAGAAGCAGACACAGCCCGCTTACTGCTGCACCTACGATATGTGCGAACCTTATCCCCTTTTCGTCTACTATGACCTGGTCGGATGGATACAGCCTTTCTACGGTTGCTGTGTACAGGACGATAAGAGGTGCCTTCCTTACCTTGAGAAGTGCCGAGAACACAAGTATGATGAACCCGGCAAGAACTAATTCACGGCTGCCAAGAATTATCGCTGCCCAGAAAATCACCGCTACCGTATACCTGCAGAATGCAAATGCGCCGTTTGATATGGAGACCGGTTTGAAGCCTGCCATGGTTCACCTCCAAAACTTAGGAAAAAACATCCCCACTCTTTTACTATAATCCGCATATCTTTCAAATTCCTGCATGAGGAAGGTTTCCTCCTGCTTTGCCCTGTAGTACATGAACGGAATGAATACAAATGTGGTGAGCAGCGCTGACGCCCAATTCAGATAGGCCAAAGAGCCTCCATACAGCATCACCATGAGAGACGAGTAGAGCGGGTGCCTGACGATACCGTAAATACCCGTTTCCACAAGCGTCTGGTCCTTGTAGATCCTTACATGGTCCGCCCAGTTGCCCTTGAGGGAGATCCTTCCAAGGATGTTCATCGCTGAACCCAGAGCTACCAGGATAGTTCCTGTCATCCTCAATGCCCTTATAGCTATTGTTCCCTGAACATCAATTGCTCCAATCCGCGTCCATATGACAATAAAATATACGAAATAAAATAAGGTCATTGTTCCTGTAGCCACTATGGACCTTTTCTCTTTCTTGACGCCTCCCTTCTTTTCAAAAAGCATGAAATCCAAGACTATCGCTGCAAAAAGCATGGTCACGCTTGAGGAGATCGCCATTGTCATTATGTTCTCAAAGGTAATACTCATCGTATCTCCCCCTGTGAAGCATGTTGAAGGCTGAGAAAGGCATTCTCTTCTGGTCCGGGGTTATCACATGCACACAGTCCTTCTGAATCGACTTCATGTCGAAGTTCCACGCATCTACAAATGAACTCACACTTATCCTGAAAGTATTCTCATCGACGAACTTCATCTTGTTTTCTCTGGATTTGAATATGAAGCCTTTTGGTATGTGCCTTTTGATGTCAGAGAGAAGGTCGCAGCAATCGGTCAGTCCGAAGGTTGCATCTTCATCCTTTAAAGTCTTGAGAGTGTCCTCAAGAGTGAATACGAAGGTATTGCCAATAAGGTTCCTGTACTGGCTCATATCCTTGCCTCTCGTTATAGGTATGAATGACCCATTTTCCTTGAAGAGATAGGTAAGGGCAACCCTATCAACATCGCAGGGCAGTGGCATGAAGTCCGACATCTTAAGTAGACCTCCGGTCTGCTCCTCAATCCTCTTTAATATGCCAGACAGAGTGATCCTGTTCCTTTCTCCTGAATACCTTCCGAAATATGCCACTGGCTGGAAATTGACTCCCCTTACATATTTTTCATCCATTCCATACAACAGAAGCTGACCTATGATACCATCATTGATACCCTTATCCACTGTACATACGAGCGTCGTTGGCACTCCATGCTTTCCAAGATTGGCTATGGCTCTTTTTTTCACATCAAGAAGCTGCCTGCCTCTCATTCGCCTGTATACCTCGTCATCAAGGCCATCGAACTGAAGGTATACCTCGAAACCTCCCTTGAATGCTCCCAAAGCCTCGACGAATTTCTCATCCTCTGCTATCCTCAGGCCGTTCGTATTCAGCATGACATACTTGAAGCCCTTGCCTTTGGCCATGGATATTATCCTGAGGATTTCAGGATGCATGGTTGGTTCTCCTCCGCTTATCTGGAGTATCTCAGCCTTTCCATCCTCTGATGCCATGTAGAAGTCCATCATTTTTTCTATGGTTCCAAGGTCAAGGTCTCTGCCTTTCCCGGCCTCAGCAAAGCATGTGGGACAGCTCATGTCGCAGCGCCTCGTGATCTCCATTAGCCCTATGCAGGTATGCTGGTCATGGGACGGGCATAATCCGCAGTCATACGGACACCCCTTGTCGGTCTTTGTCTGACAGGTGCTTGCTGTTCCTGGCTTGTCGTAGTCACTCTTATGGATATGCCAGTTCACATCCTCTTCAAGAAGTTCAAGACTTTCCCCGTGAGTGGGACATTGCCTTAATATATATGCACCATTTGTGTCATATACTATCTTTCCGTCTACAAGTTCCATGCACTCAGGACACATGGTCCTGGTGTAGCTATCATAGACGTAATCCCTCTTTTTCCCCATAGATTGGCCGCCTTCCGCATGCTCACTGCAATTGCATTCCTTACAGAAATTATACAAAAGCAATAACGAAATCGCAAACATTTTCAGAATTTTTCGATATTTACCTATATTACATAGGACCTTACATACTCCCATTCAGATGGTGCTGCAGGGTGCGATTCGTTTTTCCAGCTACCAAACATACCCCATTGCGAGGCAGTGAGCTCGAAGTGGCACATTGCTATCCCGATGTCATTAAGCTGCAGGTCATAGGTTTTAAGACCATAGCCTTTGTCCCTTGAAAGATAGAAATGACAGCCCTTTGAATCAGTGATGACTCTCCATGGCTGCTTGTTTGAAGCAGATGGCCCAAGCCTGACCATTTCAAGAGGTATCCTGAAATCCCCAGCCTTGTCCTTCTCGAGCGGATTCAATGAACTCTCGTGGAAGAACAACTCATTCCAGGGCTTTCTGGTATCAGCGCCAACCATTGCCCTTACAGAGGAATCAAGTATGCTGAACTTGTCCTTTCCATATCCCACTGGCGAGACGATCGGTATGTACTCAGACGATCCAAGGTCAAGTCTTCCTTCAAAGTCTTTCCTGTTGAACGATCCTCCAAGCCAGCAGGTATCAAGCCCAAGGTCAGCAAGCTGTAGCACTACTGTCTCGAAAAGTCTGCCGATTTCAACCGGATCGTTTCCTTCTCTTCTTGCAATTACAGCTATGTAATCAGTTGCTCCGCTTATCATCCCGTAGGTACCAACCCTTTCGCTCCCTCTTGGTTCTGCTCCTCCGATATATTTAAGCTGAAATGCTGAAGTGGCGATGCTTTCCACATCCCTCAACATTGCATTGATTTCGGCCATAGCATCACTCTCTATTTTCCTGTCCGAATAGGACCTGCAGGACTTTCTTTTCCTTATGATATCTTCTATATCTGTGTTGAATGCTCTCAAGCCAAACCCTCCATTCTTTTCTCAATTCTGCAAACCAGAAACTCGATCCAGCTTGAAGGCCCTTTTTTCTGACCGAAGTCCCAGCCTTTCCATGCCTTCCACTCTGATTCCGGCCTGTAGCGGCCGTCTTCTCCCCGCTTGCTCCTGATCAGATCAACCATTTCCAATAACCTCTTATCTTTTCTTGCAAATTCAAACCTTGAAAGTATGTCGGCGACATTCAGGATGTCATACCATACAAATGGTGCCTTCAGCTTTCTGAAGTCATCGCCCATATAAAAGATGTATGGGTGCTTCACCCTGCTGTTTTCCCACAGGTCAAGGATGCATTCCACTCCATTTTTCGCTTCAATACTATCCTTATAGTCATCAAATGCGGAAATAAGCTTTAGCATGATTAATGTTGCATACGGACATGGGTCATCCTTCCTTCCAGGTCCTCTGAAGCCTCCAAGCTCCGGAGATACAGTGCATGGCCACCCGCTCGTCCTTGCAATGGCAAGGAGCTTCATGAATCCTGCCCTTACCAGCTTGTCCTCAGGCGACACTATCCTCGCAAGAGAATAAAGTGTTGTCGGTGCATCGCACAGAGCCCATGCATCCTTTACCTCTCCTGTGCCTCCATACCTTTCCGGTATAAGTGTCGGAAGACGCGGAATCCCATCTTCCGACATCAATTCATATACCTTGTCAATTATCTCCTTTATTCCGGGATCATCCTTATCCATACCGATTTCTGCAAGGAATGATAGCCTGTGGTATGCCTGTCCTGCGCTTTTATGGCTGGAAAGCACTTCACCGGGCCAACCTGAAAGCTCTTCTACAAGCTCCCTGACCAAAGGGTCATGAACCATCCTCTTTCTCGCTGCTTTTAGATCAGGATCATCTGTGCCCATTCCAAGGATGTCTTCCATGGTCCTGTACACTGTCCAGGGCTCATTTGAATTCAGGAGATAATCTAAATCGCACATAATCTACCTCATATATTTTCTAACTGATCCCTCAGGAAGAGAGCCGATTATAGTATGCTTGACCGAGCCTCTTCTTACCGCAATCTTCTCAGCTTCCTTCACCGCAAAATGGGACAGAATTATTCCTGCAAAAAGAGCTGCGCCTGATGCCTGCGTCTTATACTCCGACGGAGCAGCAATAAATGCGATAACAACTGAAAGAAGCATTGCTGCAAATGAGATCCCATACCTCTGGATCTCGCTTATTGATCCTTTTCCCTTCTCCACAAGTATTTCAAGCAGGTCTCCTGCCTTCATGTCCTCAGATATCTTGGCCTTTATGACGTCGGACTCTATATAGCAGCCGGCTGAGCATTTCCTGCAGGCGTCTCCACAAGGGAGTACTCTCTTCACCAGTATCTCAGCATGCCCCTTTTCAATCTTCAGTACCTTTCCCCAGTGTCCAGCCATCCTATCACTCCTAAAATCATTTGATATCTGCATTATTGTCGTAACCGTAGTTCTCCCAATATCCCTTATAAGTATTGTTGTCTGAGAGCTCGATCTCCGTTACCCATCTCGCCCATTTGTACCCAAGCTTGTCTTCTGCAACCACTATGAACGGGAATCCAAGCGATGGCGGAAGCTCGACACCATTTGATGAATACGCAAGGATCATATCCCTTTCCAGAATCGTGCTTAACGGCATTGATGTGGTATATCCGTCATAACATCTGAAAATAACCGTATTTGCGCTGTTCTTTGCAATTGCAAGGTCTATCAGTGACTTTATCCTTACACCCTTCCACAGGACTGTAGCGTTCCAGCCCTCCACACAGTGAAGGATTATAAGCTTCTCAATGGCTTCCATCTCAAGTACGTCATCGTAGCTAATTGCAACCTCCTGGTTTACAAGTCCCTTGATCTTCAGGGAATAACCCTCAACAGGGACTTTCTGGATCCCTTTTATCGAGTTGTCCCTTGGACCTATGGCAGGATCCAGCCTCGCTCCCTTGTACTCCTTGATTTCATTGGCTATGTACCTTTCTTCAGTAGGCTTTGACATAACATCCGGCTCCTGCGGTTCCTGACTCTTATTAGTGCAAGCAGAAAGTAGAAGGAATACGGCTGCAGCAGCTGCGGTTATCCTGATCCTTTTCATCTCAAACCTCCTGGGAAGAAAAGCAAAAGCATCCCTATACTTGGATTATACACTCAATAGTAAGTCCAATCATTGACGAAGTCTTGTGCAATTGCTAATAATTTGTTACATTCGTTAAAATAATGAAAAATGCGCCAATACCGCAATTTGCAGTATCAGCGCATTCTCAGAAATGATTTCCATTTTCGTAGTACGAGGCTTCCCTGAATATTGTGAATATGACATCTACGTTAGGATAGCCCGCTGACTGGACATGCTGAGTTATTGCCTTGGCAGCCATGTCCTGCAGCTCCTGACCTCTGTCAAACCATCCCACCTCGACTATCGGCGGGCCTTCAACCTCAATACCATCAGTTATGTAGACAGAACTTACGACCTCAAGAGTAAAATATTCCCTGGGACTTCCAGTGACCTTTTGAAGGTCATCAACGAGAGCCCTGCTGAAAACCTTGACATCACCAGCCTTTATGGAGCTGAACCTTATGATTGGCATCCTTATTCCTCCTGCAAAACTCATTCTGACATGATTCTACCTCATGATGATTGAGCCTTCAAGGAAATTGCGATTTCAGCCTGTAATCCAGGCATCAAATCCAGATTTTTTCAACCTTCCAGCAAGTTCTTCCGCGTTCTTCAGATTAGAAAATGCTCCTGCCTGTACCTTGTAAAGCCTTATACTTCCACTGATGGGATCCTTAGACCTGATTCCGATGGATCCTGCAAGAGCCTTGGCGCAAGCTTCTGCAATACTCCTTGTATTGGATGCTATCCATGCAGCTGTATCAGGGTTGTCATGGAAGTTGACTTCAATAAGTACCGGAACAAGCTTTGCAGCATATGGATTCCTTATTTCAGCCAGACCATATCCTCCGAATTGTTCCATCCCATTCGCTACAGGCTGAGACCTGTTTGATGGAATCGGACATATTAGGTCAAGTTCTTTTACCAAGGCTTCAGCAACTTCTCTGCTTTGCCTGCTGCCAGGGTGATAGAACGCTACCGCTCCTAAAGCGCGCCCGCCGCCACCTGCGTTGGAGTGGAGCGCAAGGTACAGCATGCAGCCTGCTCTTGAAGCTTCAGCGCTTCTGCCTCCTGGGTTTATGGAAAGCTTTTTGTCCGCTATCATCACCTCACAATCGTAGCCCTTGAGCGCTTCACTCACTTCTGCGGCAAGCTTCTCCATTTCTGCCTTCTCATTCGTTTTGATCCCAGAATATAGATTGGATGACTGATTACTCGGTGACAGATAAATTTTCATGTTAGCCCCCCATTATTCATAATCCCTTCTCTCACCTTAAATATGCGGTTACGGCAGAATTGGCAGAGGCTGCCGGATTTTCCGGCAGCCTCTGCTTCAATTTTATCTCTCTATTTTTATCTCCAGCTTTTGTTTACAACTTTTTTCCTGAATTTATTTATATTTTATTCTTAGGAAACCACGGGAAGAATTTATTTGTCTTCGCCGAATACTCCTTGAAATCAGCTCTGCCCTCATACCTCTTTTCAAGGAGAGGTACTCCTGATACATAAATGAGGAGATAGGTCATTATGAGCGGGCTTATTATAAGCAGTATGTCTGAGAATCCACTCACAGAGATTATGAATATTCCCCACCACATGGCAGCCTCACCAAAGTAATTCGGGTGCCTAGTATAGCTCCAGAGGCCTTCGGTCATGAGCTTGCCCTTATTTTTCGCATCAGCCTTGAAGCTCTTTAGCTGGCTATCCCCGACGGATTCAAAAAGGAATCCAAGAACCCATATCAATATACCAAAGAAGCCGATTATTCCTAGCTTCTGGAAATCTGATGAATTCACTGCAATTATCGGTAGTGCCACCATATAGCTTATGACTCCCTGCAGCAGGAATACATTCAGGTATGCCTTGAGCACAGGAGATTTCGTACCCCACTTTTCTCTCATGGCTACGTATCTGTAGTCCTCAGGCTTGTTCCAGTTTCTGAGTGTGATGTGCGTGAACAGCCTTATTGCATATATTGCAATTAGGACAGTTACTGCAGTTGACCTCGGTCCGGTCTCTGGTGTTGCGAAGTATGTCCAGAGTGCAACTACCAGAAAGCTTGGTCCCCAGAAGCTGTCAACTATGGAGTTGTTCTTCATCACCTGTGCCAGGATGAAGATCAGTGTAAAATATATCAGGATCACGAGGGCGGTGGAAACATAAATACCCATCAGACTTCCTCCCCCCACATGTAGGCAACTGCTACGCTTCCGGCGCCTGCACTCATTCCGACTATTGTGGATATGTTCATTATGTATTCAGGCTCCCTGCCAAGTAGGTCAACACACATCCTCCTGTAGTCATCTGCCCGGCTTTCATCATTTGCATGTACAATTGCGTATCTGGTTATTCCCTTGGTGGTATTATCTTCTTTAATCATGTCCCTTATAGCCTGGGTGTTAGCCTTTGTGCTGAAGGCCTTGCCTGCTATTGTCCCCTTTCCTTCCTCATCAAGTGAGACTACCGGCTTCAGGTTGACAATCTTGCCGGCGAAGCCTGCGGCTTTGCTTAGCCTTCCTGACCGAACCATGTATTTCAGGGTATTCACGCTCACAAGTATCCGTGTATTGGTCCTGAGTCTTTCAATTTCAGCTACAATGTCCTCGAAGGACATTCCTCTTTCAATAAGCTCAGCAGCCTTCATTACAAGCAAGCCTTCAGCCCCTGAGTTCTGTCTTGAGTCAATGACATGGATCCTGGCACCTTTTCCCGCTAACTTTTCAGAAGCCTTCAGAAAGGAATTATAGGTTCCACTTTGTACCTTCGCTACAGCAATGACAATGATTGAGTCATAAACTGACGAAAGAAGTGCCATATGGCCGTCAAGTGCCTTTATTCCCGGCTGTGAAGACTTTGGATATTCAGCTACAGTATCGAGCAGTGGATAGAACACCTCAGGAGTCATGGTAACCTTGTCAAGATAGCTTGTACCCTCAAATTCAAGATTCAAAGGCACAACATGTATCTGATGCCTGTCTATGAATTCCTGCGGCAGATCGGCTATCGAATCAGTGACTATGGCAATCTTTGATCTTCTGGCATGAAGGGCTTCATACTGTCTTATCATGTCATCTGCCTTCTGCTGCACTATCCTTCCCTTGTCCTTAAGCAGCTGCATGACTGTCTCTGGCTTGTCCGTATGTATGTGGATCCTCGCCCTTCTGTCGCTCCCTGCTACGATTAAAGAATCTCCAAGCTCATGAAGACTGCTCTTTATTCCACTAAGGTCAATTCCTTCACCGGAAATCATGGCTTCAGTGCAAAACCTGAATGAAGGCTTGCCATGGTCATGTTCAGGATACTCGTCAAATGAGAGTGTCATGTCTTCAGTCTTGAAATCATCCTTAAGCAGCCCAGTCCTTATGAATTCCGTGAGTCCCTCTACGAAGTACACGAATCCCTTGGCACCAGAATCCACTACCCTTGCATCCTCAAGTACCTTAAGCTTTCCAGTCGTAGCCTTTAGTGACTCGGCAGCTGTTTCCATCGGCTTGGACAGAAGATCATGGAAATCCTCCGCATAGTCCTTGTGCCTGTATACTGCTTCCGCCCAATCCCTTATGACTGTTATTATCGTACCCTCTACTGGATCGGATATGGCGTTGTAGGCATGCGGAACTGCATCCCAAACCGACTGAGCGAATGAGGATACTGAAACCTTTGCCTCATCCCTTAAGCTCATGAATATTCCATTTATGTACTGTGCAATTATGATTCCTGAATTTCCCCTTGCTCCTGATATAGCAGCATCAGCAATGGAGCTCATCGTTCTCTTGACCGAGCTCTCAACCCTTGCCTCTTCGATTATTGAATTCATGGTTGAGGCCATATTGCTGCCTGTGTCTCCGTCAGCAACAGGAAAAACATTTATGTCATTGAGAACCTTCCTGTTGCGAATGACTTCCCTTGCTCCTGATACGAATGAATAATACAGTTTTTCACTGTCGAGATAATTAATTGCCATGCTGTGCCTCCTACCTGAAAAATTTGGTAGCAATCATGAATGCAGCACCTGAAACCGCACCGTTGAGGAAAGTACCCCAGGCAAGGTCTATAAGTGTGATCG
>Ga0351889_10227_pt1 | contig 17592 bp, 18 predicted proteins | sample TotcelFGM3001M14_FD_206767 | JGI IMG/M metagenome (GOLD analysis project Ga0351889, IMG submission 206767) | Enriched cells from coal bed in the Powder River Basin, Montana, United States - Total cells FGM rep3 HSBNCT.FGM.300.1.M14 ...
AAATCAAAAAAATCGCCTTGAGCCGAAGCGTCAAAGGGTGAGATGAACGCCAAGGCGAAAGCCAGAACGCCGGCGATCCCTGTCGCACCCTGGCGGTTGAGCCGCATGCGCCGTCCCCGTCTACTAAACTTCGACTGGCGACCCCGGCAGGATTCGAACCTGCGACCTACTGCTTCGAAGGCAGTTGCTCTATCCAGCTGAGCTACGGAGCCGTCGACGGCGCAGCTTTCGCCGCAGACCGTATCAGTTCGGCCAACGCGGCGCCAGCAACGCCCGACAGGATAGTCATATATGGCGACCCCGGCAGGATTCGAACCTGCGACCTACTGCTTCGAAGGCAGTTGCTCTATCCGGCTGAGCTACGGGGTCGAAACAGCCTCAATGCGTCCAGAGACCGATGCGGCTGGTCTTGAAATTATCTGAATAGGATGCGCCGCGCCGGGCCGCCAGATTGGGCTTCGGCTCCTCGACCCGATAGGCGAGGCCGCTGCGCTCCGCGTAGGCGATCGCCTCCTCCTTAGTGGAAAAATTGAGCCTGACCTGCTGGCGCATGTCGCCGGAGCTCGTCCAGCCCATGAGCGGCTCGATGCTGCGGGGAAGCTCCGGCTCGAAGTCAAGCCGCCACATGTCCGATCCCGGACCGGATTGAGTGGCGCTCGGCGCCGGAAGATAAATGCGTGCGGTCATAGGGCCTCGTCGTTGGCTGCGCTCGTAGACGCGTCATGAGAGCGGCGCGCGGCGGTCTTCGCGCTGGTCGGGGCAGCAGGATTCGAACCTGCGACCTGAAGTACCCAAAACTTCCGCGCTACCAGGCTGCGCTATACCCCGCCGGACCAAGCCGCGCCTACGGCGGCTCTGCCCTCGCTCGAATTTCGCTACCACGCACGGCCGCCCCTCACAAGGGAATGCGACTATCGCTTGAACATGCGGTGCTGCACCTGGTCCCCGGGCGCGAGCGACATTTTCCGCGCGGCGCCGGCGTTCAGCTCCAGCACCGCATAGGCTGGCTGAGGCGAAGTTATGATTCGTTCCGACATGGGCTCCGTGTCGGCGGCCACGCCCACCACCCGCCCGTCGCGCCCGATGAAAACCATATCGAGCGGAATGTAAGTATTTCTCATCCACATCGAAACAGGCCCCTCGGCCTTGAATTCGAACAGCATGCCGTGATCGGCGGGCATCGACTTGCGGAACATGAGGCCGCGGGCGCGCGCCTTGGGCGTGTCGGCGACTTCGACTTTGAAGTCATGTTCACCCGTCGCCGTCACGATGCGCATGAGTTCAACGGCGGGCTCGGCCCGCGCGACTGTCGAGGCGATCAGCGCCAGAAAGAGCGACAGGATCAGGGTGCGGAAGATTTGCGCAGTTCTCATTCGGGTGGGCTCCAAAGAGCCGTGCGCAGCATGGATGTCTTCAGTGCGACGGGACGCTTTTAGCGTCGAGCGGCCGCACTTAGGCCGCCATCAGACCCTTGGGACCGTCGCCGTAACGCACGAGCACGCTATCGCCGGGCTTGAGTTCGGTCATGCCGTAGCGGCGCACCGTCTCCATGTGCAGAAAGATGTCTTCGGTGCCTTCGCCGCGCGTGAGGAAGCCGAATCCCTTCATGCGGTTGAACCATTTGACGATGGCGATCTCATAGCCGCCTGTCGGGACAACCTGAACATGGGTGCGCCCGGCGCAGGATTGTGACGGATGCACTGCAGTGGTTTCGTCCATCGCGATGACGCGAAAGACCTGCATGCCCTTGCCGCGTTTCTGCGCCTCGCAGACGACTCGCGCGCCTTCAAAGGCCGTTTGCATGCCGCTGCGGCGGAGAATGGTGACATGCAGGAGAATATCGTCGGAGCCGTCGTCGGGCACCACGAAACCATAGCCCTTGGCGACATCGAACCATTTAATCCGTCCCGCGACTTCGACCAATTCGAGACCGGTCTCATCGGATTCTGTCGCGCTTGCTGTCAAATCATCTTGAAAAGTCTCTTTAGCGCTCACCGACCAACTCCCCGTGCTGATCCAGAGCATTCGATTGGCGCGCGCTGGCAATTATCCTGAAGCGCGAATCACCCCGCGTCGCTCATGAATCACTTTTAACAAGATAACACCCGCGGCGCGCCATCCAACCGGCAAATTTGGTCCACCAACGAATGTCTGTGGATACGCGCGCCGTCGCCGCGCGAATTGGCGAAGCCATTGTCGCTGAAACTGAAACATGCGCGCGCGCCACGGCGCGTGCAGCGATATTGCGCAATAAACGCAGATTCTGTCGCGGATAAAATCGGCGGAGAGGTCCAAAATCTATGAACCTGTGGCCCATGCGCCACATCGACGGGGATTTGACAAACGCGCCCCGGGCGCGCAATCGGAACCCGGCGAGCCTCGCGCGCCCTGTCGCCTGCCCGCCATTTCCTCGGTTGGAGCGCCGCCAATGACCAACTCGTCGACCGCGCCAGCGAACGCGCCCAAGACTGTCTACGCTGCGGGAAGCGCCTCTGCGCAAGTTGATCCTCGCTATGACCTCGCCGCGCTTGTGGCGTCCCGCGAGAGCGATCGCTTTTCGCTGCATACAAAACACCTCAATGAAATGTGGGTGCGCGTTCTCAAGACGATCGGCTATGACGTTGGCTTCACCCGGGGCGTTGGGCCTTATCTGTGGGACCGCAAGGGCGAGCGCTATCTCGATCTCCTCAGCGGCTGGGGAGTTTTCGCGCTCGGACGCAACCATCCGGCGGTTCGCGACGCGCTCGTCAGCGTGCTCGACGGCGAACTCGCCAATCTCGTGCAACTTGACGTTTCAGTTCTGGCCGGCGTTCTCGCGGAAAAACTGCTCGCCTACGCGCCCTGGCTGGAAAAGGTCTTTTTCGCCAATTCGGGCGCCGAGGCGGTTGAAGCGGCGATTAAGTTCTCGCGCGCGGCGACGGGTCGGCCGGGAATCTTGCACTGCGCGCATTCCTTTCACGGCCTGACCTATGGTTCGCTGTCGATGAACGGCGACGAAATTTTCAAGAAAGGTTTTGGACCGCTGCTGCCGGACGCGCGCGAGGTCGCGTTCGATGATCTCGACGCGCTCGAACGCGCTCTGGCGCGGCGCGACGTCGCCGCCTTCTTCGTCGAGCCGATCCAGGGCAAGGGCGTCAACATTCCGCAAGAAGGCTATCTCCTCGGCGCGCAGGCGCTCTGCCGTAAATACGGAACGCTGTTCGTCGCCGACGAAATTCAGACGGGCGTGGGCCGGACGGGACGGTTCTTCGCCATCGATCACTATTCGGGCGTCGAACCCGATATGATTGTTGTCGCAAAGGCGCTTTCCGGCGGCCATGTGCCGGTCGGAGCGGTGCTCACGCGCAAATGGATCTTCGATAAGGTCTTCGACCGCATGGATCGCGCCGTGGTGCACGGCTCGACCTTCAGCAAGAACGATCTCGCTATGGCGGCCGGCATCGCGACGCTCGACGTGCTGAAGAATGAGCGGGTGATGGAGAATGCGGCCAAGACGGGCGACCGTCTGCTCGCATCCTTCCAACGAATGGCCGCCGGCTACGAGCTCGTCGCCGACGTGCGCGGCAAGGGCCTCATGATCGGAATCGAATTCGGGCCGCCGAAGTCGTTCAAACTGAAGGCCGCTTGGAATCTCCTGGAGACGGTGAATTCAGGCCTGTTCTGCCAGCTCATCTCCATCCCGCTGTTTCGCGATCATAAAGTGCTGACGCAAGTGGCCGGACACGGCAATCACACGATCAAGCTGCTGCCGCCTCTCACAATTTCCGATGAAGATTGCGATTGGATCGAGCAGTCCTTCGACGCGGTCATCGCGGACGCGCATAAGGCGCCTTCCGCCGTCTGGTCGCTCGGCAAGACTCTGGCGGAACACGCGATTAAGGCGCGAATGAGCGGCTGACCCGCTCTTGAAGCGCCCTCGCGCTCAAGCCGCCGGCGACGGCTGCTTTTCCACCTCGCGCGAATAGTCTTCGATCAGCGCGCGCGAAAGCTCGCCTGGCGTGAAGCGATAGACGCCGATTTCCGAAACGGGCGTCACTTCCGCGCCGGTGCCGCAGATGAGGCACTCCGAAAACGACGCCAATTCCTCGGGCATGATCCGGCGTTCGACGACGTCAACGCCGCGTCTCTTCGCGAGGTCAATCACCGTGCGCCGGGTGATGCCGTCGAGGAAACAATCGGCGATCGGCGTATGCAGCGCGCCGTCCTGAACAAAAAAGACGTTTGCGCCGGTGCATTCGGCGACTCGGCCGAGCCAATCGTACATCAGCGCGTCGGCAAAGCCGCGCCGCTCCGCGCGGTGCTTCGAAATGGTGCAAATCATATAAAGACCAGCGGCCTTCGCCATCGAGGGCGCCGTCAGCGGATCGGGCCGCCGGTATTCGGCGATGTCGAGCTTGATGCCTTTCATCTTGGTCTCGACGTCAAACATGCTCGGCCAATCCCAAACGGCGATGGCGACGTTGATCGTCGAATTCTGCGCCGCGACCGCCATCATTTCGCTGCCGCGCCAAGCCACCGGACGCACATAGCAGTTCGAGAGGCCATTGGCCTTGACGGTCTCATGCTTAGCGGCGTCGATCTCTTCGACGCTGTAGGGAATCTCGAAATCGAGGATCCGTGCGGACGTCTGAAACCGCTCGGAATGTTCCCGCGATTTGAAGATCGTCCCGCCGTAGGCGCGCTCGCCTTCGAAGACGCAGGACGCGTAATGCAGCCCATGCGAGAGAACGTGAAGCTTCGCTTCGCGCCACGGAACGAGCGCACCATTATACCAAATGAATCCGTCGCGCTGATCGAAGGGCGGAAGCGACATGGCGAACTCCGGGAAGACGCGATCGAGAGGCCAAACAAGGCGCTGCGACGCTTGGTCAGCACTAGCTATCGGTCAGATTTATGTCAATATAGTTGACGTAAATAGCGCGCGCCGAAACGTCAGGCAATAAATAGCGTGGATGAACTCGTAGCGAAAAAAATCTCCGAGCCGCCCGGCGTCGCCGCCTGGCCGAATACGGCTGCGGAAGCGGCCGCCGCGGGCGACGGCGACGCGCTCGAGCTCGTGGAATTATTTTTTTTCGCCTATCGTGATTTCGTGGGAGACGCCGACCGGCTGCTCGAGAACTACGGGTTCGGACGGGCGCATCACCGGGTGCTCCATTTCGTCAACCGTCGCCCTGGCCTCACCATCGCCGCGCTGCTGGATATATTGAGAATCACCAAGCAGAGCCTCAACCGGGTGCTGAAACAACTTCTTGAGGCGGGTTTCGTCGAGGCGCGCGCCGGCGTTGTCGACCGCCGCCAGCGCCTTCTCTATCCGACCCCGCAGGGCGCCACGCTCGCGCGCGATCTCGCGGCGCTGCAATCGGCGCGTTTCCGGAAAGTCATGGACGAGCTCCCGCCTGCGGCGCGCGGCGCCGCCTCAAAATTCCTGTTCGCGATGATCGACTCCGGCGAGCGCGAGCGCGTTCGAGCGCATCTTGCATGCGCGAAAACGGCCGGCGCCGCGACATGACGGTTTTTCCGCAACGCGCCGCGCCGCATGCGAAAGCGGCCCATATCCTCGTCGTTGACGACGATCAGCGCATTCGCACCCTGCTGTCGCGCTATCTGATGAAAGAGGGCTATTTCGTCAGCGCTGCAGCCGATGCAAGGGAGGCGAGCGCCAGAATGCGCGACATCGCCTTCGATCTTATCGTTCTCGACGTCATGATGCCTGGCGAAAGCGGCACGGCCTTCGCGGCGCGGCTGCGTGAGAGCGCGGAACCGCTGCGCTCCGCGCCCATCCTGATGCTGACGGCGCTTACCGAGACGGCGGACCGGGTCGAAGGGCTTGAAGCCGGCGTCGACGACTATCTCGCCAAGCCTTTCGATCCGCGGGAACTGTCGCTGCGCATCGCGAGCATATTGCGCCGCGCGCGGCGCGCAGATCCCACGGGACCAAAGCGTTTTGGCGATTTCGTCTTCGATCCGTCGCGCGGCGAATTGCTGCACGACGGCGCGCCGGTCCGACTCACGACGCGCGAGCGCGATCTGTTGCGGGCGCTGGCCGAAAGCGGCGGCGCCATTGTCTCGCGCCAAACTTTGGCGCAACGTGACCCCGCTCGAAGCGCAAGCGAGCGTAGCGTCGATGTCGAGATCGCCCGATTGAGGCGCAAGATCGAGACCGACCCGAATGCGCCGCGCTATCTTCAGACGGTGCGCGGGCACGGCTATCGTCTGCTCGTCGACCTGCTGCACGCCAACCGCTGAAATGATAGAGTCGTCACGATGACCGTCGTCTTACCGGAAGTTCTCGCCGCGCCCCGCAATCTGTGGCGGCGCTTCGCCAACTGGCTGCATGACCGCATGCCGAAGGGGCTGTATGCCCGCGCGCTGCTGATCGTGATCCTGCCGGTCGTGCTCCTCCAGTCCGCCGTGGCCTATGTCTTTATGGAGCGGCATTGGGAGGTCGTGACCTACCGTCTTTCCGCGGGGATGGCCCGGCAAGTGGCGGCGCTCGTCGACATCTACCAGACGTTCCCGGACGACCCCGACCACGCGCAACTGCGCCGCATCGCCGCCTTCGATCTCAATATGGAGATTGCGGTTCTCCCCAAGCAGGACCTGCCTGGGCCGGCGCCAAAGTCGTCTTTGTTCTCGCTGCTGGACAAGGCGCTCACGAAGGAGCTCACGCGCAAACTTAAGGAGCCCTTCTGGATCAACGCCGCGCTTCCCGGCAGCCTGATCGAAATCCGCGTCGCGCTCAACGACGCGACGTTGAGAATGCTCGCCACGCGCACGCACGCATACGCCTCGAACTCCTATATTTTCTTCATGTGGATGGCGATCGCCTCAGTCATCATCCTCGCCATCGCCACGTCATTCTTGCGCAATCAGATCCGGCCCATTTTGCGGCTGGCCCGCGCCGCCGAGGAGTTCGGCAAAGGCCGCAATGTCGTTTTCAGTCCGCGCGGCGCACGCGAGGTGCGTCAGGCGGGAGCCGCGTTTCTCGACATGAAACGCCGTTTCGAACGGGCGATCGAGCAGCGCACGACGATGCTCAATGGCGTTTCGCACGATCTGCGGACCATCATCACGCGTTTCAAGCTTTCGCTCGCGCTGATGCGCGACTCGCATGAAGCCGCCGAAATGCGCAAGGATGTCGACGAGATGGAGCGCATGGTCGAGGCCTATCTCGCCTTTGCGCGCGGCGACGGCGACGAAAAATCCTCCCCCACCGATATTGCGGCCATCCTCGACGAACTGAGGGCGGACACTGTGAAGCGCGGTCTCGCGGCGTCCGTGAAGATTGAGGGCGATCCAAAAATCGTCGCGCGGCCAGCGGCGATCAAGCGGCTGCTCGTCAACCTCGTCGGCAATGCGCAGCGCTACGGCAAGCGGATCGAACTGTCAGTGATCAATGACGGCGCGACAATGACCGTGCATATCGATGACGACGGGCCCGGCATCCCCGTCGAGCGTCGCGAGGACGCTTTCCGGCCGTTCTACCGGCTCGACGAGTCCCGCAACCAGAACGACGGAAACTCGGGTCTGGGCCTCGCCATCGCACGCGACATCGCGCGCGGCCATGGCGGAGACATCACGCTCGACCGCAGCCCGCTTGGCGGCTTGCGGGCGACCGCCAGTCTCCCGCTCTAGAACTCTATCCAATCACGCGCGCGCGTGGGGATAGCCGCTGTCGTCGTCGTGGTAATCGCGTCCGCGCCGCGTCCGCCAGCCGAACAGGCTTTGCGCGAAGGAATAGAAGGGCCGCGTCAGCCTTGCGAAATCCTCCGCCCGATCGACATAGCGCTCGCCGCGCGTGAGTTCGCGATCGAGCGTCGACAGGGCGTCATGAATGTCGCCCGCGAACCAATCCTCGAGCACGCGGCTCCAGGCCAACGCCAACCCCTGCAGCTTGAGCGAGCCGACGGGGCCCTCGCTGTCGATGTCCGCCGCCTCCAGCATGAAGCGCATCGAGTTCACGGTTTCGCGGTTGAGCGCCGCGGCGGTGAGCGGATCGCGCGCCGCCCAGCGGCCGACGCTCGCCAGCGCCTCACGATGCGGTTCGAGCGAGTCGAGCCGGCGGCGCAATACATCATAGAGCCGCTCGCGCGCGGGTTCGTGCGAGGCTTCCTTGGGCGCCGCGTCGAGAACCTCCCGGTCGATGCGCCGAGAGAACGACCCCATGATCGCGCCCTTCGAGGGAAAAAGTTCGCGCAGATCGGCAAGCGAGATGCCCGCCTCATGGGCGATGTCGGTGAGCGTCACGTCGCTGAATTCTCGCCGCGTGGCGAGCCGGAGCGTCGCATCGATCACTCGGTCGCGGGAGCCGCCGCTGGTCATGTCTGTCTCCAGGTCCGAAGGAATTTTCTAGTCAGTATTCTATTGTCGCCGGGCGGCGGGACAAGGCGCGCGCCGTCTCAACCGGAAAGTTCCCCTGCCCGGCGCTTCGCCGCAGCTACGGCGCGGCGCATCAGCGCGGCAAGGCCGTCCGGCGCTTCAAGAACCTCGAGCGCCGCCGCCGTCGTGCCGCCTGGCGACGTCACGCGCCGGCGCAATTCGTCAGGGCCTGTCTGCGGCTGTCGGCGCATCAGTTCGCCGGCGCCTTCGACCGTCGCGCGGGCGAGCCGCGCCGCGAGGGCGGCCGGGAGACCGGCTTCGGCGCCAGCGGCGGCGAGGCACTCGGCGAAATAGAAGACGTAAGCGGGACCCGAGCCGGAAACCGCCGTCACGACGTCGATGAGCGCCTCGTCATCAACCCACTCGACGCCGCCGACGGCGCTCAGCAATGCGTCGGCGAGCGCGCGCTGAGCGGCGCTCGTCGTTGCGCTGGCGTAGGCGCCGGTGACGCCGCGCCCGATCGCCGCCGGCGTATTGGGCATGGCGCGCACCACGGCTTGCGTCGGCAGGCGCGCGGCGAGGTCCGCGATGCGCTTGCCGGCGAGGATCGACACGACAACGGCGCCGCCCGCAACGAAAGGGACCGCGACGGCAGCGCCCGCATCGAACGCCTGCGGCTTAACGGCGAGAACGACGGCGTCGCACGCAGACGCTGCGCCGTTCAGCGCGTAGCCCTGCGCGGCGCACAGCGCCTGTAGCCGCTGGGAGGGCTGCGGCTCGACGACTGACACGGACACTAGATCCTGCGCGGCCCAGCCCTCGAGTAGCGCCAGGCCCATGTTTCCGGCGCCGATCAGAGCGACCGACTTTCCGCGCAGCCCGTCCGCGTCGGTCACGCCTCGCCTTTCGTCTCGAAATTGGCGGTGGCGAGGGCTTCCCTCGCGTTCTTTCCGGCCCAGAGCACAAATTGAAAGGCTTGATAATGCCGCTCACACGCCTGCAGCGCATTGTCCAGCAAGGCCGCGCATTGCGTCGCCGAGGGCTGCGCCCCTCCCGTCAAGATGAGGCCATGACGGTGCATCGCGACGCCCTCCTTCGGCCAGAAGTCGAAATGCCCGATCCACATCTGCTCGTTGATCGCATTGACGAGCGACATCAGTTCACCGCGCCTGCGCTCGGGAGCCTTGAGATCAAAAGCGCAACTGACGTGCAGCGTTTCAAGCTGCGGAAGCCAAGTAAAAGCGACGTGATATTCCGTCCAAGCTCCGGCGACGGAAATCGAAATCTCGTCTTCGTCGTCTCGATCGAAGGACCAGTCATTGGTGGACGCCAGTTGCTCCACAACATCCACCGGATGTTCAGCGCGTTCCGTTTCTTTTTCCGTTGCGATCAGCATGTGCCAACCTTTTTTTCAATGTCAGCATAACGCGGCGACTAAAAGACAGGCGACGATGCGTCGTGGAGCTTTGCGTGAGGGCGCCTCCTTTTCAAGCGATTGATTCAAAGTCGAATCATCTCTTGCGATCACTATACTCCACACAAGAACTCCGACGCCAAAAAAGCGATCGTCGGACCGTGTTGGGGCGGAGACTGCGGGATTCGCGTGCCTGCGTCCATGGCGCAGCCGCCCTCTTCCACAGCTGCGCGCGCCAAAAAAAAGCTCTGGATAAAAGGCAAAATCGCGCGGCGGGCGAGAGCGCGCGGAGAACGAAAAAGCCTCGTCCGCACGTTCGCGGGCGAGGCTTGCGCTTTTTATGGGTCGCCTGGGCTAGCGCGTCATCATGACCGGCGATCCGACGTCGACGCGATCGTAGAGGTCGGAAACGTCCTCGTTCAACATTCGGATGCAGCCGTAGGAGGCGGCCGTGCCGATTGACGCGCGCATCCTCTGGGTCGTGCCGTGAATCGCCACTTCGCCGCTGCTGAGCGTCAAAGCGCGCACGCCCATCGGGTTGCGCGGCGAGCCGCCACGAATGAAATTCGGGAGTTCCGGATGGTCGGCCTTCACGACCGCTGGCGGAACCCAGTCGGGATTGACATATTTTCCCTCGATGGAGGTCGCGCCCGACCATTCCTTGCCACGCTTGGGAACGGCGACGGGATAGCTAATGGCGACTCCGGTGTCGACGACGTAGAACAGCCTGCGCTGGCCGGCGCTGATGACGACGGTGCCGGGAGCGACATGGGGAGAGAAAGAGACGATGTTGCGCGCGTTCGCGTCCTGCGGAAGCGCGGCGACGCCGAGGCCGACGACTGTCGCCATCAAAAATGCCTGAAGCGTTCCGGTTGGCGCTCCGGCGGTGTGGGATCGACGCAAAAAAGCAAACAGTTTACGCATGACGCTACACCCTCGTGTTGAAGCCTAGACAGCGACTTCTCGAATGGCGGCAGTCTAACTTTCGCCACGATCTTGTCGAAACGTTTCGCGTTTTCAGGTTATGGCTTAACGTTAAGATAATTTGGGATGTTCTATCCTCGCGACCGCTTCGCTTCAGATCATCGCTTCAAAATTGCGCCATCCTTTCGTCGAAATTCATGCGCATTGCGCACTTGCAGGGTAACTGGCGCGGGCGCGGTAATAAGGCATGAGCGAGACAGCCGGACCGCCGAAGATTTTTGATCGCGCGCTGCTGCGGCGGCGCTTGCGCCGGGCCATGTCAAAAGGCGCGCCGGATTTCCTGATGACGCGCGCCGCCGACGATCTGCTCGATCGGTTGCTGACGGTGAAGCGCGAGTTTCCGCGCGCGCTCGATCTCGGTTCGCCGAGCGCGCATTTCGCGCAAGCCGTCGTTGCGAGCGGCCGTGCGCGGCCTTTGCGCGCGGGCGGCCATGCCGGCGACGTCATCGCTGACGAAGAAGCTCCGCCCTTCGCGCCGGGCTCATTTGATCTGATCGTCTCGGGCATGTCGCTGCAGTGGGTCAACGATCTGCCGGGAGCGCTGGCGCAGGCGAAACGCATGCTTGCGCCGGACGGACTCTTCCTCGCCTGCCTCGCCGGCGGCGCCAGCCTCGTCGAGCTTCGCGCCGCCTTGGCGCAGGCCGAAGAGGAAATCACCGGCGGGGCGAGTCCCCGCGTATCGCCTTTCGTCGACGTGCGCGACATGGGCGGACTGCTACAGCGCGCCGGCTTCGCCCTGCCCGTCGCCGACATCGACAGCTTCACGCTGCGCTATGAGTCAATCTTTGGCCTGATGAAGGATCTGCGGGCGATGGGCGCCGCCAACGTCCTTGTCAAACGGTCTCGCAAATCCCTGCGGCGCGACGTGGTTGCACGCGCGGCGCAAATCTACGCCGAGCGCTTCTCGGACCCCGATGCACGCGTGCGCGCGAGCTTCGAAATCGTCTGGGCGTCGGGCTGGGCGCCGCATGAGAGTCAACAAAAGCCGGCGAAGCCCGGCTCCGCCATGATGAGTCTCGAAGACGCGATGAAATCGGCCCCCAAGAGCGACGCCTGAACGAGAGCGCTTCCCGAGCACATGGAATCATGTGATCGATAAGGAATCGCTCAAGATCAAAATGTTGGAGCAGGTTCTCATCGAAAAAGTCTGTCAACTTTTTCGGAACCTGCTCTAAGGCGCGACCTCCACCTCGACGCTGCGGGTTTTGACGGGCGCGGGCTCCCATGGGCGCTGATAGGCGAAGACGATTTCGGCATGTCCGGGTTTGAGCGCGCGGATTTTCCAATGACGCACGCTGGGGCTGCCGACCATGCGCCGCCGACCGCCGCCGCGGCCGCCATCGGATATCGCCAGGATGTCGAGATCACGGCTCGCGGCCTGATCGACGCGCCAGGAATAGCCGGTCGTCGCATTCTCCTGCAGCGAAAAAATCGCGCTACCGCCCGGCGCGAGCTTGATGACGTCGCCGGCCTGCGCAGGGAGCGCGACGAAGACACTGAGCAGCAACAGGCGCGACAGCAGACGCTTCATGAGTTTCCTTTTGCCGCGTTGGCGAACCGTCGTGAAGCTGCGGGCGCCGTCCGCTTCCAAGTCTCGTAAGCTAATATACGCCCGGAATGAGCCGTGCCGCACGTGCGCGATAGGCCTCGTAGACCACGCCGAACTCCGAGTTCAACAAGCGTTCGTCGGCGTTCATCCGCGCGACGAGCGGCGGGATGTTCAGCGCCACGGCCAAGGCGTGGATCAGTGGCTTCTGAGACATAGCTAACGTCTAACTCCATCCCTCGGCTTGACCTTCCGTCAGTTCCACCCTCCTGACCGCTTCAATTTTACTGCGTCGGACGCGAATGGTAAAAGCCTTCAACTTAGCCCTGAGCTTCTCATTGGATGCCGACAGTTTGCCCTTTCCTGAGAAAGCGCCGCTTTCGCAATACCCAGCTAGCGCGGAGAGCAGAATGGCCCCTATGACAGGCTACAAAAGATTCAAAGGCGCCGTTACAGATTGTATATTTGCGTCTGCGCTCATCATTCTGGCTCACGCTGGCGCGAACGCCGAAGAGTCCACACTCAGGGCGCAATTCTCCGGTCTTACGCGCATGACCTATAACGCTGGCCATGGCACGCAGATCGAATACAATGCGCCCAATGGACGGAGCTATCTTTGGTATCCAGGCAACTCCGTCATTCTGCCGGCGTATTGGCGAATGCAGGGAAATGAGATTTGCTATCTGTATCCAGGAGCAAGCTACAATCCCATCATGCAAACCCGCGGGGGCAGTTGGGAGTGCCAGTCAGCTGCGCGTTCGCTGAGCCAGACCAAGGAACGGGTGCGCGGCGATCCCTTCGGTCTGTCGCGGATAAAGCGCCCACCATTTGTGCTGAGCTCTGATCAGACCACCTTTCAGGAACTGCGAAGACAGGCGAGCCATTGAAGCGCCTCAGCTGCCTTTCTGCAGCTTAGAACGCGCCTCGGCCATCTAACTTACTTTCTGCGTTTCGCAGTCGCTTGGCTGCGCGTGGCGAACCAGACTGACTTTACCTGGCCAGGGCATTTTCCGCATGTCACGCGACCTTTCGGGCTGACGTAAGCGCATAGCCCGCGCCCGAGGCACTCGTCCGTCGTGACGGGGCGTGCGATCGCCACAGACGAGAACATGCCGCCAATGCACGCGGCGATTGCGAGGATGAGGCAATTTCGCATAACGATAACCTCGTTAAATCAAGGGATCGAACGCCACGCTAATTAGCGGATCCCGCAATTTCGAAAAGATTGCATGTTTCTCGCGCGCCATGGTCATCCATTCATGCGTTGGCGAGTAAATTTTTAACACGCCGCTCGAGCCGGAAGAAATGTTGCGGCTCACGACTGGGCTGCACCCCGCGCGCCTTGCGGCAAATGCAACAAATTTCGCTCTATTTATTCACGTTGTCTCGGCAGCCCTTGAGCCGCTCGATCATCCAGCGCCCGGCCGGCCCCGGCGGGTCGGCTGCCCGATAGACGGCCGACATCGCCAGGGCCATCCCACCCGCCGGAACGTCCTCGATCTCAAGTTCCACCAGGCGGCCGGCCTTCAGGTCCGCCTCGACCGTATGGCGGGGCATTCCCCCCCACCCCAATCCGTTCAGCAGAAAGGCGTGCTTGGCAAAAAGATCGGCCAGGCGCCAAGTGGACGTTGACATCACCGCGAACTCACGGCCCTGAGTGAGTTTGGATCGATCTGTCAGCACCAATTGGACATGGCGGGCCAGTTCCTCCTTCGGAATGATCCCTTGCCAAGCCGCCAACGGATGGCTGGCGGCGGCAACCATCAGGACACGCACACTGGCCAAGTATTCCGTGACGAGGCCGGGAGGCAGTTCCGGCACAAAGCTGGCGATGCCGAAGCTTGCCATGCCGTCGAGCACCGGCTCGACCGCGGCGCCCAGCACCTCGACATAGAGCCGCAAGGGCGTCATCGGAAAATGCAGCCGAAAATCCCGTGCTGCAGACGCCAGCGCCTCGATCGGAAAGAGCGCCTCGATCACGACCGCCAACTCGGGCTCAATGCCGGCGGTCATGCCCTTGGCTCGCGCCTTCATACCGTCGACGGAAGACAACACCTGACGTGCGTCGGCGAGCAGAACGACGCCCTCGCTCGTCAGGCGGGGAAAGCGGCCGCTGCGATCGAACAATGTGACGCCCAGGTGCATCTCCAGGGCGCCGATCGCTTCGCTGACGGCAGATTGGGTCCGCGACAGGCGCCGGCCGGCAGCCGAAAAGCTACCCTCGTCCGCCGCCGCCATGAACGTTCGCACTTGATCCAGTGAGATTCTATCCAGCATCGCAGCTCCAATCCATCGGATGACCCGATGGATAGCATAAAAATATACTGGCTGTTCCTATATTACAAACCATGTGATTCAAGAATGCATGTTCAAAACTCTCAAAAATTTCTTCACCCACATCGAGACGACGCCGCACACAGGCGGTTCGGAGGTCCCTTCCATGACGGCGATTCTGCACATCGATTCGAGCATTCTCGGCGGATATTCCGTCAGCCGCACGCTCACCGCCGACATCGTGGCCAAGCAGCTCGCGCTTCATCCCGGAGCGCGCGTGATCCGCCGTGACCTCGTGGTTGACGCCGCGCTCCATCTTTCCGATGCGCACATGGCGGCGTTCCAGGGTGGCGCAGTGTCAAACCCGGCTTTGGGTGAGGACCTTGCCGTCGGCGGGGCGTATGTCGACGATCTCTTCGCCGCCGATATCGTCGTGATCGGCGCGCCGATGTACAATTTCTCCGTTCCCTCGCAGCTCAAGGCCTGGATCGACCGCGTCTGCGTCGCCGGCCGCACCTTCCGCTACACCCCCAACGGTCCGGAAGGCCTGCTTCCGAGGGGCAAGAAGGTCTTCATCGCCTCGGCCCGGGGCGGCATATACACCGGCGACAGCCCAGCGGCGGCGCTTGAACACCAAGAGAGTTACCTGCGGGGTGTACTCGGCTTCATCGGCCTGACGGACGTCACGATCATCCGCGCCGAAGGCCTCAATCTCGGCGATGAGCCCAAGGCCGCCGCCATCGCTAAAGCCAGAGCCCAGATCGAAGCGCTCGCCGCCTGACCGGGCGGCCAGCCGCGAGCTAATCAGGATGGCGCGCGATGCATCCCTTCGCGTGCGCGCGAAGCAAAATTGGATCAGCAAACCCAAAAAGGAAATGACGTCATGTCGACGATAGCCACAACGCGCTCGCCTTCCGGAAAGACCAACATCCTGATTTGGATTCTCCGCGTCCTGATGGCGGGGCTGTTCTTGTTCGCGGCCTTCGGAAAGCTAAACGGCCAGCCGATGATGGTGCAGGAATTTAAAGTCATCGGTCTCGGACAATGGTTCCGCTATTTCACCGGCGTCACAGAAGTTGTGGGCGCCTTGGCCCTGCTGGCGCCCCCCGTCTCGGGAATCGCCGCCATGGCGCTTCTCCTGGTCGACATAGGAGCGTTCATCGCACAGGTTGCCGTTCTGCATGTGGATTGGATCCATACGATTGTCGTCGGCGCAGTCCTGGCAGCTTTGATTTATCTCCAGCGTACAAATATCAGGGCTCAACTTGGGCTCTCGTGAGAGCAGCGGCGGATCTTTCGGCGCCCTATCGCGCTGGGTCGTGCTCCTTCATGGACGGTCATCCGCCCTTCGGCAAAGCTCCCTGGGCGAGCATGGCAATCTATTTGGAGCGCGTCGGTGATGGTATCTTGCCGCGCACCATGGCCATCCTCGTCATTTCCGCCTGCTGGCCCAGCGCGACATTCCGCCCGGGGTGAAACGAGCACCCGTCGTCCCCCATCAACCTGAGCACGCTCCCGTCATTCCCACTCGATCGTCCCCGGCGGCTTGCTCGTCACGTCATACACCACGCGGTTGACGCCCTTCACTTCATTGATGATCCGCGTCGCGGCGCGGCCGAGGAAACTCATGTCGAAGGGATAGAAATCCGCCGTCATGCCGTCGCTCGACGTCACCGCGCGCAGCGCGACGACATAATCGTAAGTGCGCCCGTCCCCCATCACGCCGACCGAACGCACCGGCAAAAGCGCCGCGAAGGCCTGCCAGATCTCGTCATACAATCCCGCCTTGCGGATTTCGTCGAGATAGACGGCGTCGGCCTGGCGCAAAATCGCCAGCTTCTCGCGGGTGATGAGGCCCGGGCAACGGATCGCGAGTCCGGGCCCCGGAAACGGATGGCGCCCGACGAAGGCTTCCGGCAGGCCGAGTTCGCGCCCGAGCGCCCGCACCTCGTCCTTGAAGAGTTCGCGCAGCGGCTCGACGAGCCGCATGTTCATGCGCTCCGGCAAACCGCCGACGTTGTGATGCGACTTGATCGTCACCGACGGACCGCCGGTGAAGGAGACGCTCTCGATGACATCGGGATAGAGCGTGCCTTGCGCGAGAAACTGCGGCGCGCCGCGCCCGTCCTGCGCAATCTTCTTCGCCTCGGCTTCAAACGTCTCGATGAACAGCCGGCCAATCGTCTTGCGCTTCGTCTCCGGATCGTCGACGCCCTCAAGCGCGCCGAGGAACAGGTCCTCGGCTTCGACATGATGCAGCGGGATGTTGTAGTGATCGCGAAAGAGCCGCACGACTTCTTCCGCCTCGCCCTGCCGCAACAGGCCGTGATCGACGAAGACGCAGGTGAGGCGCTCGCCGATCGCTTCATGAATGAGCACCGCCGCGACGGCGCTGTCGACGCCGCCCGAAAGGCCGCAGAGCACCCGCCCGTCGCCGACCTGGCGCCGGATCGCCGCGATCGCTTCGCCGCGAAACGCCGCCATCGTCCAGTCGGACTTCAGCCCCGCGACCTTGTGCACGAAATTCGAAAGCAGCTTGGCGCCGTCCGGCGTATGCACGACTTCGAGATGAAACTGCACGCCGTAATAGCGGCGCGTCTCATCCGCGATCGCGGCGAAGGGCGCGTTTTCCGAAGCGGCGATGACGCGAAAGCCTTCCGGCAGAGTCGTCACGCGGTCGCCATGGCTCATCCAGACCGGAAAGCTGCCGCCCTTCTCCCACACGCCGTCGAGTAGCGCGCTGTGCTCCAGCGCCGTGACATCGGCGCGGCCGAATTCGCGATGATGCCCGCCTTCGACCCTGCCCCCGAGCTGGGTCGCCATCGTCTGCTCGCCGTAGCAGATGCCGAGCACCGGCACGCCGGAGTCGAAAACGCTTTGCGGCGCGCGGGGAGACCCCTCGTCGGTCACCGAGCACGGCCCGCCCGAGAGGATCACCGCCTTGGGGCGGATCTCGGCGAAGGCGCGCTCGGCGGTCTGGAACGGCGCGATTTCGCAATAGACGCCCGCCTCGCGCACGCGCCGAGCGATGAGCTGCGTCACCTGCGAGCCGAAA
>Ga0351889_10219_pt1 | contig 17524 bp, 27 predicted proteins | sample TotcelFGM3001M14_FD_206767 | JGI IMG/M metagenome (GOLD analysis project Ga0351889, IMG submission 206767) | Enriched cells from coal bed in the Powder River Basin, Montana, United States - Total cells FGM rep3 HSBNCT.FGM.300.1.M14 ...
TACAAACGCTACCGATTCACATTTATCCACATGGATCTGCCACTGTGCATCAATTACTTCCTTCAGTTCATTATCCAGAAAAACGGTACGCCCTTCATCGTTCTTGGTTTCACCAACTTCAATCCTGATGATACCAATATTTCGATCCACATTGGCCCATCTCAAATTGCTGATTTCCTTGATCCGCCACCCGGTTCTATACGCAAAGGTGACAAATCCTTTCAAATATGGAGGTAGCACATCACGTAAAGCCAGAAACTCATGGTATTCGAAAAAGCCTTTACGGGTATTGTTCTCTTTCATCATCGGGATAAAAGGAACCTTATCGATTGCCGGCGGAGTCTGCTGAGCGCCCAGGTTAAGCATGCGTTTTAGTGCGGACAAGTCCCGATTGATTGTGGCATTGGCTGCATTCTCTTCAAGTCTTTTTTCAATATATGATTTAATCACGGTTGTCGTTATGTTTACAGCCTTGTAACCATCGAAAAATTCCGTTAGATGATTAACGCTCTGTTTCGCTCTTTTCAGCGATTTTTTTCCATTGATCTGGTAATCACGAATTAATTCATCCGCCAGTTCATTGAATGTGACCTTCTCGAACAATACGCCGGGCAACTTGCCCTGTGCAATTTCTCCCTCCTTTCTGTCCAGCAGCTTTTTAGCGACCATTTTTTGTCGCTTTTCGTGCTTTCCCGGTATGATTTGCCGTTTCTATAGTATTTTAATAGTTACAAGTTCCATTCTTAATCTTTTGCAGGGTTCCCGGTTGACCGGGCAGAGGATCGAAAAAGAAGTTCAATCTGCTGGTGATGTTTTTGCGCCGGAAAGAACAGGAATACGTAAGGCTGAAAATGGAAATGGCAGACATGCATCGGGAACTGACCGATAACACTGACAATCGTGGCCAAAAGCTATCAATCTTCAGCCTAACATTATACCTAAATTCATACAGTATCCCGAAATTCCAATAAAAAAACCCAAATGATTTACTTGACAACCACTGACATAGCTTCTAAAGAAAACCTTTCACTCCATGAAACACAAAAGATGTCAGATTCGAATGCAACTGCAAAACAGGCATCCGGGCAGCCTCTTTTCAGTTTAAACCATAAAAACATCAATAAAAAAAGCATGTTGCGTCAAATTGTCCCTGTAACGGACTTGGCGGAGCTGTGTGTAACCATGTATTCCAATCCACTGATCTCTGCCGTCTGACCACTGACCTCAGGCCACTGACCTATGCCCCGTCAACCCCGATTAGATGCACCCGGCATTTTGCAGCATGTCATGCCTGCCCGGTGAAATTGATAAGATCGCTTAATCAAATTTGCTGAACTAATAAAAATCATTAATAAAAACTACAGTTGGTGCTGAAACGTATTTCACTGGGGGCCCGCGGGATCGAGAGGCGGCTGATATTTGTCGATGACCAGGACCGGAAAGATTTTCTGGCAAGATTTGCTCAAATTCTGGAAGAAACGCAAACCCAGTGTTATTCATGGACCTTGATTCCCAATCACTTCCACCTGCTGGTGCGCACAGGACAAACCCCGCTCAGTGTCGTGATGAGGCGGCTCATGACCGGTTATGCTGTATCCTGCAATCACCGCCACCGCCGGGTGGGGCATTTATTCCAGAATCGCTATAAATCGGTTGTCTGTGAAGAAAACACCTATCTGCTGGAGCTGATCCGGTACATCCATTTGAATCCATTGCGGGCCAGGCTGATTTCTGATATCAATGCGCTGGATGTTTATCCCTGGGCCGGCCACAGTACGCTGATGGGAAACTGCAAAAACCCTCTGATCCCCGTCCAACCAACAACTCAAAACCCAACACGCAAAACTCAAAACAGTCCCCTTGCTCCCTGCCCTGCAGTAAGCTTGGCTGAAAAGACGGTTGATGACGTGCTACGACGCTTTGGTGAAACCATTGAAGAAGCGAGGATCAATTACCGGAATTTTGTCGAAAAAGGGATTGCTCTGGGACGAAGACCGGAGTTGCAGGGTGGTGGGTTGATTCGAAGTATAGGTGGAAGGAAGACTGCTTTTATTGAGTTGAAAAGGGGAAATGTTGAGAAAAGCGATCAGCGGATATTGGGAAGCGGCAATTTCGTAAGCATGACACTGGAACAATCGGATAAAATCCTTGAAAAGAAATATCTCCCAAAACGTCCAATTGAAGAATTGATTGAAATCGTGGCTGAGAAACTGAATCTGAAACCAGAGTTAATTTGCTCTGGCAGCAGGCAAAAACAATATTCAGATGCCAGATATTTGATTTCTTGGCTGGCTGTGGAAAAGACAGGCCATGCTGCGGCTGATGTGGCCAGACATCTTGGTATTAGACATGTCAATGTTCTTCGGTCAGTAGCAAAAGGTCGCATAAAAAAGGATATGGTGGAATAATTATAATATTTGCTTTAATATCAATTAGATAAAGAATAGTGATTGTTCTGTGTTCAAAAATAAAGTACAGAAAGTACCAACGTCCCCCAGGACAGAAAAAATAAAGTACAGAAAGTACCAACGTCCCCCAGGACAATGGCTTACTTTTAAACCGATGATATCGGTATCCTTCTCAACCGGTGATTCCACTTCGCAAAGAAATCGACGAACTTAGAGATGATACGGATGGAAAGTTTCGGATTGTTTTTGAAACGCTCGATCAGTTGTTGATTATCGAAAACAAGCCGAAAAAGAAGATTGGGTTTATGGCAAAGGAGAAGCAGGCGAAATTTGTAAAGTGCGATAATCTGACCCATTAATTTCCAATATGATATTGATGTGTTACTGATTAAGTTTACCAAGTTGCCAACGTCCCCCATCATATGTGAGATTTTCATGACCCAGATGGTTTTTGATGTCTGTGAGCGATGCACCGGATAAGAGCATGTTGACAGCACAGGAATGCCTGAAGCTATGAGCCGGATTAATCCATTTGAGGCGTTTTTCCGGAAGTGATTTTTCAAGATATTTGCTGCAGATGAAATAGATGCCATGCCGGGTCAGGGGTTGTTTTCTCTGGTTGATAAACAGATAATCGGCATAGCAGTTTTGTGTTTTGGGCCGATGGTCTTTGATGTAGCAGGTCATGAGATCGGTTGTTCTGGTCCAGAGCTGAACGATCCGGTAGCGGTTGCCTTTTCCGAGGATGGCCAGTGTTTTTTGCTGGGGGTTGAAGTCATCGAGTTTAAGGGATGCGACTTCACTGGCTCTGGCGCCGGAGTCAAACAGAAGATGCAGGAGGGTATAGTCCCTGAAGCCGTCGTGTTTTTTCAGATCGACAGACTTGAAAACCGTTTGCATTTCCTCCTGGTTCAAGAAGCCGATCAGGTGTTTTTGACAGCGTTTTTGAGGGATACCCAGTATCATCTCAGCGGTTTTCCGATGTTCGGGATACATGAGACGGATCATTTTGGCCAAAGACTTCAGACAGGCCAGGCGGATATTTCTGGTTCTTGCCGAGTTGCTTCGCCGGGTTTGAAGATGATCCAGAAAATCAATGATCAACTGGAAGGACAGGTCTTTGGCCTCAATCTCTTTTACGGGCACGTTGAGATAATCTGCTGAAAATTTCAAAAACAGGGTAAGGGCCTGCTGATAGGAGTCGATGGTGGCCGGGCTGGCGCCGCGAATTTGAGGCAGATACTGTTCGAAGTATTTGTGGATGCATTGGGCAAGATTCACAATTCCTCCTGTTTTGCAATGGCAAAATCAACCAGTGACTGACGATGTTCGGCATCCAGGACTTTGAGATAGACTGCGGTGTAGCGATATTTGCAGTGTCCCATATAAATGGACAGGACAGGCAGGGCGTTTTGTGGAGACTGGCCCTTTTCCCGGATGGACTTGAGGGTATTGATGGCAAAGGAATGCCTGAGACTGTGGGGAGTTGGACCAGCGAATGTGGTGTTGGCAATGATTTGTTTGGGCTGATGAATACCGATGTGTGTGACTGCCGAATCAAAGACCGAGTAAACAGCCTTTTTTGACAACGCGCGCTCATTTTGATCGGGGAGCAGGTAAGGATTTTCTGTGGTGACAAGGGATTTTCTTGCAGCCAGGTAATTGTCGATTTCCTGTTTTACAGCAGCGGGAACCGGGATGAGGCGGTCTTTGCTGAACTTGGTTTTTTCGATATAAAGTGTCCCCCGGGGATTGTAATGCGACAGCGTAAGTCGCAGGGGTTCAGAAATGCGCATCCCGCATCGGGCTAAAAGCAGGATGGCGACATAGATGGAATAACCGGTCAAAAAATGGTCCGGGTCTCTGGGTATGGTATTTTGGATATGAATCATCATTTGGTTGATCTGTTCCGGACTGAAGACAAAGGGGATAAAGGCATTTTGGGGATATGCGGTTATATCGGTCAGGGGATTGAAACAGATGACCTGACATCTTGTAAGGTAATTCAAAAATCCGCGCATTCCCAGAAGCATGGCATTGAATACATCGGGTCTGTCCTTGTAAGACAATCGGATATCCAGAAAAAACGAAGGAGTCAGCTCCTGAAGTCCGATACCCCGATCGGTGATGATCCGATCGAGTACAAGGAGCTGACCCGGAAGAGCCTTGTCCCGATACCCCAGGGACTTGCGATAATCGATATACTGCCGGATCAGATCGGCCGAAGGGCTTTTAAAGGGTATCATCAAAGAGAGTCCTTTGCATGAGTTGGATGTGGATATGCAGGTATCGACTGCTGGACTGGATGTTGTCATGGCCCAGCATTTCCTTGATTTCAAAAACAGAGGCACCCGTTTCCAGAAGATTCTGGGCATAGGTATGCCGGAGCGCGTAAGCAGAAGCCGCCGGATTGACCCGGTGTATTTGGGAACCGATATCCTTGCAGACAGTGGCTGCCGTGATGGGACGAAATGGCGCGGTAAATGTCAGAAAAAGCCTGCGGTGATGGCTTTTGGGACGGGCGCCAATGATATAGGCGGCAATGGCCTTGATGGTGATCTCAGGCAGGGGGATATGAACCGGATTGTCACATTTTCGCTGATGGATGTTGATCAGACCTTTGGAAAAAGAAATATCATCCAGAGCAATTTGTGCGATCTCTTTGGGTCTGAGGCCCAGAGTGTATCCGATATGGACCATGGCAGACGTTCGGAGCCCATACGGGGTATCCGAATCCAGGCTTGAGAAAAGCCGGGTGATTTCATCCGGATTCAAGAATCTGGGCGGTTTGGCCAGTCCGTAGATTGGAGCACCCACGACAAGCAAAGCCAGATTTCTTTTGATGGCCTGCATCTGGTAAAGATAGCGCAGGAACCCGCGTAACGCCGACCGGTTATAGCGTCTGGTGGCGGACTGAAAACGGGCGTTATGTTGTGTCAGAAACGCATCTGTCTCTTCGATGGTCAGATGGCACAGATCGATATGCTCCTGCTCCAGATACTGGCTGAGGCCTGAAAGAACGCTTTGGGCACATTGCATGGAAGAGCGGCCTACCCCCCGGCTTTTTTCATAATACGCCAGATAGGCTTCATAGATATCCGGTAACCGGATGACCGGCTTTGTGATGGGTGCGGGGATGACCTGTTTTTGGCAGAGATAGCGGCCCAGTCCCCTGACCGCAGAAAAATGGTGCGGGCTTTTGCCAAAAGCACATAACGTGTCATAGGTGAACACGCTGTCCCTGCTGATGGCATGTTTTCTGACAAACCGTTCAAACTGGTTCAAGGCGCCCCGGTACGTTGTGACCACACTGTTTTGGTAACCGTTTTCCTGCATCCACATCAGATAGTCCCGGATATAGGATTGCAAATCGTCCATGATCAGATTCCTTTGGCAATTTGTTGAATCAGCCGGTTAATGGCGCAGGGTTTTGTAGAGGCAACCGGTTTTCCCGGCAGATCCAGAACCTGAAACACGGTTCCGTCAAAGTCGATGAGATCCTTTCGGATCAACCCGTCCCGGGCCTCGATATACTGGTCCAGATGAAGATGGATAAACGAGCAGATGGCATCATAGCTGTAGTAGGAAAGCCCGTAACGGTCCGATGCCAGTATGAGGAACATGTAAAGAAGAATTTCTTCCCGGGTTAAAATGGACAAAAATCCGTCCGAGAGAAAACGGTGGGGGATAAAGCTGAAACCGCCACTGATTTTACGAACCCTGCCTGGATTGATGATTTTTTTGGTGATCATATGGCTCCTCCATGAGTGTTTTGGACATAGCCGGTTGATCACCGAAAATCAAACACCTCCTAAAACCGGGATTCGAGTAGTTGGTCGAGTTATGGTTGTATTTCAAATAGTTGACACTATATCACCTCTTAAAATGAAAATTGGAGTAGTCTGTCCAGATATATCATGATATTAATAGGTTAACCCATGATCACCGCTTAAACTGATCAGGCGATCAGTTCCCAAATTAGACATATTCGACTGTATTATAAATAATATTAATATGTTAAACTATTATCACCGCTTGACAGCAGGAGATGTCGGATCAGATAAATTGAGGATAATGCTGTAAATATAGTTGGTTAACAACCAATCGTTTCTTAAGGGGGCTTGGCCGGTATGGACAGACGGACAGACTGTGCCCGCCTGAGAACATACCCGGCCAGATAGTCGATAATGATGAACTGTTTCAGGCCAATCCAATCGATAATAAACCGGACTGGAATATCTGGCATAAACGCTTCGGGAGTTGAATCAGTAGCGGAATTGAGCTTTTGCTGAAGATAATTTTCACGAAAGGATATGACATTTTTACGGTTCCACTGGGCGCATTTCTTTTTGTGCCACGCTTGTTTACATTCGGGGCTGCCGCAGGTTTTCTGACGACCTGACAGTCTGGGATCTTGAAGAAACCACTTTCGGCAAATCCGGCAGGGGTGTTTTCTGGATTTTGCTCGTGGCATATCGTTTTCTCCTTGGTTAAGAATCAGAGAAAACGATAGGATGAAAAATTGAAAAGGAAAAGTGAGGAAGGAAAACAGAAGGAATAAAATCCGGAACAGAACTTTCACCCGGAACATGATAATTAACCGGGTGAAGGGAATCAGATGAAGAAAATGGAAATATAAGCTAAAATTGGAATTAAATGGACCGAATCAGAGGCTCCCTATCCCTGCAAACTGCCAACATAATTAAACTCACAACATAACGTCCCCTATCACAGTAAAGTGGGCAGTTAACAAAGAGAAACCTCAAGTGAGCAAGAGAACATGGAAACCAGAATAGACCGGATTGAAAAATATATTGAAGAATTTGCTAAAGGTATGCTGGAGCTGAAAGAGTCTCAGATGAAGACCGATGCCCAGATACTGGAACTGAAAGAGTCTCAGATGAAGACCGATGCCCAGCAAAACCGGACCGATGCCCAGATACTGGAGCTGAAAAAGTCTTTGGGGGATCTGGGTTTTGTCCAGGGCGAGGTGGCGGAGGAATTGTTTTACCGGAATGTGAAAGGCCTGTTCAAGCCACTGGATCTGCGCTTTGATCGAATACGCCGGAATGTGAAGATAAAAGGCAGCAAGGGTGAATACGACATCGTTGCGGATGACAGTGGCCTGGTGCTGGTAATCGAGGTGAAGAACAAACTGAGCAAACGGTTGGTGGATAAATTCATGGATGAAAAACTGCCCCGCTTCAAGAGCCTTTTGCCGGAGTATCGTGACAGCAAGGTGCTGGGGGGCATCGGTGCTCTGGTGGTGAAGGACGATGTTGGCAGATATGCGGAAAAGGCGGGGTTGTTTGTGTTGACGCAGACCAGTGACGGTGGGGCGGCTTTGTTGAATCGGAAGGGATTCAGACCGAAAGAGTTTTCATGAATACCTTTGTAACCATACAAACCTACCAGCGTCCCCCAAGACTGACACAAGAATCCCCTGATTCCCGTGGAACCGACAACTCAAAACCCAACACCCAAAACTCAAAACAGTCCCCTTGCTCCCTCCCCTGTTTTAAGCCTGGCTGCAAAGACAGTTGATGACGTGCTTCGCCGGTTTGGTGAAACCATTGAAGAAGCAAGGGAAAATTACAGGGACTTTGTTGAAAAAGGAATTGCTTTGGGGAAAAGGCCCGAGTTCCAGGGTGGTGGGCTGATACGAAGTATGGGTGGCAAAAAAGAAGCATTGATGGAATTGAGGCGGGGAAATATTGAAAAGAGTGATCCACGGGTTTTAGGAAGCGGTGGATTCGTTAATCTGACATTGGAGCAGTCTGAGAAAATCCTTGAGAAGAAGTATCAGCCAAAAAAATCCATTGAGGAATTGATAGAAACTATAGCCGAACAATTTGGACTTTTGCCGAAATTGATTTGCGCCGGGGGTAGAAGACACGATATTTCTAAGGCACGGGCTACTATAGCATATATGGCAGTCGCAGAGACAGGGCATTCGGCTGCGGACGTTGCCAGATATCTTGGTGTAAAAGAATCAAGTGTCTTGCAATCTTTAAAAAAGGGGAAATGTTGTTTTGAGCAGTATCAACTGAAAATAATAAACTAGGGAAACTTGCAACGTTATCACCGACGTCCCCTATCACCGAATTACATTAACCTTTTTTAAGAAGGATCGCCTCATGGGAATGTATGATACACTGCTGATTCCCTTTGAAAACGAAACGCTGGAACTTCAGAGTAAACGCTTTGACTGTATTCTTCAAACATACACTCAGGGAGACGTCGTATCCGGTGCCAGCAGCGGCATTCAGATATTTTTTGATGAAGTCGATCTCGATGAGACCGGAAAGCAATGCAACCATAATTCCCCTTCATCTGGAACCCTGACTGTATTCATCATTTTGGTGGACAACGTTTTTCTTGACAGTTTTTTGATCGAAGGAAAGTTACAGCCGGACTACATACTGCTGAAAATCGACGCCCTCAAGCAAAAATGGATGGATAAGGCACTGATCCACCAGAAACTGATTCAAGCCATTATCACGCGACAGGGTACCATTCAGATTCTCCAGACAAAGATCGAATGTGCCCTGTATGCCATCCGGGAGAGCCGAAGGCTTCGAAACCAACCGGAGCCGGAAAACCGGATGGATGCCTTGTTTTTAAGTGATGAAACCAAACGGCTGATGGCCGGTGAAGATGTGATGGACGTAGTTGAATCGTGTCTGAAAAACCCTCCAACACTTCTATTTCAACCGGATATTCAACTAAACACGGATCCGCTTCAGGTATATCGTCTGTGAACACGTCATAGCTTTAAATGGATTAAATTACAAAAAATGGTGCTTAATATGTCGAAATCCATGACCGTAAGCGAAATAGAACATCAAATCAAAAATCTGCCACAAGCTGATCAGATAATTATGCTTGAGCGCATCGTACACAATCTGAAAAAAACAATAGTAAATCCTGAAATAATACGAGTACCTAAAGCAGAATGCAAAGGCTTGACGGAACAGCTCAATCGAATTTATTCAGATGAGGAGTCCCAGCTTGATTGTCATTTCATTAATGCTCAGATAAAATCTATTGATCGGGATGAATGGCAATGAAACGCGGAGAAATCTGGTGGGCTGATCTTCCTGATTCAGTGGCGTCTGAACCGGGGTTTCGGAGGCCTCTCTTAATTGTTCAAATCGACGACTTCAATCGTAGTTGTATTAGAACTGTTGTAGTTGTTATCCTGACCACGAATCTCCGATTATCCAAGGCGCCGGGGAATGTTTTCTTGAAATCAGCTTTGACCGGGTTACCCAAGGATTCGGTGGTGAATGTTTCTCAGGTATTGACAGTGGATAAGTCGTTTTTGACGGAGAAGGCTGGTAAAGTACGAAAATCTGAAATGCAAAAGATCGAAACAGGGTTGAGGCTTCTGATGGGATTATGAAACTTTTAACCATCACCGGCGCTCGTCCACAATTCATCAAAGCAGCCATGGTCACCCGCGCCATCATCTCCCACAATAACGTCCCTATCAACAATGTTCTTCGGCAAGCAGCAAAAGGTCGCATAAAAAAGGATATAGTTGAAGATTTATAATATTTGCATTAAATTCATATACATAAATAATAGTGATTGTTCTGTTATAAAATAAAGTACACCAACGTCCCGCAGGACGCAGAAAGTACCAACGTTATGTCCCTTATGTTGTGACTATGCCTTCTTAGGAGATGTATCATGCAAATAATCGTTGAAGTGCCAGGTAAGTTGCCTGACGCAGTCCATTGTACACCACAACAATTTGAGCAGGAAGCCAAAATGGCTATGGCTGTAAAGTTGTTTGAGATGAAACGAATATCCTCTGGCATGGCCGCCTCGCTTGTCGGGATGAACCGGGTTCAATTTCTTGGAGAGTTACATCGATATGGAGTTGCCGTTATAGATAACGATGATGCGGAGCTTGCAGAGGATATAGCGAATGCCTGACTCAACCAAGGTTGTCGTCATCAATACTACGCCGCTCATTGCTCTGACAGCAGCTATCGGGAATCTCGATGTGCTTCGCAGCCTGTACACACGGGTTGTGGTACCATATGAGGTGGCAGAAGAAATTAGAGCGGGAGGAAGAGAGGCTTTTGGTCTGGATGTTTTTGAACAAGCGTCGTGGTTGGAAATCAAACCCAATCCTATTATCTTGCAGCCCTATTTACGGAATTCGCTCGATCGTGGTGAGGCATCGGTAATCCAAACCGCACTCCAAGAAAGTTTACATCTGGTTTGCATCGACGAAATGGTGGGAAGGAGAATTGCACGCTTATCCGGTCTCAACCTCACAGGTTCAATAGGTATCCTGCTGAAGGCAAAATCCATGGGATATCCTCTTTCAATTCCCGAAGCATTGGATCGAATGCGTGCCCACGGGATCTGGTTAAGCCAAAGCGTTATACGTTTTGCGTTAGAGCATGATTGATGTCGATAAAATATTTTCTTTTCACTGGAATTGTTTTACCGCAATGTGAAAGGCCTGTTCAAGCTACCGGATCTGCGCTTTGATCGAATGCCGGAATGTTAAAAGTGACAGGTGACGGGTTGCGGACGGCTGCACTCGTCACCAGAAGTAGCAAAAGGTCGCATAAAAAAGTATTTAGTGGAAAATTTATAATATTTGCATTAAAATCATATATATAAAGAATAGTGATTGTTCTGTGTTCAAAAATAAAGTACAGAAAGTACCAACGTCCCCCAGGACACAGGACACGGAATTAGGCATGTTCAGGAGTTATACACCAATCATCTGATTTTTTAAGCTGTTTTTTCTGCCGCGCATGCGGCTTCGTCCAACCAAACGCGCAACATAACGTCCCCAGGGACCTCAGGACATAGGATGAGAAAAAAATGAAATATAAAGTTGTTTTACAACACTCTGAAGAAGGATTCGCCGCTTCTGTACCTGGCTTGCCGGGGTGTCATTCTCAAGGGTCAACAGAAGAGGATGCTCTGAGTAATATCACCTCTGCAATTTCAGAATACCTTTCAGTGGTAGCTGAACTCAGCCAAGGAGAAACGATTCGGGAAGTCGAAGTAATGGAGGCATAATCCTTTATGCCAAAAATATCTGGGGTAAATCATCTTAACGCTGTAAAAGCTTTGGAAAAGACGGGGTTTTGGATCGCGCGGCAAGGAAAACACATTGTAATGACAGATGGCAGCCGTATTATAACGATACCCAGGCATAATCCAATCAATGCAATCACATTAGGAAATATCGTTCGAGATGCGGGTTTGAGCGTTAGTGCTTTTCGCAAACTATTATAGCTCGTTAACCAGCAATCATAATACAAACGACTCTTCGGGCAGCAGCAAAAGGTCGCATAAAAAAGGATTTAGTGGAAGATTTCTAATATTTGCTTTAAAATCATGTATATAAAGAATAGTGATTGTTCTGTGTTCAAAAATAAAGTACAGAAAGTACCAACGTCCCCCAACGAGTCCCCCAACGAGACCAGACAGGAATACCCGAGTTATTCCTTTTGATTCTGAAGGAATGGATCAAGCGCTTGCCTTGTATAAGGAGCGTGCTGATAAAGCCTGGGGGCTTGTGGACTGTTTTTCCTTTGTGGTAATGAAGGAAAGGCGGCTGAAGGTGGCATTGAGTTTTGATGAGCACTTCAAAACAGGCAGGTTTTGAAGTACCGCTGTTAGAGCGATAGTTACCCTTCACTATTCACCATTCACCTTTCACCATTAACCTTTCACCATTAACCATAAAAAGCCAAACCACCCGCAAAATAATCACAGGAAACTGTCATGAGCGACAAGAACATCGAAACCATCACCCACGGCCTGGAACCCATCGCCCTGATCATCCGGGCCGATTATGACAAGCCGGGCATCCAATTTTTCACTCCCGGCAGCTTTTCCCAGCAGGTAGCCTACATGAAGCACCCCAAGGGCCACAAGATCGCCGCCCACGTTCACAACATGATGACGCGGCAGGTTCTCTATACGCAGGAAGTCCTTGTTGTCAGACACGGCAAGGTGAAAGTAAAGCTCTATGCTTCCAGCAAAGAATTCATCGCCGAAAAAATTTTGCAATCCGGGGATCTGATCCTGCTGTGCGGCGGCGGGCATTCTTTTGAGATGCTGGAAGAGACGTCCATGATCGAGATCAAACAAGGACCCTATGCCGGTGAAAACGACAAAACGCGTTTTGAAGAGGTGGACTCATGTCAATGATTCCTGTCAACGAACCCCTTCTGCCCGGACGGGAGCTGGAATACATTAACGATTGCATCACCACCGGCTGGATTTCTTCTGCCGGCAAATATATCGACCGCTTCGAAAGGGAATGGGCGGCTTACTGTGGCCGAAAATATGGTGTGGCGGTTTGTAATGGTACTGTTGCGCTGGAGCTGGCACTGTCCGCTTTGGATATTCCTGCCGGTCGGGAAGTGATTCTGCCGTCATTTACCATCGTCAGTTGCCTGGAAGCAGTGTTGCGCAACAGTCTCATTCCGGTACTGGTGGACTGTGATCCCAGAACCTACTGCATGGATATCGCGGATGTTCGCCGGAAAATCACACCACAAACAGCGGCCATCATGCCAGTTCACATCTATGGCCATCCGGTCAACATGGCAGAGCTGCTTCCGCTGGCAAAAGCGCACAACCTCCGGATCATCGAGGATGCGGCCGAGGCTCATGGTGCGGAATGTTTGGTCGATGGCAAATGGAAACGATGCGGCTCCTTTGGAGATGTATCCGCATTTTCCTTTTACGCCAACAAAAACATCACGACCGGTGAAGGCGGAATGGTACTGACCGATGACCCTGCTATTGCTGCCAAACTCCAGGCCAGACGCAATCTGTGTTTTGGCGGAAAAGAGCGGTTCCGGCATGAGGACCGGGGCTGGAACTACCGGATGACCAATCTTCAGGCGGCAATGGGGTGCGCCCAACTGGAGCGAATTGACGCGTTTATTGCGCGCAAACTGGACATGGCTGCTCGATACAATACAGGTCTTCAAAATTTGCCATTGCAGCTTCCGTTTATAGAGCCTTGGGCTAAAACCTCTGTCTGGATGTATGCCGTCGTACTGGAAGACAGCGTGCCCTTTGATGCCAATGAATTTGCCGGCAGGTTGATGGCCCTGGGTGTCCAGACCCGGCCTTTTTTCAAGGGCATGCACGAGCAGCCGGTATACCGGCAGATGGGGCTGTTTCTGGATGCATCATTGCCGGTAACAGAACGCATTTACCGCAGGGGGCTGTATTTGCCCAGCGGACAGGCCATTACAGATGAGCAGATTGAACAGGTCATTACCAGTGTGCGTAGTACCCTTGTCTGATATTGCCCTACCCCCCCCATGCATGTTATGATTGTGAATCACACAATGAAGCCGTCAGATGCAGGAGGAACCAATGATTCATGAGTATATCGAAACTGCTTTACGTCATGCGCATTATGAGATCATAAAAGACGAACAACCTATTATGGTGAAGTGCCAGAGTTGCAGGGGGTTTGGGCGACTGGAAAATCCCTGGAAGAATGCCGTCAAAACCTGACCGAAGTCGTAGATGGTTGGGTGCTAGTAAGGCTGGCGCGCGGATTGCCAATTCCGCCTATCGGTCAGATACAAATCAGACTTCCGCAGGAAATGGCTCTTGTCTAAACTTTCTCCTGTCAGTTGGCGGGAATTGGTCAAGCGCCTGCGTCGATTGGGCTTTGAAGGACCCTTTGAAGGTGGACAGCATCCCTACATGGTGCATGGAGACCTCGTCGTAACGATTCCGAACCCACACCGCAGTGCAGTAAGCGTGGATTTACTTCAGCGAATACCGTCAGGCAGAGATAAACCGTAAAGACTGGGTCGGATACGCCGGAATGTAAAAGTGAAAGGCAGTAAAGGGGAATACGACATCGTTAAACTGAGCGATTCAGGTTTAGAACAGGCTGGAACGCAGCATTGTCTTGATACTGCTTTAACCTGCAATTACATTTATTTGAGGCAAAGAAATGGAACCCGATAGAATTACTGATGAAATAAAAAGGTTAAGTCTTCCGCAAAGATTAATTCTTGCCCAGGACATATGGGATTCAATTGCTCTGGAAAGTGGCAAATTGACTATGTCGGAGTGGCAGAAAAGTGAACTTGAAAAAAGATATGGCCAGTACAAACAGGGCAAGTTGGGACTGCATGACTGGCGGGAAGTTCATGCCGAGTTACGGGAAAGGTATAAATGAGGCTTCGTTATACCAGCAGAGCCTGGAACGATCTGGATATTGCCTTCGAATGGTATGAAGGACAACGGCGTGGTTTGGGCTTCGACTTTCTTGACTGCGTGGAAGCGTCGATCGTGACAATTCAACAGATGCCGAAATTGTACGCAAAACACCACGAACATTTCAGGCGCGCCTTGGTGCGACGATTTCCTTTTTCAATTTTTTACACCATTGAAGAGGGGGAGATTGTAGTGCACGCAATTTTTGATAATAGACAAGATCCTATCCGTTTACCATAAGCATTCTGGCCCCCTTGAGTTTCTTAAAAAGACAGAGCGGATCAAGGAAGCCATCAAAGTGAGCCGGGAAGTCCAGGATGTGGAAAACATGATCTGGCATTAATGGAGGTTATCTACCATGTCGAACCCCTTCAAACAGACGATAAACAGTAACGCATGAAAGTGGAAAGGCCGGACACTTTGATTGAACTTCCTCCGGTGGCTTCAGCATAGGAGACGGAATTGACGCAATCCCCTGTTTTTGACGACTATGCCCGCTATTACAATCTGCTTTACCGCGACAAGGATTACCATGCCGAGGCCGATTATGTCGCCGGTTTGATTCACCGGTTCAATCCTACCGCCCAATCCATTCTGGAGCTGGGTTCCGGAACGGGCATCCACGCGTCTCTTCTGGCCGAAAAAGGCTTTTTGGTGCATGGCATTGAGCGCAGCGCAGAAATGCTTGTCAGATCACAAACCCTGGCTGAAACAGAACTGTGATCACCCGCTTTGCCGAGTGGATTATATGCTGGTGATGGATGGTAACCGGAATGCCAGATGGAGGTAATATGCATAAACGACAAATATATGAAGAACAGATTATTCGGGAAATCCGTAATTTATCCGATGATGTACTTCCTACCGTAATCCGTTTGCTTGCGGTTATCCGCGGGCAGTCATCATCAATTGGAGTCGAAACGTATCACACGGACGAAGATTGCAGCTATGAAAAAATACGAAGAATCCTGGCGGATTCGGGGAAAAACTGGGCGCAGGATGTGATCTCAGACAGGGCTGACCGGATATGATCTACTTTATAGATACATCTGCATTGGTTAAACTGTACCATCAGGAAGCCGGTACCGAATACATGGATACCATTTTTCAAGATACGGAATCAACTTTATTGATTTCCGAGCTGACAATTGTTGAGTTGCACTCCGCCTTGGCCAAGAAAATCAGAACAAGGGAAATATCCTCAGTGGCTGCAGAAGTTGCTGTCAAGCGCTTCAGAATGGATTGCGCTCAGAGACTTATTGTTTTGATATTAGATTCGACGGCGCTGGTCAGGGCTACAGAACTGATTGATCGACATGGAAAAATGGTTGCACTGAGAACCCTGGATGCTATCCAACTGGCTGCCTGCCAAGCTCAAAGAGACAATGATGTGCTTTTTGTATCTGCAGATGATCAATTATGCGGGGTGTGCAGGCTGGAAAACTTGACTTTTGTAAACCCGGAAAAGCCATAGGCTCCAAAATAACTTCCCCATGTCAACATTGCATCAGCGACATCACTGACTGAAAATTATGGACATGCAGGCCATCATCATTCACAGGATTCATGCCTGAAATCCAAAGCAACCCATCAAAAGGCAAGATGCAGAACAGCACAGCGGTATTTGCCGACTATTCCCGCTACTACGACCTGCTTTACCGCGACAAGGATTATCAGGCCGAGGCGGATTATGTGGCCGGTTTGATTCACCGGTTCCATCCAAACACCCGATCCATTCTGGAGCTGGGTTCCGGAACCGGCATCCACGCATCTTTGCTGGCCGAAAAAGGCTTTACGGTGCACGGCATTGAACGCAGTGCTGAAATGCTTGCCCGGTCCCTGGCCCTGACTGAAAAGAACGCGGGTTCAGGACACGACCGGCTGGCCTTCTCTCAAGGTGATATCCGCTATATTCGGTTAAACAATAATTTTGATACGGCGATTTCGCTGTTCCATGTCATCAGCTATCAGACCACAAACGACGATGTTTCAGCAGCGTTTCAGACCGCACGGAAGCATTTGAACCCCGGCGGTATTTTCATCTTTGATGTCTGGTACGGTCCGGCGGTTCTGACCGATCGCCCCGCAGTTCGGATCAAGCGGATGGCGGATGAACATACCGAAATTACCCGCTTGGCGGAGCCGGTCCTTCACCCCAATGAAAACCTGGTGGATGTAAATTACCATGTGTTTGTTCGCGACCTTCAGTCCGGTATGGTCAGGGAATTACGGGAAACCCACGTGATGCGGTATTTCTTCATGCCGGAACTCAATCTTTTTGCCATGCAAAACGGATTTAAAAACCTACATGCTGAAGAATGGCTATCCGGAAAACCTCCGGGTGTGGATACATGGGGGGCCTGTATCGTTCTTCAGGCACAATAACTGCAAATCAATCCAATCGAAAAAATCCTGGTGGCAATATCTGTCATAAATGAAGAAATATGTTTTAAAATCGGGTACAAACAGTTTTCTGTGAAAAATGGGATTGCTCGGAAACTGCGATTCCCATTCATGATGGAGACGAAAGATATGTCAGATAATATACAAGAAACCCGGATAAACCGGGTAGAAAGATGTCTGGAAGAGTTTACCAGTGAATTCAGTAAAGGAATGCTGGAGCTGAAAAAGTTTACCGGTGAATTCGGCAAAGGTATGATGGAGCTGAAAGAGGCTCAAAGAAAAACAGATGAGCAACTAAATCGAACGGATGAGCAACTGAAAAAGACCATCAAAAAGCTGGACAATATTGGTGAAAAGCTTGGGGATCTGGGTATTGTGCAGGGCGAGGTGGCGGAGGAATTGTTTTACCGGAATGTGAAAGGCCTGTTCAAGCCACTGGATCTGCGCTTTGATCGAATACGCCGGAATGTGAA